>Ga0209121_10000007_pt1 | contig 314542 bp, 270 predicted proteins | sample Cruoilmetagenom3_FD_187292 | JGI IMG/M metagenome (GOLD analysis project Ga0209121, IMG submission 187292) | Oil polluted marine microbial communities from Coal Oil Point, Santa Barbara, California, USA - Sample 3 (SPAdes) (version 2) | ecosystem: Environmental > Aquatic > Marine > Oil seeps ...
TTTATTTTTAATGGTACTCCCAAGGGGATTCGAACCCCTGTCGCCGCCGTGAAAAGGCGGTGTCCTAGACCAGGCTAGACGATGGGAGCACATTAAAAAGTAAAAATGGTGATCTCTCTGTGACTCGAACACAGGACCCTCTCCTTAAAAGGGAGATGCTCTAACCAACTGAGCTAAGAGACCAAAAATTCATCTTTGAACGTGAGAATGAGAATAAAGATTAACTGCTTTTCTGTCAAACAAAAAGTTGGATAATTTTATTAAATTATATAAAAAATATACTTTGCTACTTGTCGAAAAGTGCGTCATTAACTATGTTGTCGGTGAATACTATAAAATAGGTTATATAAGTGGAAAATACAGAAAAGAATCCAACAAAAAAAGTTGCGCTACATACTCTTGGATGTAGATTAAATTTCTCTGAGACAGGTTCAGTTGCTAAAGGTTTTACAGATCGTGGATACGAAATTGTAGACTTTGGTGAAAAGGCCGACGTTATTTTCGTAAATACTTGTACTGTAACCGACTCTGCAGACTCAACTTGTAGAAATTTAATTAGAAAAGCTCACAAATCTTCACCAGAGGGAAAGATTGTAGTTGCTGGTTGCTATGCTCAAATGGAGCCTGAAACAATTGCAAATATGCAGGGAGTTGATTTAGTTCTTGGAACTTCTGAAAAATATAAAGTTTTTGAATACTTAAATGAAGAAGAAACAACTGCTATTCACGTTGATAAGACTGCGGACTTCTATGGGGCGGCTACAACAACTGCTGACTCACACACAAGAGCATTCTTAAAAATTCAAGATGGATGTAACTATGTATGTTCATTTTGTATCATTCCATTTGCTAGAGGTAGATCAAAAGCTATCAGTATTGAAGGAGCTCTTAACAATGCAAAAGAGCTTATTGCTAATGGTTTCAAAGAAATTGTTTTAACTGGTGTTAATATTGGTGAGTACGAAACATCTTCAGGAGAGAAGCTTACTGATATGGTTAGATCTCTTCTTGAACTTGATGGACTTGAGAGACTTAGGCTTTCAAGTGTTGAACCAAATACAATCACTGATGAACTTCTTGAAGTTTTTAAAAGTTCTCCAAAGTTTAAAGATCACTTTCATATTCCACTTCAGTCTGGTGATGATGAAATCTTAAAAAACATGAGAAGAAAGTATACTGTTGCTGACTATAAGAAAGTCATTAATAAAATCATTACAGCTTTTCCAAACGCAGGTATCGGTGCAGATATTATTTGTGGATTCCCTGGTGAAACGAAAGAGCAATTTGAGAATACTTACAACTTAGTAAAAGAATTACCACTTACTCACTTCCACGTTTTCCCTTATTCAAAGAGAAAAGGAACAACTGCTTCAAAAATGGACAACCATATCCATAGTGCAACTAAGAAAGAGAGAGTAAAATCTCTTCTTCACCTTGGAGAAGCAAAACTTTCACTATTCTCAGAAGACCAAATTGGTTCACAGAGTGAAGTACTTTTTGAAAGAAGAACGAAAGATGGCCTCTACACTGGTTACACAACCAACTACATAAAGGTTTATGTGAAATCAGAAGCTGACTTAAAGAATCAAATTCGTAACGTACATTTAAAAGAATACAAAGACGGTAAGGTATTTGCTGACTTAGTTCAATAATCACAATTACTTTACATTCAACTGACACAACTAAATTTCATATAAGGCATTATTAGTTCTGTAAGCAATACAGGAGATTGATAATGTCTTATAAACGCCATCTAATTGTTTTATTCTTTCTATTAATTAGTTCATATAGTTTTTCAGCTAATGCTGTTCCTGATCAGAATTCAATAGACTGTGTCCAACATCAAAGTGTTGAAAAGCAATCAGAGATATTTAGCGAAAAAGTAATAATGATGAACAGAGATATTGAAAATAAATAGTTTAAAAGGTTCTTCCTTTTATATTCTTCCTTGATAAAAGAGGGAGTGACTAGACCCACTCCCTCTTTTTGTATAATTTAAAAAAATTCTTTTCTAAATTTAATTTCGCTTCTCTCTGGACCAAATGCCAAGATAGAAACAGGTATTCCAAGCTCTTTTTCAATCATTTCAATATAAGCATTCAAGTTATCAGAAAGCTCACCCTTGAAATCATCATTAAATGGAGCAACATCTGTAAATATTGGCTCAACTTTAGAAAGATCAATCCCAGGATAAGCACAGTCAATCTCTTCACCATTATATCTGTATGACTTACAAACTTTTAATTCATCCATTCCACTCAGAACATCTACTTTAGTAAGCGCAATACTTGTAAGGCTTGAACACTTTACAGCATACTTAAGAAGTGGAAGATCTAACCATCCACATCTTCTCTTACGTCCAGTCGTTGCTCCAAACTCTCCACCTTTTTTCTGAATGAATTCACCTACTTCAGAAAATAACTCAGTAGGAAAAGGTCCTTCTCCAACTCTTGTTGTATAGGCCTTAGTAATTCCTAGAACTTCATCAACTTTTCCTGATGGCATACCTGCTCCAGTGAAAATACCACCGTAGCTTGTACTTGAAGAAGTAACAAAAGGGTAAGACCCGTAGTCAATATCTAGAAGTATCCCTTGAGCTCCTTCAAATAAAATCTTCTTACCTTCTTTAACCGCATGATCTAAGAAACTAAACGTGTCACAGATAAAAGGTTTAATCATTTGCCCAAGTTCGAAAAGCCTAGATGCTTCTTCTTCAACACTTGGATATTCTACTTTATAAAGATGCTCTAAAAGATGCTCTTTTTCCGAAAGACTTCCCTTAAGTTTTGAAATTAAGACATCTTTATCTAATAAGTCTTTTAGCTTAATTCCTTTTCTTGAAATCTTATCTTCGTAAGCAGGCCCAATTCCTTTACCTGTAGTACCAATCTTTACTGGCCCCTTAGCTTCTCTTTGAGCATCAATTATTTTGTTATACATTGTTATAACTGAGGCATTTCCAGAAATTCTTAACTTATTGCTATTAACTTCAATTCCATTACTTAAAACATCTTCAAGTTCTGTCTTAAAAGCTTCGGGATCAAATACTACTCCATGCCCTACAACAGAGACACAATGATCATGTAGTATTCCAGAAGGGATTAAGTGTAAGACAATCTTTCTATCTTCAACGATAATTGTATGTCCGGCATTGTTTCCGCCTTGGAAACGAACAACAACATCACACTTTTGACTTAAAAGATCAGTGATCTTTCCTTTACCTTCATCGCCCCACTGAGAACCAATAATAGCTAAAGATTTCATTATACTCTTACCTCATTTAATAGGTTTTCATTAATAAAGAATTCTTTTAATTGATGAACTGCCATCTCTCCTACTCTAAATTGAGCTTCTTCAGTTGAAGCACCAAGGTGTGGAGTCATGACAAGATTTTCTAAACTTCTAAGCTTAGAATCTTCTTCAAGTGGTTCAGTTGCAAATACATCAAACCCTGCTCCTCTAATCTTTCCTTCTTTAAGTACTTCATAGAGATCTTCTTCGTTAACGATTCCACCTCTAGCGGCATTAACTAGAATTGCATTAGGCTTCATTAGAGATAGTAATTCTTTATTTACTATTCCTCTTGTTGCATCCATCAAAGGAGTATGAATAGTTATAATATCACTTTCACTAAATAATTTTTTAAGATCATCACACTTAGATACATATGGAAGATCACTTCCCTCTTGGAAAGGATCGTAGAATTGTACCTCTGGCTCAAATCCACCAATTCTCTTAGCTACGATTTGTCCTATTTGTCCAAAACCTAAAATACCTACTTTCTTATTAGCTAGTTCGTTTCCAGTAAATTTAGATTTATCCCAACCGCCATTACTCATTGTCTTATGTGCCCAAGCTGTTTTTCTAAGAACTGTCATCATAAGTGCAACTGCATGTTCAGCAGCTGAATTATTATTTGCACCTGGAGTGTTTGAAACCTTTACTCCAACTTCCTGACAAGAAGCCTTATCGATATTATCAGTTCCTGCACCTGCTCTAATGACATACTTTAAATTTGGAGCGAGGTCTAAATACTCTTTTGTTATTGAAGTTGCAGACCTAATAACTAGTCCATTAATCTTAGGAAGCATCTCTTTCAATTCATCTTGAGTTATTTTTGATGATGGATGTACTTCAAATTCACTTGTATTCTTCAGGTCTTCAAATAGGTTCTTATCAAAGCCATCAGCTACTACAATAAAAGGTTTCATGATCCCTCCCGTGGGGTATGAGTTAGAAAAAATATGACAATTGAATTATAGGAAGTTTTGAAGAGACCTAAAAGGAAAAAGGGGGCCAAAGCCCCCCTTTTTTTTGTCCTTAGACAAATAAGTGTAAAAAGTCAGAAAATTTATTAAGCTGCTATGGGTTGTAAATCCATTCTTAGTTGCAGCTGCTTAAGAGTCTTCTGAAACTCTGAAAGCGTAGGCAGATTACCAAAGTGAGTATTCTCATTTGGGTTCTTTGAAATAAAGTCATACAATTCAATTGTAGTTGAGTCCTCTCTGTCTTGAAGAAATGCTCTCCAATTAGACTCTCCTTTGTTCCTGTAGTTTTGGAATAAATCCTTAACAAGCTCTTCTCGCGTCATTGCGCCAATTGAGACAACACTTCCATTGCTGTCAAGTTCCAAGTGCCAAACACGATAGTTGGACTGGTTAGCAGGATGGTGTGAGTTTTCTACAGCGATTGCCATGTACATATCTCCCTCCTTAAAGGTAGCGACCCTAATGGTCTTTTACTCAATAAACTTCCTGTCAGTTGAGTTGTGTGTGTAAGAGTTTAAGCTTCCTGCTTATCCTCACATACAGCATATGATGGCGAGAGTAAGAAAGTCTCTTACATAAGACTAACAAAGGGATTCGGCCCTGACTGACAATGTAAGTTTTTCTGGAGTCGTCTTGGGATACTGGTGTCAAAATTCTTTAGAAATTAGATCAGACTTAAAGAGCGGAGCGTAAAAACTGAGTTAAATGATATGAGAATCAGTGCCAAAAAGGGCCACAACTTCTTGACCGAGTGTGCAAGAAAGATTTTCAACAACTTCATTAGGGACTTTGGCATATAAGAAGTTATCTTCCAGATATCTGAGTTTAAGAATAGAAAACTCATTATTAAAGCGAGAGATATTTTCAAATGTGCATAGAATAGAATTTGCAGGAAAGTGAAAATCCTCACTTTTTAAAATAAGAATGATATTAGAAGAGTGAATAACAAAGTTCTCATACTCTTTAAGATGAAGCTTTAAACCTAATTTATTCAAGCTCTCACCTGATATACAATTAATAGGCCCATTCGAATCTATTTCAAGTAAAGCACTCTCTCTACTTATCTGCTTTAACAAGGAACCTTTTTTCATATAGATGACATTGTCACAAAGTGAAATCATTTCTTTTACTGAGTGAGTAACCATCAAAATCGGAATGCTATACTTTTTGTTAATAGACTTAATTAAATTAAGTATCTCATCTTTAGCCTGTGAATGAAGAGCACTTAAAGGTTCATCTAATAATAAAATATCTGGTGAAGAAAGTATTGATCTTGCAATGGATACTCTTTGAGTCTGGCCACCAGATAGTGAATCAATCTCTTTATCTAATAATTCAACGATTGATAAACTCTTAGAGATATCATCTACTGTATAGCGAGGATTTTTACACCTTTTAAAAGCGTAGAATAAGTTTTCTCTTACATTTAGATGTGGAAATAAAGAATTTTTCTGAAGTACGTATCCTATGACCAGTGGTTTCTTAAAGCTTATACTTCCATTGTAATTGTTTTCAATTCCTGCAAGACAATTCAAAAAAGTAGATTTACCACACCCAGAGTCACCGTAAATTATAGTAATTTTCTTATCTGATATTTTAAAATCGCCTGTTGATAAATTAAATCCAGATAGATTAATACTCAAGTTACCTTCAATCATTTCTTTCTCCTTTTCGTGAAGAACTCAATGAGTAAACGAGAATTAATATAATCAAAGAAAAAACTAGCATGATAAAAGATAGTTGATGTGCTTTTTCAAACTCTAACGCTTCAACATGAGTGAAGATATCAATTGATACAACTCTAGTTACTTTTGGAATATTACCACCAATCATCATTACAACTCCAAACTCTCCAATAGTGTGAGCAAAGCTGAGAATTCCTCCTAGGATAAATCCACTTTTACTTAATGGAAGAACAATACTAAAAAACTGATCTAATTTTCCAGCTCCCATCAGACGAGCTGAGTCTAAATACTTTCTTGGTACTTTTGAAAAGGAATTTATCAATGGCTGAACAGTAAACGGGAGTGAATAAATAACAGAGCCTATAACTAGCCCCGTAAAATTAAACGTCAATTGTCCAGAGTGCCCTAGAGACTTCAATGTAGAAGCAATAAGTCCATTTGGGTTTAGTAATATTAATAAATAGAACCCTAAAACTGTTGGAGGAAGAATTAATGGCAGAGATAAGAATGCTTCCACTAGGACTCTTCTTTTCCTATTTAAATTCACTACCCACCATGCAAGAGGAGTTGATATCAATAAGAGTAAGACTGTAGTTATAGAAGCTACTTTTAAAGTTAATAAAATAGAGTCACTATTTAACATCTTATGGACCTACTTCTTTGTAGCCATGACTCTTAATCAAAAGAAGAGTTTTTTTTGACTTCATAAATTCCATAAACTTATTCACTGTCTTTAATGATTTTGTTCTCTTTAAGATAACTGCACTTTGCTTAATTTGAGGATAGAGATCTTCACCTATATCTTGATACCTAGAAGTATCAACTTTCCCTGCAATAACCAGAGATTTAGAAATTAACCCAAATGGTATATTTCCTGATTCAACGTATTGGTAAGCTTGAGAAATATTTGTCCCATAAACGATTCTATCTTTTATTTTTGAGAATTCATCTAAGCTCTCAAGAGCTTTTAAAGCAGAAAGGCCATAAGGAGCAAGCTTAGGATTAGCGATTGAAATACTTCCATCCTGATTAGTTAGAACGTTCTTCCACCCAAGTGACAGATCACATTTTCTACAAATAAAAGACAACTCTCCATTAGCATATATAAAGCTTGAATCTTTAACTACAAGATCCTTCTCTGTTAATAAATCTATCGTCTTTGAATCTGCTGAGAAAAAAGCATCATATGGTGCTCCGTTTAGAATCTGAGAATATAGGCTTCCCGTCGAACCATAGCTAACATCAATTGTTATATTATACTCTCTCTCAAAAGAAGAGATTATCGAACTCATTGCATGATTAAAATTAGTGGCCACTGCAATAATAGGATTACTTGCAGTAGCACTTAAATTAATTAAAAGTAATGTAAGTAAAAAGGCTATTTTCACTATGCATTCTCGTCATACTCATCGTGCCCAGGAATCTCTTCAGGAAGAGGGTCAATAAACCCAATACCAAGATGAACAAGTCGTTGCCCAGCATTGCAATTAGGTCTTGTATTCTTTCCTATTACAATTCCTGACTTATCCGCAAAGATCTCTTCTTTAACCTGTCCAAAAACATCATAAACAATAGCAATAAGTTGCCCTTCTTTTACAGAGTCAGTTAATCCTGGAAGAACATCAACAACACCACCTTTAGTTGAGTTAATCCAATAAGAGACATCACAAATAACGGCATCAGTAACAAGGTCTTGAGCTTCACCATCGATCATTCTCAAGAACTTCATTGTATTTAAAATTCCTTCAAGAGTTTCATCGATTAAAGAATGTTGAAAAGCATTAGGGTTTCCTATTTCTATAGTAATTGCAGGAATCCCATTACTATTTGCCCACCCTCTTAAAGTTCCTTCTTCATCATATTTCTTAACAATGATTTGTGGATTCTGAAGATAAGCTAATTTCTGGCATTCTTCATCTTCAATATCGGCCCTGATGTATAAGCTATTTACACGTCCGTGACAGGCCGTATGAAGGTCTAATAAGTAATTAAATTTAGAAACTATTTTTGTAATAAAGTGATGAGCATATATCTTACTTGGTGTACCTACAGGTTCACCTGGCATAATTCTATTTAAATCAACATTGTCTGAGAACTGCCTTTGATTCAGTAAGTATCCGGGAGTATTACAAATAGGAACAAGAACAAGTGTTCCACTTAATTTCTTAGGGTCAATACTTTCAATTAACTTAAAGATTGTCGAAATCCCATTTAGTTCGTCTCCGTGTAAAGCGGCCGTTACCCCTAGAGTTTTCCCTTCTTGAACACCCCTAATGATTACTACTGGAACTTTCCAAGGTGAGCCAAGAGAGTTATCAGCAACTTCAATCTCTAGCCTATGAATCTCCCCTCTACTAAGAGAAGAAATATCTAAATCATCTTTTGTTTTTACTGTTAAAATATTTCCCATTTTTTCCTCAAACATAGACCTTTAACCTCAAAGTTTTCAAGTCTTTAGATCTCTATTAAACCTTAACTTTAAGATAAACTATTTCAATTTATTCTTAAGTAACTTAAAGCCGTAACCAGTGTAGTCTTTCTTAATGATACCCCACACAGAAGTTTGTAATTCAGAAATTTCTCCTAGTACAACTAAATCTTTATTCAGACAAAATTTATTTTTAGCGGCCTCTGTAACTATCGTAAATGCAAGACCTTGGGAGGTAACCATCTCAATTAGATCCCTATCGTCTCCCTCTCCAATAACTTTGGGAGTAATTGAATTCTTTGAAAAGAATAACTCAATCTCATACTTTAGATATGAGTTATTTGTGTAATTAAAAAAGGGCAATTTTCCTAGAGACTCTGGAAATCCCTTTTTGTATTTTTGAAATTTCTTATGAGCAACGACGTAAGTCTTATTCACACCAATTCGGTAAGAGCTCATAGAGTTAGATGTTAGATCTTGTCCGTCAGTGAATACCATATCTAAATTTTCTTCCTCTAAGTCAGCTAGTAGTAAATGCTTTTGTCCTTCTTTAACATTTACGACAATCTCCTCTTGATTAAAGAGAGGTAGAATTGTTTCGTATAAAAAATGATGAGACATAAAGTGAGTAACACCGATATCTATGGATTTCTTAGGCATTTGTATTTGATTTCTAAGCCGTCTTGTTAGCTCATGTCCCTGGCTAAAAATATTCTCAGCATATTTTAAGGCAAACTCACCTTCTGAGGTTAAGAAAAGACTTCTATTTCTTCTCTCAAATAACTGACAGTTAAAGTAAGCCTCAAGTAGCTTTATCTGATCACTAATAGTTGGCTGCGAAACGAAGAGCTTCTCAGAGGCAACCTTGATAGATCCCTCTTTAGCGACAATATAAAAGTAATATAAATGATTGAAATTAAGTCTTTCCATAGTGAACCTCAATTAACTTTAACCTAACTATATGAGCAAATAAAACGATTTTTATTATTTTTCGAAGTACCCGATAATTGAACAATCTTAGTCAATGGAGACGAATATGAAGAAGATTTTAATAACTACCTGTTTGCTGGTTGGCATCTCACCAGGAGTGCTGGCCAAGTCAAAATGCAACCCTGCTAAGCACTTAGAAATATCATGCACAGATGTAAAAGATTTTAAAAGAAAAGGGTTTTGCTTAAAAATTGAAAAGAAAGACAAACTGACAGAATCGAAGAAAGTAAAAATCTGTCAATCAATCCCAAGAAGATTAAGAAATAAATAACTCAGGAGAGATTATGAAAAAACAAAGTTCACTTATTCTTGTTACTATTCTAGGCCTATTAGCAATATTCGCTAACATATCAACTGCTGCTGAAGAATCTGAATCAGACTACTCAAAAATCCAGACAGAATCCTCTGAAGATACTGGAGCGACACCTACTTCAACTACATATTTAAGTGATGATGAGGAAGAAGAAACTCCCTCTACTGTGTCGTTAGAAGAAGATACTTCTAGTATCAACTCAACAGACTCGGACATCTAATATTACAGTCCTCCCCAAAGAGCACTCTTTGGGGACTAATATTAAGCCAAAATTTCTTCTATAAAACTCAATAATTCTTTAAATCTTACTGGCTTTTTGAAAAAGTTTCGAACATTGCTTGGAACATCTGTTGACTCGGCATCTAGGAAGCCCGTAATAAAAACTATTTTATCAAATGCTGGGTCTATTTCACTAATTTGCCTGGCAAGACTGAATCCATCTCCATCTGGCATGCGAACATCGCTTACAACGAGATCAAAATTCGACTCTTTAAAAGACTTTGCACCCGAATTACCACTATGCGCAATAGATACATTAAAACCTCTAGACTCAAATAAATCTGCCATCATTTCGCAAATTTGAACTTCATCATCAACAATTAGGATATTTTTCATAGCAACCTCAAGAAAAATTGTACCACCAGATAAGGGCCACAATAAGCATAAAATGATGATTTCTATAAATTCTTTTTTCATCATTTTTCATATTATGCCTTATTTCAATAAGATAGCGGTTCGCACAACACGAAGCGAAAGGATGAACAGTTGTCTATTGACCTTCTTTAATATAAATACTTAATGCACTGATTATATTAACGAAACCGGTAGATCTATGTCAGAAAACATTTTAAGTATTAAAAATTTAACAATTGAATTCAAATCAGAAGACGAAACAGTTCGCGCTGTAAAAAGTCTTAATCTAGATATCCCAAAGGGTAAGACTGTAGGTCTTGTTGGTGAGTCTGGTTCTGGTAAATCTGTTACTTCTTTAGCGATCATGGGTCTTATCCCTAGTCCTCCAGGTAGAATTTCAGAAGGTGAAATTCTTTTCCACGGAAAAGACTTAACAAAAATGACTCAAGAACAGATGAGAAAAATCAGAGGTAATCACATTGGGATGATTTTCCAAGAGCCGATGACTTCTCTAAACCCTGTTTATACTGTTGGTAACCAAATTGATGAAGTTCTAATGCTTCACCAAGGAAAGTCAGCGAAAGAAGCAAGACAAAGAACAATTGAACTTCTTGATGAAGTGGGAATACCTTCTCCATCAGAGTCAGTTAATAAATACCCACACCAAATGTCTGGTGGTCAAAAGCAACGTGTAATGATCGCAATGGCAATGGCCTGTGAACCAGAACTACTTATTTGTGATGAGCCAACAACTGCACTTGATGTAACAATTCAAAAGCAAGTTCTTGAGCTTATGTTTGATCTTCAAAGAAAGCATGGAATGTCTATGCTATTCATTACGCATGATCTTGCAGTTATTGCTGATATTGCTGATGAAGTTGCGGTTATGTTCCGTGGGGACCTAGTTGAAAAGAATACAACTAAGAAACTATTTGAAAATCCACAGCATCCTTATACTAAAGGACTACTTGCTTGTAGACCTTCTCTAGTTGAAAACACAAAACGTTTATTAACTGTAGAAGATTTTGTTGGTGGAGTTGCTACAAATGAAGCAGATCTAGAGCCATTTAAAAAAGAAATCAAAGTCGCAAGACCAATAAATGAACAAGAAAATCCTGTTATTCTTGAGATCAAAGGTTTCAGTAAGCACTTCCCAATCAAGGGTGGGCTTTTTGGTAGAACAGTAGACCATTTCAAAGCTGTTGACGATATCAATATTAAAGTTAGAAAAGGTAGAACATTAGGACTTGTTGGTGAGTCTGGTTGTGGAAAGACTACATTAGGTAGAGCTATCCTAAGACTAATTGAACCAACTGCCGGTGAAGTATTTTACCATGGTCAAGATATTACAAAAATCACTCAAGAAGAGATGAGAGTACTTAGAAGAAAAATGCAAATTATCTTCCAAGACCCGTACTCTTCTCTAAACCCAAGAATGACTATTGGTGATATTATCACTGAGCCGATGGTGATACATAATATTGGTGGATCTAAGAAAGAAAGATACCAAACAGCTGCAGACTTACTTGAAAAAGTTGGGCTTAAAGGCGATCACTTAAATAGATATCCACATGAGTTCTCTGGTGGACAAAGACAAAGAATTTGTATCGCAAGAGCACTTGGTCTTCAGCCTGAATTTATCATTTGTGATGAGTCAGTTTCAGCGCTAGATGTATCTGTTCAAGCTCAGGTTTTAAATCTTCTTCAAGATCTTCAAGATGAGTTCAACTTAACTTACATCTTTATTTCTCACGACCTTTCAGTAGTAAAATATATCTCTGATGAAGTATGTGTAATGAATAAAGGAAAAATTGTAGAGTATGCAACTTCTGATGAAATCTACAAGAACCCACAAGATCCATATACTCAAAAGCTTCTTGGAGCGATACCTAAGGGTGTTCCAAAGGAACTTTTAGAGGAACAATAAATTATTTAAATCAAGGCCCTTACAAGGGCCTTTTTTTTTATCAAAATCCTAGTTGATATTCTTCTTAGCGCGAAAGATAAACATAATTTATTCAACCTCTTATTTAGCCAAGAAGTCTTATTAGAAAAAAAATCCAATCTTGATTAAATATAGTCTTCTTACTATATACTATAAATATATTGCCCAAGGAGAATAATAGAAATGCCCGTGATCTCACCCTCTACTCATAAATCATCAAATCTTTTAAAGAATGGACACATACAGACTTTATACCCTTACTTCTTTAGAAAGATAAAAGATGTGGGATACTCTAGAAAGAGAGTCCTAACTGAAGATAAAGACTTTATCGACATTGATATAAGTAAAGTTGGATCAAATAAAGTCGCAATTCTATCTCATGGGCTAGAAGGATCTTCAGATACTCAATATATCAGAGGAATGACAAAGCACTTAAATAGTATTGGTATTGATGTTATCTCATGGAATATGAGGAGTTGCTCAGGAGAGCTAAATTGGACAGAGAAATTCTATCACGCCGCAACGATTACAGATTTAGATTTAGTTATTGAAGACACATTAAATAATAATGACTACCAAGAAGTTTTCTTACTTGGTTTTAGTTTAGGTGCTGCACTTACAGCGAATTATCTTGGAATTAAGGGAGAAGGGCTAAATTCAAGGATTAAGAAGTCTGTTGTCTTATCTGCTCCATGCGACCTCAAATCTTCTATAAAAGAACTCTCGCGCCCTATGAACAAAATGTATCTTGAGAACTTTTTAGGAACTATGAGAAATAAGATTCTAGAAAAACACAACACTCTTGGTCTTAGTAAGGTAGATGTTCGAGACTTAAAGAAAATTAAAACATTTCAAGACTTTGATAATCGATTCACTGCTCCCCTACATGGTTTTGAAGATGCGAATGATTACTACGAAAAAGGTAGCTGTAAAAACAAATTAAAAAATATCACGATTCCTACACTGATGGTCAATGCTAAGAATGATCCATTCTTAGGTGATGACTGCTACCCAGTACAAGAGGCCAAACAAAATAAAAACTTCTTTCTAGAAATTCCACCTTCTGGTGGTCATATTGGATTCATGGAGTCTTTTAAGAAAGGCACTCTTTGGTCAGAACTGCGAACAGAGTCTTTTCTTTTAGAGAAATGATTCTTGATCTTTACTGTTTAAGAGTTCTGGAAAATATTTATTAATTGTTGAAACAATATGACTCATCTTTGAAGAATAATTAGCTAATGTTTTTCCTGTTTTAGGATGTTTCTTTCCCCCTGTATGAATTCCAATTACTTTATGAGTATTTTCATCAATCACTGGTGAGCCAGATGAGCCCCCTAATGTGTCTGCATTGTAATAGTATCTATCATCACCACTATGCATGATTAATCCCTTAGAATACTTCTTAGTCCACTCACAGTAACTCTTAGAAAGATAATCACAATTTTGTTGAACAACATATACTAAGGAATCTATTTCTATATCTTTTAAATCAATATCTACAACTCCGTATTTTTCACCAGGACTTCCTTCACACTTTAATAAAGCAAAGTCATGCTCCATACTACTCATTAAAAAAGTGCTGCAATCATAGACATGCTCTGATGAATCTTCTTCATTACCTAGATGTCTAAAATTTGCCATAACTCTTTTTGCAGCACCTACATGTGGAACACAATGACCGCTAGTGATAAGTATATCTTTAGAGATTAAGAAACTTGTACATCTAGTTCTCATAACTGGAATAACAATATTTGCAATTGGTGATGAGGCCCTACGTACAGGATCTTCTAGAGCGAGGTCAGCGATTTCTCCCCAAACTAAATCTCCAATATACCCATTAGATAAGATGTGTTTACTCACAGAGGAGTTAATCTCAGAGTTCTTCCCGCAAGAAGAAATCAACAGAGAAACAAATACTATTAAGGGTAACTGAAAATATTTTGTATCAAAGAAAGAAATAATTTATCTCCTAGTTTAATTAAGATTTTATTTTCTCGATACTAACAGTTATTAAAAATAGACATTCGTACAAACACCGAATCAGTAATGTTTACAAAAGGGGATACACTTTTAAATAAAAAGCATGGGGACATATAAACGTCCCCTAAAATTATTTATTTACTAAGAATAATCTTATAAGAATTTCCTACGCCTTTATATCCGTAGATTTGAACGTAATACCTTCCTTTTGAAAGATATTTTGAAACTTCTTCAATATCCATAGTGCTCAATGAACTTGCCACTAGTTTTTTATTTACATCAAAAACTTTAACGTCCAAATCACCCTTTGCATGTGCGAACTCTACTTTTATATCAACACTTCTCGTTGATGTGAGATCAAAGAAAAAGAAGTCTTTATCATTTTCAGATAGAGAGAACTCCTCTTCTTGGAAAAAATCAAGCTGACTTGCACTTTCAAAAGAATCATTCTTTACATTAGAATCAACAACATCTACTGAGAGAGTGTATGTATTTACTGCTCCTCTATATCCAAGAACTACAAAGTAAACCTCTTCACCTAAAGATTTAAATGAAAAGCTTTCATCATCAGTTGAAGATTCAAACTTTTCTAGGACCTCTCCATTAGAAGAAACAACATAGACATCTAAGTCACCTTTTGAATGATAAAATTTAACTTTAACTGAAACGTTAGAATTCTTTTTTGCCTTAACTGTATAGTAATCAAATTCATCTTCACTACTAATACCTTGCCCAGAGACCACTTGAGTCTTACCAGTAAGTTTAAAAGCACTAGATAAAGAATTATTATTCCCAGATGAAACAGGACTATCGACATCACTTGATAAAAGATCAGGATATTGAGAATTAATAACCGGTACAATCTCACTCATTTTTACAGCATAGTTTTCATACCCTCTTCCTAGTCCATTATTTCCATAACCAGCATGATGTAGACCTACAACCTTATGAGTTGCACTATCAAATACAGGAGAGCCAGAAGATCCTCCTAATGTATCAGCGTTATGTGTGTACTCATCACTTACCTCAGTAAAGCTTCCAGTAGAGTACTTCTTAGTCCAATCACAACCTCTTTCTAAATAATAGTCACAATTTTGTTGAACTACATATACAGAGAGACCAGTACTCTTCTCATTTGAATCAATACTCACGAATCCAAACTTTCTTCCAGGACTCCCAGAACACTTAAGAAGTGCAAAGTCATGCTCAACATTATTCATAAGAAATGTACTACAATCATACGTTTCCCATGAGGATTCACTCACACCTTTTAAATGTCTAAAACTCGCAGTAACTCCCACGGCATCTGATGCACTTGGAATACAGTGCTCATTTGTCATTAAGACATCTTCAGAAATTAAAAAGCCCGTACATCTAGATTGAACAGCAGCAAGAGTAACATCAGCAACAGGAGATGATGCCTTTCGAATAGAGTTTGTAGTCGACAACTCTGAGATTTCTTTCCAGTCAGTTGAACCAATAATTATTTGAGAATCGAAAACTGTAGGATTTAAAGATTGGGTTTCATCATTCTTTCCACAAGAAATAACAATCAATAATGTAAGAGTTAGTAGAAGTGTATTCTTTAGGCCATTCAACGAGGTGATCATCATAGTAAGGACTCCCTTTCCTAAGTATGAAATTTCCAGAAGCAGATTCTGAAAAAGTTGGAAATAATATACCTAGAGGATTCCTGAATGACCGTCTTTATTTACTAACAACTTCTATCAATTTTTTATGAAAACCTTAAACACAATCTTAGTAACTTAGAGTTACTTTTTTTAAAGTGGATCATTTTGACACTGAAAAAATCAATGTAGATCGACGATTGAGAGGTCTCCATCTTTTAAAGAACGTATCTCTTTCGGTAAAACTGAAACAATAGTCTCTTCAAGAGCATCTATAATTTTCTCTTTTAAAAATATTCTTCCATAAACAATAGAGACTTCACGTGTAGGAGCAGGCTTATAAAACTCTCTAATCATTTTCTTTCGAGAGCTACTTAAGTCAAGAGTTGCAAGGTATGGAAGTAAAGTATAACCAGAGCTTTGAACAACAAGATTCTTAAGCGTTTCTAAATTACCTGATTCAAATCTTAGATTTTTATAAGAACTATTTTCTAAATTCATTGTACAAACTTTTAAAACTTGAGTCCTAAGGCAATGACCTTCATTTAATAACCAGAGACTATTCTTAGAGAGGTCTGACTCTCTAACTTTCTTTTTCTTATAAAGATCTTGATCTGGTGATGTGAACAAGAAGAATGGTTCGTAAAATAATACTCTTTCAATAAGAGAGGGCTCTTGAAGAGGTGTAACTAAAATCGCAGCATCAATCTCTTCTTTATCTAGGAGCTCAATTATTTCTTCTGTCTTAAACTCTTCAATAACAAGTTCAACTCTAGGATATTTATCTGCAAATTTTTTAGCAAAAAGAGGAATTATATATGGAGCAAGAGTAGGGATTACAGCAAGCCTAAACTTGCCTGAAACTTCACCTTGTGAATTTTCTAGGATATGAAAAATGCGATTATATTCCTTAATCACAACTTGTGCCTGCTTAATAACCTTGTCACCTTCTAGGGTAGGACGAATTGGAGATTTTGATCTATCAAAAAGTATCACACCAAGTTCATCTTCTAGCTTTTGTAATTGCATACTCAATGTTGGTTGAGTGACATTGCACTCCATTGCTGCTTTTTTAAAGTGTCTGTGTTTATTTACAGCTACAACATACTCAAGTTGAGTTAAAGTCATGTAATTTCTCCCATTGCACAAGTATTATTAGTATAATAAAGATAAGATCACACTACAATACACCTTTTATAAATCAGGGGAGCTTTTAGCTGAGAGGAGTTTATAACTCGACCCTTTTAAACTTGATGCAGGTAATTCTGCCGTAAGGAGATCCATGAATCAGATAAAATCTAATATCAATTTGATAGACACTATTACACCTCTAGACTGGACAGTATTTCTTATTGTCTTGGCGCTAACTGGAGTGAGTGTTCTATGGGGAATGAGACTAAAAGAGAAGTCAGAGTTAAAAGAAGACGATGAAACGACTTACTTAGACCTACTTCTAATGGGAAGGCAGCTAACTCTTCCTCTATTTATTGCGACTCTAGTTGCAACTTGGTATGGAGGAATTTTTGGTGTTACAGAAATAGCTTTCAACAATGGTATCTACAACTTTGTTACCCAAGGTGCATTCTGGTATGTGGCCTATATTATTTTCGCATTCTTCATTATAGATAAAATAAAAGGTAGAGAAGCCCTTACTCTCCCCGATCTTATTGGAAAAATGTTTGGTCCAAGATCTGCCCAACTAAGCGCTATCTTCAACTTCTTTAACGTACTCCCAATAGCCTATGCTATTAGCCTTGGAATTTTTTCAAAGATGCTCTTTGGAGGAGAATTATGGATCAATACAGCGATAGGAGTAAGTTTTGTTCTACTCTACTCTATGTGGGGAGGATTTAGAGCTGTTGTCTTTTCAGATTTAGTACAATTCTTTGTAATGTGTTTTGCTGTACTACTCGTTCTAGTTTTAAGTGTTTCAAACTTTGGGGGACTTAACTTTCTACAAGAGAACTTACCAAGCAGCTACTTCTCTCTAACCGGAACAATGGGAATAGGAACAACTTTTGTCTGGGGATTTATTGCTCTATCAACTCTTGTAGACCCTAATTTTTATCAACGATGCTTCGCTGCTGACTCACCAAAGACTGCTAAGAAGGGAATTTTAATTTCAACATTTATTTGGTTTTGCTTTGATATTTGTACAACTTTTGGAGCAATGTATGCAAAAGCAGTAATTCCTGAAGCTGAGTCATCGCACGCTTACTTACTATATGCGGCTCAAATCTTACCAGATGGACTAAGAGGATTAATGCTCGCAGGTGTACTAGCTACAATTCTATCAACCATCGATTCTTACCTATTCCTTGCAGGTACGACTCTTGCCTTTGACCTTGCACCTAAAAGATTTAGGTCAAACCCTATGGTTCACCATGCAGGAGTATTAATCGTTGGTATTCTTGCAATTATTATGGCCCAAGTATTTGATGGCAACATTAAGTCAGTCTGGAAAACATTAGGTAGTCTTTCAGCTGCTTGTTTATTATTTCCAGTCTTATTTGGCTATATCTTCCCAAATAGAATTAGTGATAAACAATTTGTAGTTACTTGTATTTTTGGAGTTATCACCACCTCATACTGGCGCAACGCTTCACACGATGCGTTCTGGCAAAATGTAGATGAGCTCTATATAGGTGTTTTCACGACAGCTTCTATGCTTTTAATCTTCTATTTTACCTCTTTAAATAAAGCTGAAGTCACAGCGCGCAAAGACTAAAAAAAGAGTCTCATTTCGTGCCATTTCAATATCTTTGAATTATTCTTGTATACTTTAAATCATGAATCAAAAAAAGGATGTTTCGATGAGCACGAAACCTACAAATGAAGAAAGAAATAAACAAGCACTGGACTATCACAATGGTGAAAGACCAGGAAAAATAGAGGTCGTCGCGACTAAGGCATGTCTTACAGCAGAAGACCTAGCACTAGCATATACGCCAGGTGTAGCCGCTCCTTGTTTAGAAATTGCTAAGAACCCTGAAGATGCATTTAAGTACACAAGTAAAGGAAACCTAGTTGGTGTAATTTCTAATGGTACTGCAGTCTTAGGTCTTGGAGATATTGGAGCTCTTGCGAGTAAGCCAGTAATGGAAGGTAAAGGCGTTCTATTCAAAAGATTTGCTGATGTAGATGTATTCGATATTGAAGTTAACGAGACTACTGTTGAAGGTATGGTTAATGTCGTTAAGTCACTTGAGCCAACTTTTGGTGGTATCAACCTAGAAGACATAAAAGCCCCTGAGTGTTTTGAAATTGAAAAACAATTAATCGAAAAAATGAATATTCCAGTATTCCATGATGATCAACATGGTACTGCAATAATTGCATCTGCAGGTTTCATTAATGCAATTGAAATAGCAGAAAAGAAAATGGATCAGGTAAAGGTAGTATTCAGTGGTGCTGGAGCTGCGGCAATGGCATGTGCAAAGCTATTCTTTAACCTAGGCGTTAAGAATGAAAACCTACTTATGTGTGACTCTAAAGGGGTTATCTATAAGGGCCGTGAAAACGGAATGAATAAATACAAAGAAGAGTTTGCTGTTGATTCAGAATGTAGAACTCTTGCAGATGCTCTTGATGGAGCTGATGCATTTATTGGTTGTTCAGCTAGAGGTGTTCTTACTGGAGAAATGGTTAAGACTATGGCTAAAGATCCAATCATCTTTGCTATGGCAAACCCAGAGCCAGAAATTTACCCACATGAAGCACACGCCGTAAGAACTGATGTTATTATGGCCACGGGAAGATCAGACTTTCCTAACCAAGTTAATAACGTACTAGGTTTTCCATTTATCTTTAGAGGAGCTTTAGACGTTAGAGCAACGAAGATCAATGATGAAATGAAGCTTGCTGCAGTTAGAGCACTTGCAAGTCTAGCAAAAGAAGAAGTTCCAGAAGAAGTTAAAATGGCATACTCAGGTCAGAGCTTCAAATTTGGTAGAGAATACTTAATTCCAAAACCATTTGATACAAGAGTTCTTACTAGAGTTTCTCCTGCTGTTGCTAAAGCAGCAATGGATTCAGGTGTAGCTAAGAACCCAATTGCAGACCTTAATGAATATGCTAAGCACCTAGAAGAAAGACTTGGTAGTTCTGCTAGATTCTTAAAGTCGCTAAGAGATAGATTAAGTTCAAGAGTAAAAACAAATGGAAAGAAAACTAAAGTTGTTTTTGCAGAGGGAGCTAACACTAGAATTCTAGAAGCAGTTAAACTACTTCAAGATGAAGGAAGAATTGAGCCAATCCTACTTGGTAACAAAGAAACCATTTTAAATAGAATGGAAAAACTTGGTTTATCAAGACTAAGTAGTCTTGAAATTATTGAGCCAACTAAGCACGAAAGATTCAAAGAGTTCTATAGAGAATACTGTTCAATGAAGCATAGAGATGGAGTTAGTATCTATCATGCTGAAGATAAGATGGCTCAAGAGAACTACTTTGGCGCTATGATGGTTAGAAAAGGAATGGCAGATACAATGCTATCTGGACCTACTCTAAGTTACCCAGAATGCTTTAAGCCAATTATCAACGTTGTTGGTACTCAAGAATCAATGAAAGCTGCTGGTGTTTACATTCTAATCTTTAAAAATAGAATTCTATTCTTAGCAGATACAACAGCACAAATAGATCCTTCACCAGAGGACCTATGCGATATTGCAAAATCAACTGCAAAGTTATTTAAGCAACTAATTAACAGAGATCCAAATATTGCATTTGTTAGTTATTCAAACTTTGGTTCAAATAACCACCCAGGTGCAAAGAAGATGAAGAAAGCTGTTAAGCTTTGTCACGAAAGATATCCTTCTTTAAATGTAGAGGGTGAAATGCAAGCTGACGTAGCAGTAAATGCTTACATCAAAGAAAAGCTATTCAGCTTCGCTGACATGAAAGGGCCTGCAGATATCTTAATCTTCCCAGACTTAAACTCTGCCAATATTAGTTACAAGCTTCTACAACAATTAAGTGAAGCAGATGCTATTGGACCAATTCTTGTTAGTATGAACGATACTGTTAATATTATTCAAAGAACTGCTACAATCTCTGAGATTGTTAACATGTCTAATATTACTGCTCTATTAGCAGAAGAAGAAAAAGAAGGATAGAGAGATGGCATTTACAAAAAATATCATTAGTACAGATCTTGCTCCAGCAGCTGTTGGAACTTACTCTCAGGGCGTAGAACACAATGGAGTGTTCTACTTCTCTGGACAAATAGGTATTGATCCAAAAACTTCGAAATTACAGGAAGGTTTTCAAGCTCAACTAGATCAAGTAATGAAAAATATTGATGGTCTTCTAGAATCTCAAGGGATTGATAGAACACACATTATCAAAACTAGTATTTTTCTAACAGATCTTGGAAAATTTAATCTTGTTAACGAAGCATATATTAACTACTTTTCAGAACCATATCCAGCAAGAAGCTGTGTTGAAGTTCCAAACCTGCCAAAAGGTGCAGTTGTAGAGATTGAAGTTATAGCCGCGAGATAAGATGTTTAAAAAGAGATATATATTTGAAACTAAGAGAACTAAAGTCTTAAGATATTTACAAAATATTGGCTTTATCTCTCTTGTTTCAATTATTCTCTACGTTATAGTCTCTTTAATCTTTATTCTCATGGCGAGAAACTCAAACCAAGAAACCTTACAATCCTTTTATAATCGTTCACCAGATTTGATTGTAGTCTTTACTGGAGACTCAGGAAGAATTCCCCTCGCTGTAAAGCTTGCAAAAAAATATAAACAATCCAATATTTTTATAACAGGCGTGTACTCTAAAAACTCTGTAGACAGTCTGTTAAGGCCCCTACGTTTAGGTGAGGGTTTTGACCCTAACCTTCTTACAATTGACTACCTAGCTAGAAATACTGTTGAGAATGTCCTCTCTACCCTTAGACATCTAAGAGAGAGAACAGGAAATAAAAAGATAATTGTTATTTCTCATGACTACCATGTAATGCGAATTAAGCTGATCTTCAATCATTTAATGGAAAAGTCAGATGACTATAAGTTTTACTTCTACAGTGTGGAGACAGACTACACTAAGATGAGAAATATCAAGATCATGGCAAAGGAAGTCTATAAGTGGATAAGAACTTATGGATTCCTTATATTATGGTCTCCTGAATAACTAGGCATCCCTTAATGGTCTTTTAATAAAGTTTCTTGATTTTTTTAACGATGATTCTCTCTTAGCATTTAAATTTTCTTTAATTGAGTAGATTTCTTCAGAGAGAGAAATCATCTCCTCACTCTTTTCTATATTTTCTTCTCTTTGAGCTTTAAGATTGTTTTGAATTCCAGCTAACCTTTCCAGCATATTCTCACGCTTTTTCTTTAAAAGGTCGACTTGATTAAATATAGACTTTTTCTTTGATACTTCTTCATCATAAAGTTTTCTAGTACTTGCTAAGTTTTCTGTTAATTCTGAAACTTCTTTACGAAGTAAAACTAACTCTCCCTCATCAGTATAAGGAATATCTTTAGTCTCATTTGTAATCTTTTCTTCAAGTTCCTCTATACTACTTTGAAGAACCATCTTATTTTTCTGGCAGCTTAAAATATTACTTTCAATCTCTTTAGAATTCTTTCTCAGATGTAGTAAGTGCATTTGAAGCTTTGAGTATTTAGTCTCAAGCTCCTCAAGGACTATATCCTCTGAAGTGAATTTATTCTTTAAGGACTCTATTTCTTCATGAGTATCATTAACTAACTTAGAAGCTTCAGATATTTTCTTGATCAAGGCCCTTTTCTTATTACTGAGTTCTTGTAGCTTATGACTTTCTTCTTCTTTTTGCAGAGAGAGATTATTAAAAAATGCTCTTTCGCAGTTAAGCTTTTCAGAAGTCTTTTCAATATTTAAAGAGAGATTATGATTTTCTCTTTTTAGAGATTTATATTCTTCTTGAGTAGAAAAGATATTTCCCTTCGCTCTCTTAACTGCATCATTCTTAGCTTTTAAAGTATTTTTTACTTTTTCATTTTTCTTATTTAGCTCTTTAGTCTTATTGGTCTCTTTTACATACATAGACTCTAAAGACTTTATCTCACTACTTTTCTCTTCTATTTTAAAGTAGAGATCATCTAAGTCTGATTGAATTTCAAGATGAGAATTCTTCTTCTCTTCAATTATATTTTTAACTCGTATGATATTTGAGTCTTTATCTTCGATTTCGCTTTGAAGTTTTAAAATATGAGCTTCTAATTCATCAATTGTGTTTTGGACATTTTTCGATATCTTCTTCTCATTATTAAGATCATCTTCTAATGATTTTAATTTTACTTCTAAGACACTCTTCTTATTTTTACTCTCATAAACTTGTTCTATTAAGAGAGATCGAACTTTCTTATTTGAGCTAATACTCTCTATCTGAGACTTAACTTTATTATCTAAACTCTCATTACTTCTATTTAATAGATCAATCTTCTCATTTAAGTTTTCAATACTATTATTTATCTTCTCTAGATATTTTTTCTCTTTTTCTAATCTTTTATTTTTTGAATATTGTTCATCTTTAAGAGACTTTAGTAGTAATTCATCACGATTCAACTTCTCTGAAGTTAGGCTTGCTTCTTTCTTTGTATTTTTAATATCAATCTCTATAGAGTTGATACTTTCTTTTAAGTTTAAACTATTATTTCTTTGTTTTTCTATAACTTGAAGATTTTTTGAACACTCTAACTTTACAGACTCTAGCTCTGTACTTCTCTCAAGAAGAGTTGCATTCAAAGTATCGATACTCTTTTTTTCTTGTGAAATAAGTTCTTTATTAATACTTTCTTTTGCTTTTAATAAATTAAATTCCTTACTTAAATTTTGTAACTTTTCATCTAGAGTTCTCTTCTCTTCATCTAAGAGTAAGAGCTCATTTTCAATCTCTACCTTTTGAGACTTAGAGTTTGCAATGAGCTCATTCATTTGAGTCAGTCCTTCTTCTAGCTCTAGAATTTTAGAGCTGAGCGTATCTTTTTCAGCCACAAGCTTTGAAAGCTCTACCTCTTGATCCTGGAATAATGAATTTGCATGCTCAACTTCAGATAGGACTCTAGTAATCTTCCCAGAGGACTTTATTATATCTTCCCTATTATTTGTTATTTCAATACGAATATTTACAAGGGCCTCTTCAAGTTTTATTTTTCTTTCATTTGCTTTTATAAACTCACTTTTAAGATCATCTAGCTCACTACTTTTATTCTGTAATTGGTATTCATGCTCAGATAGGTTCTTCTCTAGCTTAGTTATACTTGCATGTAACTCTTGTGACTCAGAAGAACTCTTTAAATGTTCAGCTTGAACTACTTCTAAAGACTTAGATAACTCAGTCATTCTTTTAGATTTAGTCTTCAATTCAACTGTAATATCTTTTATTTCTTCTTTAAAAGATTTAGTCTCTTCTTCAAGTTCAGCTTGTCTCTTAGAATTTTCTTCAATTTTCAGCTTTAAACTAATTCGAGATTCTTTCTTTTCTTTTAAATTTGCCTGGTAACTTAGGTAGTTTGAAAAAACTTTTTCAACTTCCATTTCTTTCAATTGTAACGATTGTGATAGTTCTTGATTGATGAAGTCTATTTTCTTCTTTTCTTTAGCAGCTAACTCTATCTCTTCAACTAACTCTTTTAGAGTTTCTTTTAGTTGAGCGCGATTAGAGTACTTTAGAGAAATATCTAACGAAGCCATTTCATTACTCTTCACTAAGTCTTTCTTAGCAATTTCACAGCTCTTCATTAGCAGCTTACTTTTTAAATCAATCATATATCCTGCTTATTAGATTAAACAATATTCAGATACTATTATGAATTGTTCGCCCTATCTTTATTAGAGGGAATAAATTACTAAGTGAAAGGGTAAGCTATTAAAAAAAGGTTATTTACGAAACAAAATCTCTCAACTATTGAAATTTTAAGACATTATCGTGAAGGTTTTCATCAGGCTGAACAAGCCTTAGGTGTCTCTTTTGAGTTTTTTGAACTGTTTTAAAGTTAAGAATTTTATCATTAGCAAAAGAGATACTTTCACTCTCAGTGTCGGATAAAATTTTACGGGTTGATTTTGGTGATAAGAGAATGATTTCGGCCTGAAGGATTTCAAACTTTCTTGTCTCTTTATTTGTTCTTAAGCTCGATGAATATTGGTCGTTCTCGTTTTTCATACAAGAATCTTATCAAACTGTAGGACCAGTAAGGTATCGGGCATTTTTTTCGTGCCCTATACTCTATTTACTGAAATTACTTCTTCGATTGCTTCTACACAATTAATAGTCTTAAGTAGTTCTGAGAAATCATTTACTTCAATTTCAAAGATAAAACTTCCCTTTCTATCGGGTAGAGACTTAGCAAGAGCAGATCTAATATTCACTCCTAAGCTATTAATATTCTTTGATATCTGAGAAAGAATACCTGGCTTATCATGCGTGATAACACGAATATTAACAGGGTGCTTGAATGAGAAGTCAGAGTTCCATTCCACATCAACATTTCTTCCAATTTCAGCAGAGTCAACTCTATTACACTTCGTTGTGTGAACAGTTATCCCTCTACCTCGAGTGATATAACCAGTTATCGGATCACCTGGAATTGGGTTACAACAACGGGCCATACGAACCATTACATCATTCATACCATCAACTATGACAGCATTGTCTTTATTAGATTTTCTTCTTGCTGATTTCGAAAGCTCTTTAGAGAATGTATCGATTTCATTAAGCTCATTAATTGCTTTTTCATCTTCATTCTTCTTAAGAGAAGGAAATTCTTCTACAACTTGCTTAGCCGTAAACTTTCCTGATCCAACATTTATAATTAAGTCATCTTCATTAGAAACACCTAATGACTTTAAGACCTTAGGAACTTCTGTGAGTTTAAATGCATTCTTCATTGAAGTACCAACAACTCTAAATGCTTTTTCTAAAATCTCACGACCTTGTTCTTTATTCTTTTCTCTTTCAACCTTTAATAGCCATTGCTTAATTTTCTGCTTGGCCTTTGAAGATTTTACTATATTTACCCAATCTTTATTTGGAGTCTGAGTCTTACTTGTTAAAATTTCAACAGTATCACCGGACTTTAATGTGTATCTCAATGGAACCATTCTACTATTTACTTTGGCACCGACACATTTATTTCCAATTTCTGTATGGACAGCGTAAGCAAAATCTAGAGGTGTTGCTCCATATCTTAACTCGCGAACATCTCCATCGGGAGTAAATACAAAGACTCCCCCAACGTCTAGATCGTTCTTAATAACGTCCATGAAGTCATCATTGTTATCAACACTCTTATTAAACTCTAAAAGCTCTTGAACCCAATCTAACTTCTTAGCAAAGCCGTTCTTACCTTCTTTATATTTCCAGTGAGCGGCGATACCTCTTTCAGCAATCTCATCCATCTCTTGAGTACGAATTTGAATTTCAATTCTCTCGGCCTTAGGACCAATAACTGTCGTATGAAGTGATTGATAATTATTAACTTTTGGAATCGCTATATAATCTTTAAATCTTCCTGGGATTGGAGTAAACGAAGAGTGAATTATCCCTAGAGCTTTATAACACTCAGTAATATTTCCAACGATAAGTCTAAATGCTAATACATCTTGAATTTGTTCAAAGTCTACACCTCTAGCATTCATTTTTTTATAGATAGAAAAGAAGTGTTTAGAGCGACCTTTTACATCACTTTTTACTGAGTATTCTAGAAGCTTTTCTTTAATTACATCTATTGTTTCTCTAATATAAACATCTCTCTCAGATTTTTTCATTGCTACTTTTTCAGCAAGTCTATAGTAGATTTCAGGCTTCATGAACCTTAAGCATAGATCTTCTAGTTCTCCCTTTACGGAGTTAATCCCTAAACGGCTTGCGAGAGGAACATATATTTCTAATGTTTCAGTAGCAATTTTTCTCTGCTTTTCATCTGAGACATATTGAAGAGTTCTCATATTATGCATACGATCTGCTAGCTTTACGATAATGACACGTAAATCTTTTGCCATCGCAACAACCATCTTTCGAAAGTTTTCAGCTTGTGACTCTTCTTTAGTTTTGAATTTTATTTTTGATATCTTCGTAAGACCTACAACAATTTGTGCAATCTCAGGAGAGAATTCTTTCTCGATTTCTTCAGGTGTAACATCACAGTCTTCAACAACATCATGAAGTAGTCCAGCAATAACACTGTCCATATCCATTCTAAGCTTAACTAGCGTTCCTGCAACATTAAGAGGGTGAATGATATACTCTTCTCCAGAGCTTCTCATTTGTCCTTTATGTGACTTCTCAGCAAAGTAATAGGCTTTCTTAAGTAAAGCAAAGTCTGCATCAGGATAGTATGCCTCCATTCTCTTTACTAATTCATCAATATTTAAGTCTCTTTCATGTGAGAAATCTAGGCGGTGAAACATTTTTACCTTACGAGTTTAATATTTTTGTTATTGTGTCTTTAAGATCCTGAAAAGCAACTTCAAGCTCTTCATTCTTTACACAGTAATCATAATCATCTTTTCTTAGAACTTCTCTCTTAGCGTTCTCTAATCTTAAATTTATGACACCAGTACTATCAGTACCTCGACCTCTTAATCTTTTTTCTAATTCTGGAATCGAAGGAGGTGCAATAAAAATGATCTGTGCTCTTTCTTTAAAGTAGGCCTTAAATGAGTCAGCACCCTGAACATCAAGATCGAATAAGAGATTCTTACCTTTCTCTAACTCGCTCTCAACAAATGTTTTAGAAGTTCCATAATAGTTAGAATGAACCTGGGCCCACTCTATGAACTCATCATCATCTTTCATTTTAAGAAATGTTTCTTCATCAATAAAGTTATATGAAATACCGTCAGTTTCACCCTCTCGTATATTACGAGTAGTATATGAAACTGATTCTAAAAGATCAGTGAACTCTGCCTTAACCTTTTTGATTAAAGTAGATTTTCCAGTTCCCGAAGGTGCAACAATAACAATAATTTTACCAATAGCCATACTTACTCTAGATTTAAGCCCTGTTCTCTAATTTTTTCTAATTGTACTTTCATCTGAACGACATTATCGGAGATTTCCTTTAGCGAAGATTTTGACCCTATGGTATTTGTTTCCCTATTTAGCTCTTGAATTAAAAAATCTAACTGTCTGCCGATTTCTCCTCCACTAACTAATATTGACTCAAACTTCTCTAAATGAGCTGCAATCCTATTAATTTCTTCGTGAACGTCCATTTTTTCTAAATAATAAACGATTTCTTGTAAAAACCTTGGCTCGTCTACATTTAAATCTTCTGAGAAGTCTTGAAATCTCTTTCTAAGCCTTTCCTCAACACTTCCCTGGAATGAGTCAGCAAGACCTGTGATTACAGAGTAATGCTTCTCAAATTGTTCCTTATGAGACTTAATCACCTTAAGCATCTTCTCGCCTTCAGATAATCTAGACTCTTTTAAAGAAACTAATGCGTTTGAAAAAGCAGTTTTTGCAAGCTCGAAACTCTCTTCACTAGTATCATCAAGATCTTTATAAAAATCTTGTCTAAGAAACTCACTTGGAGAAATTGACAGGTCTAATCCCTGATCTTTAACCATCTTTGAGATTTTGCCAAGAAAGTACTTAACCTTCTCTTCATCAATATCATCAAACTTAGTTCTTCCTTCAGCTTTTTTGTAATTGATATATATATCAAAGCTTCCGCGCTTAAAGACTTCAGATAATTTACTTTTTAAATCTATTTCAATAGGTGCAAAAAGTGAGGACATTTTAAAACGCAGGTCTTTAAAGCGATGATTTACACTTTTAATCTCAGCAGTAATAACCCAGTCATCACCACTAGCTTCACCCTTACCAAATCCTGTCATTGATTGAATGGCCACACTAAACTCCTTACTGAACTTGAGTAATTGTTTGATTACCCATTTTTCTAAATTTTTCGAATCTCTGCTCTAAAAGCTTATCAGTACTAACTTTTGAAAGCGTTTTGAGTTCTTTAGAAATAGACTTTTTAACTGTTTCAAAAGCTGCTGCTTTATTCTTATGAGCTCCACCGATTGGCTCTTCAATAATTGAATCTACAACTTCTAGCTCAAGTGCTTTTGACGGTACAAGCTTAAGTGAGTTTGCAGCATCTTCAGCTTTCTTAGGATCGGCCCAAAGAATTGAAGCACAAGACTCAGGTGAAATTACAGAGTAGATTGAGTACTCCATCATCATAACCTTATCAGCAATAGCAATACCTAAAGCTCCACCAGATCCACCTTCTCCAATAACCACAGAGATAATTGGTGCCTTAATATCAAACATTGCTGCTAGATTTTCAGCGATGGCACTAGCCTGGCCTCTTTCTTCAGCACCAATACCTGGGTATGCACCAGGAGTATCAATAAAAGTCACAATAGGAATTCCAAAACGTCCTGCTGTTTCCATAATACGGAGTGCCTTTCTATAACCTTCAGGTCTTGGCATTCCAAAGTTATGGTGAACTTTCTCTTTTGTTTTTCTACCTTTTTCAATTGCAATAATTGCAACTTTCTTTCCATCAATTTTACCAAAGCCAGTTATAACAGCTGGGTCATTAGCAAAGTGTCTATCACCAGAAAGTTCTTTAAAGTCTTCTACCATTTCACTGATATAATCAATTGCGTGAGGACGGTTTGGGTGTCTAGAAAGCTGAACTCTCTCCCAAGGACTTAAGTTTGCATAAATATCTTTGATAAGAGTACTCACCTTCGTTTGAAGAGCGTTAATCTCTTTACTGATATCTATTTCTGGACGAAGTGATGCTCCCTGAAGTTCTTTAATTTGGTTTTCTAAATCTCTTACAGGTTTTTCAAATTCTAATGTGTAATTATTAAGTAAATCACTCATATGCTACCTCAGTAAATTGCGTGAATATTTCTATGTATTCATAGGTGTTTAACCGCTATTTTTGGATCCCAATCTTAGGAAAAATCATGGCATTTGGAAAGTATAGAGCAAAAAAAAGAGGCCTAAAGCCTCTTTAAGTTAGAACGCGTTGCGCATTCCTTATAATCATCTTTTATTATTCGAGAATCCAGCCACTTACGATCCCATTTTCGAAGTAAATTTGCCTAACTTTACTCCCATCGTAGAATGACCAGCGCTCGTTTTGATACCTTGGGTCCCCTGCAATATCAACCTGCATAGGTTTTCCCCATATTTTCATAATATCAGACTTTCTCATGCCCATATCAACTTTCGTATTGGCTGCTCTCATATAGCCAAAATCCTTACTTGCAGGAGATCTGCTATCTTTTTGATAGGCACTAAAGAACTTTGTGCGAATATATTCATTTCTCTCATAGCTTGGAAGGTTTAAGTAGTAAGCCTTTTCGGGATCGGTAGTTAGTGAATTCCTAACACTCACATAACGATTATACTCCTCATCAGAGAGTGCATTTACTTTTCTAACAATCTCTTTTCTAAGAAGAGTCTTCTCTTGAATTTCTTCTCGGGTAAGCCCATCTAAAGGTGTTCTATCCATTATTTCTTGACGTGTTCTATACGCCTTTCCAGTATCTCCAGCAGTCTTCTGAAAGTCTTCACCAGGAACCCAGAACGAATCAGTTTCCTTATCCATTTCATCTATAAAAGTCCTGCCTGTAAGTAACTCAGCACAACCCGTTAAATTCAGAACGAATGCAATAGCAACTATTGGTTTCATAATTCTCATAATTTGATCCACATTTAGAGTTAAATAAGTATTCCTAACCTTGAATACACCCTACTCTTCGGAAATTAAGTGGATCTAGTAAGAATTTCTAAATGAAAATTATAATAAGGAAATTTCTATCAATAACAGAGTAAATAAATCACCTATATTATTAAAGAAACACGCTAAAAGTATTAGAAGTTTAACCGATAAGTTTAGAAGGAGGCTTCTTTGAAATTTTGGATCAAGATTGAAGCATTTTTAAATTCTATTATTGAAAGGATATATTCTATCTTAGGCAGAGCTATATCAAAGTCTACTCCAAACAAGATAAAGAAAACTATTGGTTCAGGTCAAACGAAGTATGAAAAGACGAAGGACAATGCTAAGAAGTCCTTAGATCTTCACAGCACTAAGGCAATAACAAAGGCCATAGATGCAAAAAATAAAACACTCAAGGCCGCAAATCAAATACAAAATAAAAGTATTGAAGTCATCATTAAAGCTAAAGAAGTTGATTATAAAAAAGTAGAGTATGGAAAATTAATACTGAGCTTTTTTCTTCTATTCACACCTGTCTTTTTAAAGTTTAAAGCCTGGTTTTTAAATCTCAGTCCTAAGTTCATTATAGGTTCAACATTCGCACTAACAGCAGCAACTCTATCTTCAATTACAATCTATACTCAGAGTCAAAAAATTTCGGAGAAAGCAAGTAGTGCTGGCGCGAGAGAACCTGCTTCACAAGTTGATAATGCAACAGAGGTGAGTAAAAGAAAAGGTTATTACAAACTAGATGAGAAGAGGTTCAGTATCAATAATATGGTTATGCCCGTATACATTGGAAGCGCTACAAATCTTAGAACATTAAGTTTAGATCTCACGTTTATCAGTTCAAATAAATATATAAAAAGCTTTTTTATAAGTAATAGACACCTAATCAAAGATAGACTTAACTCTACCATTCAACCTCTAATTCCAGAGTTCCCTCTTGAGGCTGAGGGTAAAGAAATAATAAAAGAGAAGATAAGAACTGAACTTAATCAACTTATAAAAGACTTAAAGATTAAGGGTGAAATAACAGAAGTTCATATCAATTCTATTCTAGCAGGCTAGGATTCCTACCCTGCTTTCCCTAGTACATTTTTAACAGTATTAACAGAGACATCTAATTTCTTGGCAGCAGTTCTATAGTCACCATTTACACGAGTGAACACTTTATTAAAGTATCCAACCTTGAGTTCTTTATAAGTAATATAGTCATTACTCTCTCTATCTAAACTTTTAAAAGGATTAAATACTAGCTCTTCATCTAATGAGTCAAAGTCCATCTTACGACCATTAGTCATTATTTTCTTTTTATCTAAGTGACCAAAGAGTTGTCTTATATTTCCAGGCCAATCTAAATTCAGATAAAACTTGAGTAACCTGCTTGAAAGAATAAAGTCATTACTATTTTGATAGTATTCAATTAGTTCCATAGTTCTTTCTTGATCATCTCTTAACGAGTTTAATTTTTTATATGCACCACTTGAAATTCTAAAATACATATCCTTTCTAAAGCGACCAAGGTTCACGAGCTCTCTTAAAGACTTACCTGAGGCAAAAATTAATCTCACATCAACAGATGTTTCTTTATTATCTCCTACACTTCTAAATTTTTTCGAATCTAAAAATAGTAAAAGCTTTGTTTGAATATCAAGAGGTATTGAGTCAATTTCGTCTAAAAATAAAGTACCATAATCAGCTTCTTTTAAAGCTCCTACTTTAGTATGTGTGGCACCAGTAAATGCGCCTTTAATATGACCAAAGATTTCGGACTCTATTAAATTATGAGAAAAAGATGAAAGGTTTAAATGAATAAATTGTCCAACTCTTCCACTCTCTTCATGAATTTTCTTTGCATAGTATGACTTACCAGTACCAGTTTCACCTTCTATTAGAATATTTAAATTAGATTTAACAACTCGCTCACAGAAGACAAATTCTTTCTCAGATAAAGATTCAACTCCATTAAAGATTAAGCGATTATGTGCTATATCAACCTTATCCCCATTAGAAATAATGGCATTCAAAACAATATTTCCGTTTAACCTAAAGGGTCTGCCGTTTAAACTCTTTAAAAAGTAGTACATCTTTCCTTCTAAATTCTTCCACTTAAGAGACAGGTCAATGCTTTCATTACTTAAAGTTGGTAGACTTAAAGTGTAATTATCTTGTTCAAATAAATCACTTTTAGCTGACTGAAACAGGTACTCAGTGCGATTCAATTTTATCTCTTTACACTTCCCATATAAGGGTTTTAGTGTAATTTTTGAGTAGTACTTTGAACTTTCTTCTAAATCCTGACTAAAAACCTTCATATAAACTCCTTTTTTTCACTTTATTAGAACTTTTTTCAACCAAGACATTTTCATATTTTGTGCCATACTATATAAAGTCATTTCAATAATTTAGATTCAAGACTGGTTCAATTTATAAACCACTTGAAAGGAATAAAATCATGGCATTTGAGATCGCAAGAGAAACTTCAACATTTAAATATGGAATGAGTAATCCTGAACAACTTCAAGAATGGTTAAAATCGAATCCTCAAGCAATAGGGCTAGGTTTTGTTGGAAGATCTAATGTTGGAAAATCTAGTACCATCAATACCCTATTTGGGAATAAAATAGCCAAAGTTTCTAAAACTCCAGGAAGAACGAGAGAAATTAATATCTTCTCTTTTAAATTAAAGAAAGACGGAAAAATCATTGAAGATATGCCTGAGTTCTATTTTTATGATTTACCAGGTTATGGACATGCTGAAGTATCAAAAGAAATGTCAAAAAACTGGGAACTACTTATGTCTACGTTCTTTGCTGATATCTCACTTCACACTTTGATGGTTAATATTCAAGATGCAAGACATCCTAATCAAAAGTCAGATCAAGAATTTCACCAATTCTTAAAAAACTTCAATTTTGAAACATTTCTTCTTTTTAACAAAATAGATAAGTTAAAAAAACAAAAAGAAAGAGCGGCACTAAATAAGCTAAAGCCAATCTTGTCTAAAGAGTTTAAATGGGTAAGACAGATTTACTTCACTTCAGCTGAGAAGAAAGATGGACTAGCTCAAGTAGAGGAAGCAATTATCTCCTATTTATTAAGACAGAGAGACCTACTAGAATCAATGTAATGGATTCAAACTTAGTAATCACTTTCACGGCTATATTTCTATACTATATAGCAATTTTAAATATCACTCTGGTCTTCTTTGCAAGGCCAGATTTTCTTAATCGCTTTTCTTTTAATTATGGAAACATTCAAATACGATTTGTATTTGCACTACTTCTTTTTCTAAGTAGTGCATGCCTTGGGGTATTTGCGTGTGTTTTAAGATACTTTAATAGTATTATTGTTATTTAGAACTTTTCTTAATATCGTTTACATCACTCTCAATCTTCTCTAAATCAAACTCACATGACTTAATAGAGTTTACAAGTTCTTTTACTCTTTCGTTATCAAAGCTAATTTCACCAGATTCAATGGCCTTAAAAGTTATATGCCCTAACTCTTCATAAGACTCATGTAGAGCAGTATTTGTTTTAGAAGCTGAAAGCATTTTCTTGCCAATTTCAGTTGTTTTCTTTAATTCATCTTGGCAAACCTGAACGATCTCGTTGAACCGGTCCTTCCATTGTGGTTGTTTTTCCATTTATACCTCCGGACTAAAAAAGTCGCTAATCTACACCGATTATACCACTATTAGCGTCCTTGAGAAGAGGTTCATTTCTTAAAATATGGTAAAGACTGTCCCCTTCCCCAAACTGTATGTAAACCTCTACAATTAAAGAACTATGCTAAAAGAAATAATAGATACAGTAAATTTAAAAACTTCCCCAGAAGACAGGAAGAAAATCGATCAGGTATTTTCGAAACTCTATTCAATTTATGGAGAGAGCGAAGACCCATGGGGTCTTGATCTGCATAGAGCAAAGTCTAGTATTGAATACATTTGGCCTATTTATAAGAATTATTTCAAAGTAAGAGTTTTTGGAAAAGAAAATGTAGAAGATAGGCCCTACATGATTACATCAAATCACACAGGGCAAGTTGCAATTGATGGAATGTTGATTTCAACAGCATTTGCTATTGAAATGGAAAGGCCAAGAATTCTAAGAGCAATGGTTGAGCGCTTCTTTACAGGACTACCATTTATAGGGACTTGGGCTGCACAAGGTGGTGCAGTACTTGGAGATAGACAGAACTGTGAGAAGCTCTTAGAGAGGAATCAATCTGTTCTTGTTTTCCCAGAGGGAGTGCGAGGGGTTTCTAAGAGTACAAAAGACTTCTACAAAGTTCAAAGCTTTACGAGAGGCTTTTTCAGGATTGCACTTAGCTCAGGAGTCCCAATTCTACCTATTGCAGTAGTTGGAGCTGAAGAGTTGTTTCCTTATGTTTATCAAGCAAAAACGATGGCAAAAAAACTTGGTCTCCCAGCTCTACCACTAAGTGCAAACTATATTCCCCTTCCATCCCCTATTGATATTTATATTGGGGAGCCATACTCGCCACCAGATCATCTAAATGCAGACTCAAGTGACAAAGATATTGATCATCATATATTTGAAATAGAGAGTATTATTCAAAAGATGACAGATGAAGGCTTGAAAAAAAGAAGGAAGTTTTGGGCAAATGTTAAATAGTAAAAAGAAAATATTAATTATAGGTGCTGCGGGAGGACTCGCAAGGATTCTCACAAGTATTCTTTCAAAAGAAAATCCTAACTATGAGATTATTGGAGTAGATTCAAGGCCTCAAGTTGAGGAGTTTAAAAGAGAAAATGTCCAATTTCTAAAAATTAAATATACTCGAGGAAACTTTGAGAAACTTTTTAGAGATAATGAATTCTTCGCTGTCTATCATCTCGCTCGTATGAGTCATGCATATTCTAATAAGTCTAATCTAGCTCAACGTTTAGACCTAAACATAATGGGAACGAGTAGAATACTAGAGCTTGCTCTCAAGTTTCATGTAAAAAAGATGATTATTCTAAGTACTTATCATGTCTATGGTGCACTTTCGGATAACCCTACTTTCCTAAAGGAAGATGCTCCACTTAAAGCAAGTATCAACCATCCAGAACTGAGAGATGTAACAGAGATGGATCAACTTGCTACAAATTGGATGTGGAAAAATCAACATCGAATTGAAACCGTTGTACTAAGGCCATGTAGTATTATTGGTCCGCAAATAAGAAATTCAATGAGCCAATATCTTACAACAAAGTATGTTCCTCTGGGTATTGACTATAATCCTATGTTTCAATTCATTCACGAATTTGATATGGCCAATATTTTGGCAAGATCATTAGATGAAATCCCTACAGGAATATATAATGTTGCCCCAGATGAAGTTGTCAGTTTAAGAAAAGCAAAGTCTATCATTGGACTTCCTTCGCTAAAGCTTCCTCTCATTACTCTTACGCCAATGGCACTAGTTGTAAAAAAAATATGGAATTTCCCAGACTATCTAATTGAATACATAAAATTCAGTTGTGTTATCGATAATACGGAATTAAAAAAGCATCTAAAGAAAGACTTTCTTCGATTCACCACTAAAGAGGCATTGGAATTATTAAAACTCAAACTCTGATAAAAAAACATTTCAGTAATCTAATTTTTTCAATCGTTTTGATATTATTTATTATTAAGCAAGCTCCTATCATTATTGAAAACTATAAAAAAGAAAGCCAAAAGATAAATTCTATTCAAGCTCAAAGTCTAACAACCAATGAGTACTTCACTTTCCCAAGAAATGAAAAGTCTGTACTTATAATGTGGGCGACTTGGTGTGCTCCATGTAAAATAGAGATGACAAGAATTCAAAACTCTATTGATAGTGGATCTATCCCTGCAGAGAGAGTTTATGCAATGAATTTATTTGAAGATGATTACACTTCAAAGAAGTTCATTGTAGAAAGTAAATACACTTTTAACTTTATCTCAAGAGATGAATCTCTTATAAATCAACTAAAAGCTAAGGCAACTCCGACGACGTATCTTCTAGATAGTAATAATATCTACAAAGCATCGTCAGGTATCAGTATAATTGGGATTTATCAATTAGAAAGTTTTTTATGAACCACTAAAATACAAGTGACATTCCATATGTTTTAGCTAGCAGATGGAGCAAAAAAAGCTACACCAGCTGATCCAAACACTACGAGACACATACACAAGAGCTGATTTAATGATACCACTTCTTTATCAACAAATACTCCAATAAGTGTTCCCCATACAAAAGTGGTCGCATAAATTGGATAGACAACACTTAAGCGGCCTCCCATTTTAAATGAAACAACAAATAGAACCATAACTAAACAGAAAAGAAAAATTCCTATAAGAAGAGGTAAATTCAAATAGACTGGAACAGTCCCTAACTTATTACCACCGAGCTTGTAAGCATATTGCCCAATGGCCCCAATAAATGCAGCAACAAGATATAGTAACGCGGGTACAACTTGGTCTTTCATACAATTATCCTATAGTCTTAATTCAAGAATACTCTTTCTTATATAATTAGTGATATCATTTATATCTAGTCCACGGTCAATGCTCTTACTCTTACCTACTCTTAAAGAAGAATTAGAAGGCAGAACAAGCCACTGACCTTTTGGTAAAATCTGTCCAAACCCCTCACAAAAAGCTGGTACAAACTCAAGCTGAGGATACTTCTTTAAAAGAATAGAAACACCTTTCTTAAATTCTTTCATTTCACTAGCATTCCCACGTGTTCCTTCAGGAAATATAATGAGAGAATGTCCACGTTCTATTAGCTTTTCACACTGATGTAATGGATTATCAAATTGTCTATCTCTTGATACTGAAACAGAATTCAAACAAGTTTTTGCAAATAGCTTAGTAATACTATTTTTATAAAAGTAGTCTCTTGCAACAACAGGATGAACCTTTTTTAAATCGCGAACAGAGAGTGAACATAGGATAGCAATAGCATCAACATGACTACTATGATTAGCGACTATTATTTTTGGTTTATCAAAAGACGGCTTTTCCTCGTAGCGAAACTTAATCCCCAATATTATCTTCACAAATGGACTTAAGATAACTTTAAAAAGTATAACTCTGATAATAAATGCTAATTTTTCCATTATAAATACCCTCTAAGTAATAAGTAATGAACAGTAAATGGTAATGTGAAAGACAGAGAGTCTAATCGATCTAAAATTCCACCATGACCAGGAATTAAATCATCCATATCTTTCACTCCAAGATCTCTCTTAACAGCAGACATATTTAAATCCCCTAAGAGTCCAAAGATACTTAGTAAAACTCCAAATATTGCTGCCTCTAAATTACTATTAAATGGTAAGTAGTCAGACAGAAGAAAACAGATAAAACTTAAAGTGATAGCTCCTCCTGCAAACCCTTCAATTGTCTTATTAGGGCTAATTGTAGGACTCAACTTATTCTTACCTATTGTTTTTCCCCAAAGAAATTGTAATACATCATTAATTTGAGTTAAAAAGACAATTAATATGATTAATAAATCTTGCTCACCTTCATAACCTTTAATAACACCTTGATGCCTAAGGAATGTGATGTTAGAAAATCCATATACGATAAGCATCATTGCCCAAAATACTTTTCCATTAAACTCTAAGTACTTTTCATATGCCCCGTTTAGAATATTACGTATCGGAATAAGAAAGAACATATATACAGGTATGAATGAATTGAAGCTATACGTTGTCCCATTTTTGGCAAGGTAGTATTGAATTGGTATGGCCAAATAAATATATAGTAGAGTGTTTCTAAAATGTGCTTCTATCGATAGCTTTGTAAGAAATTCACGAAGAGAAATAAATGTTAAAAGAATTATCAATATTAAGGCAATCGTCTCAGGCAAAAGAAACATAATTGTTGCTAAACATAAAATTGCCCACCAAGAATATACTCGTAATACAATTTCATGCATTCCTTTCGATGGTTTCAATTTCTGCCAAGGAATAAAAAGAAGAGTAAAGAAAATCAACAGAGAAAATATGCCAATAATCACTTCAACAAATGAGTTTGTCTGTCCTGTAAAATTAGATATTAGATCAATCATTCTATTTCTCCAGATAAAAGATCTGAAGAAATCAATGCTAATCTTCTAAAGATTGTTAAGAAGCTTCCAATAGTAATCACTACTAGAATTATATATAAAAACCTTGTTGAATAATTGGTTCCAGATAAAAAGAACTCTGCAATAAAGGCAAGAGTCATTAGAAACATTCTATGTTGCTTTGCCATTGGTCCAATAAAGTATGACTTTGTCCCTAGAGACTTTCCTAGAACCCTAACGTAAGCAGTAATAACAGCAAGACAAGATGCTATCCAGGCCAAGTTTACAGCACTTAAAGTATAACCTCTATCAACAATAGAGAGACTTCCACCTATTATAATAAATATATCTGCAAATCTATCTGGAACATCATTGTATAATTCACCGTTTGGGGAAGACTTCCCGTGCTCAACAGCAACCATCCCATCAAGTAAGTTACAAATTAATCTAAGTTGAATAAGAACCGCACTTAATAAGAAGTAATACTCATTCGACTTAGCGAACGTTCCAGTAAAAAGAACTAGAAAAGCAAATACAACACTAAAAATAGAAATAATATTTGGAGTTAGTCCTATTTTTGCGAGTAATGAAGCTAAGTTCTTAGCCCAGTTGGCTCCCCTAACCTTAAGTGGTCTTCTATCCATAATTTATCCTTAGTCGATGAGTACCAATCTTACGTACTTTCAATCCCTGCAACAATGAAACTCTAAACTTTTGGAACTATTACAAAATATGATTATTTTTTAGACAATTAAATGTGACCTATATCATTGAAAATTTGAAATAAAGGCATACAATAAGTAAACATACAATATTTACACCAATATAAGGAACCTTTCATGAAAAATTCAGAAGTCAGTATTGTGAAGCTCGCAATTACTTTTGCTATTGGTTTAACTATCTGGTTTATTCCAGTTCCTCAAGGACTAGATATAAGGGCCTGGCACCTCTTTGCTATCTTTCTCTCAACAATTATTGGAATCATTTTAAAGGCCCTACCAATGGGCTCTATTTGCATGACTGGCCTAGCTGTTTCTTTATTTACTGGAACATTGAATTTGAAAACCGAAGCACTTACAGGTTTTTCAAATAGTACAATTTGGCTAATAGTTATAGCCTTCTTTATAGCTAGAGGTTTTATAAAAACAGGTCTTGGAACAAGAATTGCTTACTTCTTCATTTATATCCTAGGTAAGAAAACTCTCGGTCTTTCCTATGGACTTGCTCTAACAGATCTAGTCCTAGCTCCTGTAACTCCATCAAACACAGCAAGAGCTGGAGGAGTTATATTTCCTATCATGAAATCTCTTTCTCTTAGCTATGACTCAAATCCTAACGATCCCTCAAGGAAAAAAGTTGGAGAATTTTTAACTCTATCTTGCTTTCACGTAGATATGATCACTTCAGCTATGTTTATGACAGCTATGGCCGCCAATCCACTTATAGCTCAGTTTGCGGGAGAGAATGGAGTAAAGCTAACTTGGGGAAGCTGGGCACTTGCTGCACTAGTTCCAGGAATAGTATCTCTAGCAATAATTCCTCTGATCCTTTACAAGTTCTATAAGCCAGAAATCACAGAAACACCAAATGCTAAAGAACATGCCAAAGAAAGTTTAGAAAAGATGGGACCAATGACAAGGCCAGAGTGGACTATGATCGGTGTATTTATCTTTTTAATAACTTTATGGATCTTTGGAGGTTCACTAGGTGTAGCTTCTACAACAACAGCTTTTGGTGGACTTGCAGTCCTATTAATTTCTGGAGTACTCACTTGGGATGATATAAAGAGTGAAAAAGGAGCATGGGACACTCTGATTTGGTTTGGTGTCCTAGTTATGATGGCCAGCTACTTAAACAAACTTGGGTTTATCCCTTGGTTCAGTCAATTCGTTTCATCCGAAGTGACAGGAATGGCCTGGACAAAAGCATTTCCAATTCTTCTAGGAATATACTTTTATTCACATTATATATTTGCTTCCTCTACAGCTCATGTAACAGCAATGGCCGCTGTCTTTATGTTGGTAGGAATAAATGTTGGAGTCCCTCCAATGCTAATGGCGTTATCTCTAGGATTTTTCTCCAACCTCTTTGGCTGTCTAACTCACTACGGTGCTGGACCAGCTCCTGTATTTTTTGGATCAGGTTTTGTAGATTTATCTGATTGGTGGAAAGTAGGTTTTGGAATATCAATAGTTAATATCTTGATCTGGATGATTATAGGTGGTCTTTGGTGGAAAATCTTAGGTCTATACTAATTTAGTCTAAAGAATTAATTACATCTCCCTCTTAAACATTGTGTTTAAAAGGGAGGATTCTTTGATATATGACTAACCTTTAAAAAGCTTTGCCTTTAATAAATCAAAATTCATTTTTGCAATATTAGATATAGATATATTTTCAGGACATTCTATTTCACAAGCCCCAGTAAATGAGCAATGTCCAAAGTCTTCAAGCTCCATTCTTTCGGTCATTTCAAGAACTCTCTTTGAACTTTCTGTTTTTCCTTGAGGTAGGATATTTAAATGATTTATTTTTGCTGAAGTAAACAAAGCAGCTGAAGAGTTTTTACAAGTAGCAACGCAAGCACCACAGCCTATGCAAGCAGCCATATCCATCGCAGAATCAGCAATATCTTTGCCTACGAGTATAGAGTTTGCTTCTGGAGCAGTACCTGTTTTAGCAGTTATAAAACCACCGCTTTGAATAATTCGATCAAAGGAACTTCTATCTACCACGAGATCCTTTATTACTGGAAATGCCTTAGCTCTCCAAGGCTCTACGACAATGACCTCACCTTCCTTGAAGCTTCTCATATGTAACTGACAAGTTGTTGTATTAGAATGTGGTCCATTAGCTCTACCATTGATAAAAACTCCACACTGCCCACATATTCCTTCGCGACAATCATGATCAAAGGCAATAACACCTTTCCCTTGTTGAACAAGACTCTCATTTAAAGAATCTAAGGCCTCTAAAAATGACATTTCTTCAGAGATATTATCAACTTCATACTCGACGAATCGACCATCATCACTATTACTTTCTTGTCTCCAAATTTTAAAAGTAACTCTCATTTATACGACCTTACTGTTGGCTTAACATATTCAAACTTTAATTCTTCTTTATGAAGTTTAAAGTCTCCTTCATTATATTCCCATGCTGAGACGTAGCTAAATTCATCATCATTTCTTACAGCTTCGCCTTCAGAGCTTTGAAACTCTTCTCTAAAGTGAGCCCCGCATGACTCTTCTCTTTGTAATGCATCTACACACATCAACTCAGCAAGTTCGATAAAGTCTGCTAACCGAAGGCCTTTCTCAAGTTCTGGATTTAACTCTTTATCAGATCCAGTGACAGAGACTTCTTCCCAAAAAGATTTTTTTATATCTCTAATTTCTTTTATTGCCTTTTCTAGTCCAGACTTACTTCGACTCATGGCACACTCTTGCCACATGATATTTCCAAGCTTTCGATGAAAATGATCAACTGTCTTAGACCCATTAATATTCATTAATTTTTCAATTTTATTTTTTACACTTTCTTCTGCTTTACTAAACTCATCATGATCTACATTTGGAATAGATTGATTCAATTCGCCTGCAAGGTAGTTATTAATAGTATTAGGTAAAATAAAATATCCATCTATACTTGCCTGTAATAATGAATTTGCACCTAATCGATTTGCACCATGATCTGAGTAATTAGCTTCACCTACAGCATAGAGACCATTAACAGTCGTCATGAGTTCATAATCTACCCAAAGGCCTCCCATTGAAAAATGAGCAGCTGGAGAAATCTTCATAGGTTGTTTGTAAGCATCTATGCCTGTAATTTTTAAGTACATCTCAAAAAGGTTTCCATACTTATCTGTAATCTTTTCTTTTCCTTGTTTTGCAATTGCATGTTTAAAGTCTAGATAAACAGCATTTTTTAAAGGACCCACTCCATGCCCTTCATCAATTCTCTCTTTAGCTGCCCTAGATGCAATATCTCTTGGGCTTAGATTTCCAAAACTTGGATATTTTCTTTCAAGATAATAATCTCTTTCTTCTTCTGGAATCTCTTCTGGATTTCGAGAATCTCCCTTCTTCAAAGGAACCCAAATCCTTCCATCATTTCTAAGTGATTCAGACATTAATGTTAGCTTAGACTGAGTATCACTTGATTGAGGTAATGCAGTTGGATGAATTTGAGTAAAGCTTGGGCCTGCAAAAAAAGCACCTTTTTTGTGAGCGGCCCAAATCGCTGATCCATTACAGCCAATAGCAAGAGTTGATAATCTAAAGACTCTAGAGTATCCGCCTGTTGCAAGTACAACAGCATGTGCACTATGTTTTTTTATTTTTCCTGTAACCAGATCTCTCGTAACTATTCCACGAGCTTTTCCATCTACAATGACAAGATCAAGCATCTCCTCACGAGTGTTCATTGTAACACCACCTGAAGCGACCATTTTTGATAATTGTGAATAGGCTGCAACTAAAAGTTGTTGCCCAGTTTGTCCTCTTGCGTAGAATGTTCTTTGAACTTGTACACCACCAAAACTTCTATTTGTTAAAACTCCACCATATTCTCTTGCAAAAGGTACTCCCTGCTGAGAAAAGTGATCAATAAGAGGAGCGGACAACTGAGCAAGCCTATAAACGTTTGCTTCACGAGATCTAAAGTCTCCACCCTTTAATGTGTCGTAGAACATTCTCCAGACACTATCACCATCATGCTGGTAATTCTTTGCTGCATTCACACCACCTTGGGCAGCAACAGAGTGAGCTCTTCGCGGTGTATCTTGGTAACAAAAGCAATTAACTTTATAACCTAACTCGGCTAAAGTCGCAGCTGCCCCTGCACCAGAAAGACCAGAGCCCACAACTATAATCTCAAATTTTTTCTTATTAGCTGTATTAACAAGCTTGCACTTATCTTGATATTTAGACCATTTCTGTTCTAGGTCTCCCTCTGGAATTTTTGCATCTAACTTCACTATAGTCCTCTCAAGTAAACAGCAACAGGAATAACAGAAAAACCAATCAAAATAATAATTGAAAACATATTACCTATTATTGAGACTTTCCTAATGTAATTTAAATTATATAACCCTAGTGTTTTGAATGCACTAGAGAAGCCATGCTTAATATGCATTGATAATGGAATGATAAAAATAACATAGATAAAAACGTAATATGGATTTTTAAATAATTCAGTTGTAATTAGATAAACATCTTTAAGTCCATTACTGTCTAGTGGAACAATCTCTCCGTATCCAAGTTTTACTCTCCACCAAAAGTTTGAAAGATGAATAAGAATAAAAATAAGAATTGAAAAACCGAGGAGTCCCATATTCTGAGAAGTCCAAGAACTACTTTCAATAGTATGGTTTACTAAGTACTTCTTACCTTTAGATTTATTATTTTTTGAAGTTATTAGAGCAGCATAAACAGTATGCAATAATATTGAGAGATATAAAAAAATAGAAACAACTCTAATAAAGATATTGCCACCAAGCTTAGCAGAATAGGAATTGTATAAACCATGAGCAGTCTCAGACGGAAGGAGAAGAATAAGGTTTCCTCCTAAATGAACCACAAGAAATATACAGAGAAATAGACCAGTGAAGGCCATAATATTTTTTCTAACAAAAAGCATAATCTACCTTAAATGAGTTTTTATTATTATACTTATTAGCATCAATAAAAATACATCATTTATCTTGAGGAATAGTGACTTTTATCAGTTTATGGAAACTCAGATTTTAAAGAATCGAAATACTCAAGGTCACATAATGATATCTCTATTTAGTAATTGACTATTAAAGCACTAGTTCTTAGTATTAATATCCTATGCCCCTGTGGTGAAATGGTAAACACAACGGATTCAAAATCCGTCGACCGCAAGGTCTTGCGAGTTCAAGTCTCGCTGGGGGCACCATAAATATAAAAAAGCCCAGTATTTTGTACTGGGCTTTTTTTATTCTTCGAAAATATTTCATTAAAATTTAGATCTACAATATTGGTTTTGCCCTAGAAGTCTTGATTAACTAATCTCCTAGCCCAAAATAATGGATCTAGAAGCAACAGTTAATTATAGGCCTTAAACAATTGAGAATTTTACGATTGTGCTTGAATACTCATTATGAAAATAAGGCAAATTAAAGAAATAATGGCATAATCAATTTTGTTAATTGCTTTCATGATAACTTCCTTGGTTTGAGATCGAGCAACTTATAACACAGTTGTGAAAAATTTGGTAAAAAACTGAAACTCTTACATAGTTTTTATTTTAATATTACCAAAACATCGAGCTAAACAACTGAAATAAAAGAAAAGAAACGCCCTACAAATTTCACAAAAAATACAAAGAAATATTAAACGATAAGAACTGAGCTACGCAATTTCAAGGAGATAAGGAAGAGTCATATATCTATTGATAGCTAATTTAAATGAGAAAAGTGATAACTATTAAGCCAAGCTCAGTAGTTATCACTTTATTAAAAATGTATTTTTATTAGTTCATTTTAGGGTCTGTTCTCTTAACGGCTTTACCGTCTGCAAAGTTTGCAACTTCAGTAATGATTGCCCCTTCATCTCCGGCCATTTGCCAGTGAGGACTAAGAACTTGCTCTAAGTTATAAAAGTCTCCTCTCTCAGCAACTTTTACATGATTAGCTTTCACCTTTCCATTCCAATGAATCTTAGGAATTTTGATTTCAGGGAAATTAGATAAATTATCCTTACCTATACCTGCAACATAACTTTTTCCCCATCTTACTAGCCACCCTTCTCTTTTTGCAGCAGTAGTCTCTCCATCAACATGCCAATGTTCTGCTAGCATTTGATTTGGAAGAAGAAAAATATCGAGTAGCATATAAAGATTTTTTTGGTTATTTTCATACATTAGACCAGAGAGTCCAACATTTAAAAAGTTTCCACTATTATAATCCATGACAAAAATTCTATCCCTAATTCCATCAAACATTGGATAGCCGTGGTAGTTTAAAAGAGCAATGATTGCGTCCTTTGCTTTTTCAGGTAAAAATTTACCTTTCTTATTATAGAAGTCACTATTCTTAAAATTGATAGACTCTACACATTCTTTAGATCTTTCAATCTTGTTTTCACAAACATTCTTACTTGCAGCATAACTTGTTTGCATTGCAAGAAATACAAAACTTGAAATAAAAAATAATTTTCTCAAAATAAATCTCCTTATGATTTTAACAAAATCATATACAGCTTAATATTTTCATTCAAGACGGATACTGAGTATTGACAAGAGTTTACAATAAAATGACATACAAAAGGCTATAACTAATAGCTCTTGAGAACATTAACTTAAGTGAATTAACTATTAGTTCTTTTTTCAGACCTAATTTCTTATTAGAGTATTCTTTTTTCGACTTCCTACTTTGAGAGCTAAATAACCAAAGATCAGCCAATACATTCTATCTCCCATTCCACCAAGAGAAAGATGTACATGATAAATAACGAAGACAGGTATGTGGGATAATAAAAATATTCCAACGACCTTAGTATTTTCATCACCTTTAAGTATCCCTCTAATACTACCGACGATCATTAAAAGAAAGCCAATAGTGACAATTACCATAAAAGGCCAACCACCAATAACACCTGCGGATACGAATATATTATGTGGATCTTTAAAAGAATTGTAGCCACCAACATTAATCCCAGAATTACTCATAAATTTATAAAGAATTCCTTGCCCAAAATTAGGTTGTTGCATAAACATTTGTATGCCTCGAGTAACCTCTTCCATTCTAGTTGCAATACCATCCTGAGCAGGTCTCATAAGAAATCCTGTTTGACCTGATGCCACTTCATATAAGAATGTAGTTAGAGGAGCTCCAAATAGGAGTATAAATAGACCCACTAAAAAGACGAAAACAAACTTAAATATACGCGTGTTTTTATCCTTTCTTCCAAATGTTAATACTCCAATCCCTGAAACAATTAAAACAGTAATCATTGCAGCTTTTGTAGCCGTCAAGAATACTGCAATAAAGAGAATCGCCAATGTTAAATAGCGCTTTAACAAATGAATTTCACGATTAAATATCTGAGGAAAATAGAAAATAAAAGCAAAAGTAGAAGCTGATACCATATGAGGAATGTGTTTAAAGATACCAATAAATCGTCCTCCCCTAAATAACTGAATGTTAAATATAGGAAGTAAGCAAACAGAAATAACAACAAGTGGTACAGAGATACTTCTTATCGTTTTGACAAATTTCTCTACTGTGAATATATCAGGAATCATAACCCCATAGATTAGAATCAAAGCTAGAGCAATAACGAGTCCACCGATTTGCATCACCCAAGAATTCATTGGATGCACATAGGCAATTTGAAATAAAGTCTGAATGAGTAGTACAAATGCTGCAATGATGAGTAGAAATATATACTGATGTTTAAACTTATGTTCTCTGGCCCTTCTAATAAAATAGAATAGGATTAATCCTCCTACAAAAAAGTTTAATCCAAAGTTAATAAAAGGGTGAAGGCCATGTTGAAAAATAAAGTATGAAAAGTTTCCTGGAACTTTAAGGTACTTTAGAGATATTTTAGAAATAAACATTAGCGCTAGTAGAAAAACGCATAGTTTTTCTACTATTTTCTCTGGAGAGAACTTTAAAGATTCAAATCTTGTCATTAATCGCAATTGCAGTTAGAGCAGTTGTTAGTAAAACACTTATGACAGATATAATTTTCCATGAATCATTACTAATAAATGGTCTCTTATGCTTAACAAAAATTGTATCATTTGAGCTGAACTCATACTCTTTATCTACTTGCTTATTTATTGCTTCGTATAGATTAATCTCAGTTACAGTCTTCTTAGATTCGTTTCCAATTACAATTTCTTCAACTTCAGCATCCTTAGTAGTTCCACCAGCAAGAGAGAGAAGAGTCACAAGTCTAATATCTTTAGGAACATGATAAAGACCTGCCCTGTTTACAGCACCTAATAATCTCAAAGAGATTAATTCTTGATTTTTGTATGTTTGAAAAACAAACTCAGAAGTCTTACCAAGCCCTACTCCAGCATTGAAGCCATTAGCGAAAACCTGACTAGAACTTATAAATAATGAATACACTACTAAAAAAGTACGGATAAATTTCATGCTTAATTTCCTATAAAATAATTATCCTAATATCCTATCAAGTTTTTCGCTAAAGGAAACCTTCTTCTAAATAATTATTCTCAACTGACGATAACCAATTAACAGTAATTTATAATAGAACAGGTTTTCAAATGAACGATGAAATTTCAATGTATGAGGTATTGCAGATCTTCCTTTCTAAATGGAAGTACTTACTTATGCTTGCACTCTTCTTTACTCTTATAGCTATTGTTAGACATAAGAAATTTCCTTCATATCCAGCACAAGGAAAGTTATTAATTAAAACCTCCGAAAATAGTCAACTAAGATCATTCTTAGATACAATTGTTGGTAGCCAACAAAATATAAATCCAGCAGAAAGAGCAATCATCTTATTAGAGACAAATGATTATTTTCTAGAGCTAGCAAATTATTTCATTAAAACGAAACAAGATGCTCCTGAGATTATGAACTACATATCAACTTTTGAAGGTAATGATCAAAATCTAGCAAGCAACCTTAGATCAAAACTTAAATTTAGACTAAAGAAAGGTGGTCAGATCATTTTTAATGTTAAATCAAATCGTAGAATCTTATCTACTGCAGTTGTTAACAATGGTCTTCTTGTTGCTAAGAACTACTTAACCAATAGAGAACTAAAAGAGTACAACGAAGCAGAACTCTACTTCCAAAAACAAATTGATCATACTTTAGATAATTTAAATGATTTAAAGTTAACCTCTATAAAGAAAATGAAACAAAGAAGTGTAATCTCTCTAGATCAAGAAAAAGGAGAGGGGACAAAATACCTTAGTGGATTAAAAAAACAAATTAACGACTCTCAAATAAAGATCTCAGAAAACACTTCTACAATTAGAAAGCTACGCAGTAGGTCTAGTGGAAATGCTAAAAATCATTCAAAATTTGGGACAAATGCAAGAATTCTACAATTAGAAGATGAAAACTCTGCTCTTCGAATAAAGATAGCAACAAACGAAAGATACTTAAAAAAGATTAGTAATCAAAAGCTAGAGCTAGTTCCCTTTGAGCAAGAAATGGAAAAAATTAAAGCAAATTACCATTTTGAATTCAAAATTTATGAAGGACTAAGGGATAAGCTCGCTAAGATCGGACTACAAAAAACCTATATTCAAAATAAAATTGATATTCTAGAACTACAAAGGTTAGAAAGAGTTCGCTCTAGCCCAGGGATCATACTTTTAATCTTAATTGCTATAATGATCTCTCAAGCTATTGGATTTACGGTAATCTACTTAATTGAACTATTCAAACCTATAAAAGATCATCCTCAAGCAAACTGAAGTAAAGAAAAATTCATAGGGCCAAACTTATTTGGCCCATTCTTCAAGTATATCAACCAAGACAACTTTCTCTTGCCCAAGCTCTATCCCTAATCAATAAAAGAATTATTTGAACTTTAAACAAAAAATATAGTAGCCTTATACCGTTATAATTCAAAGAAGGCTCAATACGATGAATGACTTACTACATAACTTTCTTGAAATTAGAAAGAAGACTTTAGATATATGCAATAGACTAGAAAGAGAAGACTTTGTAGTTCAACCTACTCCATTTGTTAGTCCAATAAAATGGCATATCGGCCATGTAACTTGGTTCTTCGATACATTAATTGTTCAAAAAGTATTTCCAAACTTTAAATCTGACTTTTCTCTTTATAATAAAGTCTTCAATTCATACTATAAATCTCAAGGTGAGCATTGGACACAAGGTCAAAGAGGAGACCTCTCAAGGCCTACGCTAGATAAAATACTAGATCATAGAAAGAGAGTTGATTCTGCTATTGTTGAAATTTTTAACTCTTCTAAATTAACTAAAGACATCGAAGATCTAATTATTATAGGAATAAATCACGAAGAACAACATCAAGAACTTATACTAATGGATATCAAGTATATTCTTTTCCAAAATATAGAAAAACCTATTTATGAAAATAATTCTCTTCCAACAATTAAAAATGAGAAGAAAAATAAAAGCTTCCTATTAGAAGAGGGAGTATATGAAATAGGACATCACGGAGCGAGCTTCTCATATGATAATGAGCTTCCTACACATAAGGTATATCTTCATGGATGTGAGCTAGATAATCAATTCGTAACAAATGAAGAGTACTTAAATTTTATAAACGACAAAGCTTATCAAAATACAAGCCTCTGGCTCAGTGATGGTTGGGACTGGATTCAAGAAAATAATATAACTCACCCACTCTACTGGAGAAAAACAAGTACAGGATGGAAAGAGTTTACTCTTCATGGAGAACAAAACCTAGAGCATACAAATCCAGTCTCTCATATTAGCTACTATGAAGCCGACGCTTTCGCTAAATGGAGTGGAAAAAGACTGCCATACGAAAGTGAGCTAGAGCTATCCTACAAGTCACAAATAAATAATGAATATGACAAGTTGGACAAAACTTTTCACTCAACAAATCCTAAACAATTAGAGCGCAACCTTTGGACTTGGACACAAAGCCCTTACACTGCCTATCCTGGTTATAAGCCATTTGATGGAGATATTCGTGAGTACAATGGAAAATTCATGTGTAACCAGTTTGTTTTAAGAGGAGGATGTTTATTTAACTCTCCTAGACACTATAGAAAAAGCTATAGAAACTTCTACCGACCTGATCAAAATTGGATGTTTTCAGGAATTAGACTAGCAAAGGACTTATAATGAAGATTACAAATTTAATTGAAAATGTAGAGATTAATTTTATAGAAGACTTTGCAAACGATATTCTCATTGGACTTTCATCAAAAGTTAAGAGTATCCCATCTAAGTACTTCTATGATCAAAAAGGAAGTCAACTCTTTCAAAAAATCACTTCTCAAAACGAATACTACTTAACGAGAAAAGAATTTGAAATCTTAGAAAAAGAATCTACTAATATAGCAATGGCACTAGAAGAAGATGAGATTGACTTAATAGAGCTTGGAGCAGGAGATGGACATAAGAGCATACTCCTTATTAATGGGTTAATAAATAAAGGTAAAAAAGTTAACTACTACCCAATAGATATTTCAAAAGAAGCATTAATACAGCTTGATCAAAATATAAAACCATCCTCTCAACTTAAAATCCATGGAGTAGTTGGAGAATATATTTCTGCGCTAAAGCATTTAAAATCAATATCAACAAATAGAAAACTCGTTCTTTTCCTAGGTTCTAATATTGGAAATTTTGATAGAACTCAAAATCAAATATTTTTTAAAAAGCTTTGGAAAAACATGAATGATTCTGATTATCTTCTAACAGGTTTTGACCTCAAGAAAAGTCCAGAAATTATGAATTCAGCCTACAATGACTCCGAAGGATTTACTGCTGACTTCAATATTAATTTACTTACACGAATTAATAAAGAACTCGGAGGAGAATTTAAAGAAGAGCTATTTGAGCACTATGGTTCATATAATCCAATCCTCGGAGCAATGGAGAGCTTCCTAATATCAAAAATAACTCAAAGTGTTTTTATAAAGTCACTAAATAGAACTTTCTTCTTTGAAGAGAATGAGCCTATCCATCTCGAGTATTCATTTAAATTTTCCTCAACAGATATTCAATATCTAGCTAAAGAAACTGGATGCTCAGTCATTAAAGACTACAAAGACAAAGATAACTATTTCACAGACTCTCTGTGGCAAATAAAAAAAGAGACAAAAGATGAGCAATAAAAATATTCTAAAACATGATGAGACAAAGCATCTCTTATACTTTTCATTTTCAGAGGGAGAAGCCTATGTCTCTTACAATATTGAAAATGAGATATGGAATCTAAACTATTCGCTAGTATCTGAAGAACTAAGAGGACAAGGAATTGCAAAGGATCTAGTTCAACAGTCTCTTGATTTTGTATTAAGTAAAAATATAAAGATTAAGATATCATGTTCATATATAGATAAAATCTTCAATAAAAATTTACACAAGTATGGAATATTGAAAGAGTATAACTCTTAGTAAATATCTTTAAGAAAATATACATATTAAGTACGTTACTGCTAAAGTAATACAGTACTTTTATATGGAGATTTTCTTAATGAAATCAGTCCTACTTGCCTTACTTATTGCAACAACGACCACAACTCTTGCAGTCAACGAGAGAAATCTCGACTTTGCCCAAAGCTCTAATGAAATAGAGTGGAAAACTATAAATAATAATTTCGTAAAATTGATTTTCCCAAAATCTCTAGGTAGAGACTCTTACTATATTGCAAACTTACTAGAGTATTACTCAAGTAAGGTTGGAAAAACTTATGATATAAAATCTCCCCAAAAGCATACTCTTATCATAAGGCCAGAAGCTGCGAATCCAAATGGTTATGTAACATTAGCCCCGAGAAGAAGTGAGTGGTATAGCTCTTCATCTTTCTCAACTATGCTCGGAAGTTCAGAATGGTATCAAACCCTTGCCATTCATGAGTATAGGCATATTATACAATACGATCACTTTAATAGAGGTTTTACAAAGTTCGTCTCTGCACTCTTTGGAGATGCGGGACAGTCGGCAATGAGCGCTATAGGACTTGAACCATGGTATTTTGAAGGTGATGCTGTTTGGGCCGAAACTAAGTACACTGATGGCGGTAGAGGAAGATCTCCACTCTTTCTATCAAGACTTAGAGCAATGCTTACAAGTAATCAAATTCCAACCTATGATGAATTAATTAACGGAAGCTATAATACAGAACTACCTAATCATTATGAATTTGGATATGTACTCATTTCAAATGCAACAAAGAGATTTGGAGCAGACTTTTGGAAGAAAGTAGTCCAAAAGGTTTCTTCATTTCCTCATCCCTACAGACTCTACACCGCCTTCAAAGAAGTTTCAGGTGTTTCTTTCTATGACTTCTATGACCAGACAATGATTTCATTAAAAGAGAAATGGAGCCAGGATAGCAATTCAAATAACAAGAAAATAGATTTTAGAGAGAATACATCTCCATTTAAAGTTGGTAACTCAATCTACTATCTCCATGACACCATGGAAGATTATTGGTCTATATATAAAAAATCAAAAAAAACTAAACAGAAAGTAATTGAGATTCCATTCTATAAAGGTTTAAGTACGATTGATATAAAAGGTAACCATGCCATCTACAATCAATTTATCCCTCACGAGAGATATGAACATAAGGGAAGCTCAGACCTTGTTCTAGTAGATCTAAATAAAGGTACACAAAAAAAGATAACTTCAGGACTAAGAATATATAACCCAAGAATCATCCAAGGAAAAAGTAAGATATTTGCAACAGAATTTACAAGTGAATTAAAGTGGAAATTAAGTGAGTTCAATTTCCAAGGTGAAAGAACTCGAACATTCTCTTTAAAAGATGCAGATATATCTGAAGTCTATCTAGTTAATACAAATGAAGTAGTAATGATTATTTCAAACCTATCTGGTCAAAAATCTATCAAACTTCTAAATTTAAAAAATGGAAAAAATAGAACACTATTACCTCCTTCTAGAAATAATATTCACTCACTCTACGTGAATAATAAAAAAGATATTTTCTTTGAAGCACAATACAGAGGTGTAACTGATATTTTCAAAATTTCAAAAGACAACAGTCTTTCAAAATGTACCAAATCTAAAATTAATGCACTCACACCTTTCGCCGATAATAAGAACCTATACTACAGTAACCAAGATGGGTATGGATCACACATATCAACTACCCCACTCAGTAAATGCTTAAGTTTTAATCCTAAAGCATTAATAGACTTCAATTACCTTGGAGACAGTCCATCAGATGACTATAATAAGTTCAAACCTTCACCGCTTGAAGATCAAAAGAAACTAAGAAAGAAGTCGCCAAAGAAGTATAAAGTTGAAGATTATGGACATATAGACAAGCGTTTATTTATTCCACACTCATGGAGCTTTCTCGTTGGAAATGGTTTTGGAATTAGTTTAGATACAACCAACTATCTAAGAACTTTAGGTATCGGTGTTCAACTAGGAAAAGATGCAGCTGAGAATCAAAACTACACTGAGTTTAATTTTGATATTAAGCGGTTTTACCCCCTAATAAATTTAAATATAGGAAAAAGAACAAGAGATGTTGATCTTTTTGGATCACAACTAGGCCTTCAGTGGGAAGAGAAGAGCACAGGAATGACAATCACTCTTCCATATATCTACAAAAGAAACCTCTACAACTTTACAAACCTTCTAAGCTTCAGTGGAAACTATATCAATACAAGCGAATATAACTCATCAGTTACTAATAATGCATTCTCCACCAGAAACTTTGCAACGACATCAATAGAACTCTTCAGTCAGTGGAGTAAGGATTTGACGGAGAGAGCAATCATTTCTCCATGGGCGCTCAGCTATTATGGAATATATGAAAATGCAAAAGGAGAAAACTCGACAGACTCTTCATATAGGATATTTCATTCAGCTAAAGTAAATATTCCAGGAGTGTTTGCAAATGATGGTATCTACTTCACTTACGCTCAAGAGAAACAAAAAGAGACAATAGAATCCTACAAATTTCTCCCAGTTCAACTAGATTCAGTCGGTTCAGTCTTCTCTAGGGGTTATGGATACGAAAGCACGCCTTTCTATCAAAAGATAACTGCTAACTATACCTTCCCTGTCCTCTCTCCAGACTTAGACATTTGGGGGCTCTACTACCTAAAAAGAGCTTTTGCTAATATATTCTTTGATAATACTTACTTAGAATCGAGCTTCAATAATGCGACTTACAATAGTACAGGAGTGGAACTAGAGCTTGAGTCCGTTTTACTTAGAAAGTTACCAATTAATTTTGGAGTCAGGTATATCTATACCTATATTGATCAAGCCACTTTGACAGAGTATTTTATTAATAGCTCTATAAGCTTCTAGAAGATACTCCTACAATTTTGTAGGAGCTAATTTTAATTACTTTAAATTTGAATATGCTCTAATAAGATCTTTACGAGTTACCATACCAACAAGTTTATTATCTTCAACTACAGGAACTCTCTTTAAACCACTATGAGACATAAGAGAAACGACATCAGAGAGTGTCTGATCAGACTTTACAGTCTTAACATTTGTACTCATAACATCAGACAACTTCTTTGTTTTAGATTCTTTATAAATATCTTCAATATCACTGAAGTAAAAATTTTGCCCAAATAACATCTTTATCGATGCTAGAGCGTGTGGAATATCAGCATCTCTTCCAACAAAGTCTGACTCAGTCAAGATTCCAACTATCTCTTCATTTGAATTAACAACTGGCATAACACTAAAGCCATTATCACACATAAGCTTGGCGACTTCTTCAACAGTACAGTCCTCATTACATGAGACCACACCTTTAGTCATAAACTCGGAAACTTGCATTACTTCCTCCTACTGAAACTATAAATAATAATATTATAGCACAGAGTCCATAAAATAACTTTACTGTTAAAAATCATGTAAATAGAAAGAATCTTATTTAAGATACTCTTAAGTTTTCTAAGAGAAGTATATGTATATTTAGAAGAGCTTTAAGAACTCTCCATAGCCTTCTTTTTCTAAATCATCTTTTGGAATAAATCTTAAGCTCGCAGAGTTTATACAATAGCGCAGCCCTAGAGGACCAGGCCCATCAGGAAAGACATGTCCCAGGTGAGAGTCACCATTTTTAGATCTGACTTCAATTCTTCGCATAACAAACTTATCGTCTGTATGCTCTGTAACATATTCATCTACCAATGGCTTAGTAAAGCTAGGCCAACCACAACCAGAATCAAACTTATCTAAAGAAGTAAAAAGAGGTTCTCCTGAGACTATATCCACATATAGCCCCTCTTCTTTTGAATCCCAGAACTCTCCAGTATATGGCCTCTCTGTCCCCTCTTTTTGAGTTACCTCAAATTGTATTGGGCTTAGTTCTTTGATCTTTTCTTCATCTTTAAAGTATTTACTCATCGCTTACTCTTCCATCAAAATTTTACGTCTAGGTCTTGCCATCATAGTATAAAAACTTGGAATAACGAATAAAGTAAAGACTGTTGAAAGAGAAACTCCTCCAAGAATTACTAGCGCCATTGGCATTCTAGTTTCAGAACCTGCTCCAGTTAAAACAGCAGCAGGAACTGCAGATGCAAGAGTAGTAAAGGTTGTCATAATAATAGGTCTAAACCTTGTCGTACAGGCCTCAACAACAGCTTCCTCAACAGTCATTCCTCCATCTCTTAAATGGTTAGAAAACTCTACAATTAGAATAGAAGTCTTTTTAACAATCCCCATTGTAAGAAGGATACCAATCATTGAATAAATATTCAGTGTCTGTCCTGATGCTAATAGAGCGAGGAAAGAACCTGTTAGTCCAAATGGAACTGCAAGGAATACTGTAATAGGGTCTAAGAAAGAATTAAACTGACTTCCTAAAACCATATAGGCGATTGCAAGTCCAAGAACCATAATAAGAACGATACTTATTAATGACTCATTTAAATCTTTTGAGAAATTAATATTATATTTCTCAGGTAAAATATTTGGAGCGATCTTTTTTATAAAATCAAAGGCCTCACTCTGAGTAACATTATTATTTAAGTTGGCGTCTACTCTCACCCCTCGAACTCTATTTTCACGGTAAATACTTTGTGGACCAAAAGCAGAATTGATATCTACAACGTCTGAAAGTGTTACGAATTCTCCACGGTTATTTTGTAGAAGTAGCGAAGAAATTGTTTCTGGTAATCTATCACTTTCTTGTAGTTGTACGAAGATATCGTATCGTCTACCACCTTCAGTGTACTTACCGCCACTTACTCCACCAATTCCAACATTAAGAGTCTCAGCGATTGTGTTTATTTCAACTCCACGCTCTTGAGCTTTCATTCTATCAGGAGAGATATGAACTTCAGGTAATTCTCCAGTATCATCAGAACGTATACCTACCATTAAGCCAGATTCATTCATCTCTTTTTTGAATTGTTCAAAAATTTCTCTTTGCTTAGCAAGATCTGGTCCCGTAATCGTAAATTCAACAGGACTACCTCTTCTACCACTAATTGCAGATCCCATTCTATCTCTTACAATAACGTGCATTCCCTTAATAACTTTCAATTCTTTTCTTAAGTCTGCAGCTATTTCAAATTGAGTTTTATCACGCTTATCTCTGTCTTTAAGTAGAATTACTCCAAAACCTCTGTTCCCAGAAGATACTCCACGACCCCCACCAACAGAAACAATTACTCTTCTTACATTCTCGTTGGCCATAACAATTTTTTCATATTGCTTAACTCTCTCATTTGTATAATCTAAACTCTTTCCATCTGGAGCAATAAAGACAGCAAACATAAAGCTTCTATCAGCTTCTGGAGCAAATTCCTTATTGATATATTTTAAAGAGAAAAGAGAAAGCATAAAAGCAATCATCGAAACACAAACAACAAGTCCTTTTCTATTTAAGGCAGCTTTTAAAGATTTAGCATAGAATGCATTAGAAACTTCTACTGCTTTATCAACCCAATGGTGAATAAAGATCCCTTTAGAAGTAACATTTAAGAATTGTGAACATCTCATAGGAGCAAGAGTCAGTGCTTCTAATGAAGAAAGTACAACGGCCACACATAGAGTTAGAGAGAATTCTCTAAAGAACCTTCCCTCGATTCCAGGCATTAATGAGATCGGAGCAAAAATAGCAACGAGAACTGCAGTTGTTGCCAGTACGGCAAATGTAATTTCTCTACTTCCTTTAAATGATGCTTGGACTTTATCATTACCTTTCTTGGCATATCGAACAATATTCTCAAGCATCACAATGGCATCATCAACAACAATACCAATTGCGAGAGTTAACCCTAGGAATGAGAATGTATTAAGAGTAAATCCAAATAAATACATGAACGCAAATGTACCGATAATTGCAGTAGGTATTGCTAGGAGGATATTAAAAGTTGCCGAAAGAGAGTTTAGAAAGATCCAACAAACAAAAGAAGTAAGAAGTGCTGAAATAACTAAGTTCTGGATAAGCTCATCGATTGATAAACGAACAAATTGAGTTCTATCAAAGTTTACTGATAAGTTTGTCCCCTCAGGAAGAGTTGCACTAATCTCATCAACTCTTGCCTTTACTCTATCTGCAACGTCGACAGCATTCGCTCCCCTTTGCTTATATATTGGCATTGAGAGGGATGGAATTCCATTAACTCTTGAGACTCTTGTTCTATTTTCTACACCTTTATAAATATTTGCGACATCAGAAAGAGTAATCGGGACATAGTTTGCTTTGCCCCCTCTTTTACTAATAATCATTTGTCTAAAGTCTTCTTCTGTCTTACCTTCACCTAAGACTCTTAAACTCTGCTCTTTTTCAATATCTTCAAACTTTCCAGCAGGAAGCTCAACGTGCTCTCGAGCAAGAGTATCTATAATATCTGTTAATGTAAGTTGGTAACTTCTTAGTTTCTTAGCATCAACATCAATTCTCATCATTGGTTCTCTCGCTCCGAATGCTCGAACCTCAGAAACCCCTTCAATTGTTGTTAATCTATCTACAATCCCATCTTTAAAGAGAATATTTAGCTCTCTTTCTTTCATTGTTTCAGAAGTAATTGCCAAATAAAGAATTGGATCGTCTGCTGCGTTAGATTTAGTAACTGTTGGTGTTTCTACTGTATCAGGAAGTTGTCTTTGCGCTCTCCCAAGAAGGGTTTGAACTTCCTGAAGTGCAAAATCAATATCCTTATCTAAACTAAACTCTAGTTCAATTCGTCCAGATCCTCTATTTGCAGTTGAAGTCATATCCTTAACCCCTTGCATAGAAACAAGGACTGACTCCACAGGTTCGAGAATATCCTTCTCAACGACCTCTGGAGTCGCACCATCATATTCATATGAGATTGAAACTGATGGATAATCCACATCTGGATTTTCATTAATTCCCAACTGCTTAAAGCCTAAGACTCCAAATAGAATCAGAGAGAACATAATCATCCATGAAAAGACAGGATTCTTTATTGAGATTTCAGAAATATTCATGACTTTACCTTTTTACTTTTTAGGGTATTCGCCTAAATAGGCTTTAGATTGGTAATAAAGTGATTTAAGCTCAAGAGCAGCTTTTATATATAGTTTTTCTAAATTAATAACATCATCTAAAGATCTGATAACATCAATCTGAGCAACAAGTCCTTTATCTAGGTCTTTCACTTGCTCAACATATGACTTACGAATCTGAGTAAGTGATCTTTTTAAAGAGCTCAATTGGCTCTTTTTATTATTAAATACTTTTACAAAATTTGCCCATTCACGGTTTGAATTCACTCTATTATATTGGAGTCTTGTTCTATCAATAAGGGCCTGTACGTTTTGAGTATTTACTGAAGATGACGTTTTACCAAAATCAAAAATATTCATAGAAACATTAAGAGAGACATCCCAGTTATCACTTCCAGTATATACTTTATCTAAGTAGTAATTAGATCCAAGCGTTACTTGTGGCATATAGTTTGATTTTGCAATTTTAGATTTTAATAGAGAAGATTCATATTCAAGTTCTAAACTCTTAAGTTCTGGTCTTTTACCTAAGTCTACATTTTCTTCTAAGTTTAATTCGAATGGATTAATTTTATTCTTAAAGTCTCCAGCAGTCTTTAATCCAGAGAAGTTTAAAAAGTTTTTCTTTGATTCTTCTAATTTACTTTCGGTATCGTATAAGTCAGCTTTTAATCTGTCATACTGAGACTCTAAAGCAAGAAGGTCAGCCTTTCTATCACGACCAATCTTTGTTCTCTCTCTAACAAGCTTAACTCTTTTCTCAAGATTATCTAAAAGTTTAGAAACTTCCCTCTTCTCTTCAATTGATGAAGAAAGTTGAAAGTAATAAGAGCTAAAGAGAGCAAAGTATTCAGCAAGTCTTTGTTCTTTAACTGCTAATGATTTTTTCGGAACGATCTTACTTAACTCATAGATAGAAAACTCTGCTCCACCTTGAAATAAGTCCTGTTCAAACGAAAGAGCAAGACCAGTATCTAGCTTCTTTAACCCTGACTTATTTTGGTAAGTATTATTTCTATATGTATTCGTATTTGTAAGATTGATGGATGGATATAGAGTTGAGAATGTTTCATCTACCTCAGAGTTTGTTTTTCTCTCTTGGAGATTAATAATCTTAACCTCATTGGAGCTTTCTAGAGACTTTAAAAAAAGTTGCTCCACTGAGGCTTGGGAATTTATATTTACTAAAACTAAAGAGGATAAGATTATTTTTTTCATAGCCTGAAATTATAGACTTATACATTACCAATCACAATGTAAGAATTCTTCTGACTAGCATGAATATACGAACTATAAACAAAACTCTACTTTCTTATAAAGTGGCATGTATACCCATTAGGGTTGTTCAATAAGTAATCTTGATGAAAGTCTTCAGCCAGATAGAACTCTCTCTCTTCTTCAAGCTCAGTTACAACAGAACCGTTAAATCTTTCAAGCTTCTCTACTTCAGCTATAGTTTTAACTGCAATCTCTCTTTGCTCTTGATCCCTTAAGAATATCGCAGAGCGATACTGTGTTCCAATATCGTTCCCCTGTCTATTCACAGTCGTAGGATCATGTATCTTGAAAAAGAAATGTAATATCTTACCTAAGTCAGTTTTATCCTTATCAAAAGTTATCTTAAGAGCTTCAGCATGATTAGTTGTACCCGTTTTTACATCGTTGTAAGTGGGATTGACGAGCTTACCACCAGTGTAACCAACATCAGTATCTATAACTCCTTCAAATTTTTGAAACAGTTGCTCCATACCCCAAAAACAGCCACCAGCAAGGATAATATAATCTGTATTTAAATCACTCATATCTTCTCCACGTTATATTTATAAATTATGCCCTAAAAAAGCACTAAGTAAAATTTATGATTTCTTAAATAGCTTTTACTCCATAATAGAGAAAGAATTTATATAAGAAACCATTTAAATAAGGATCTAATTTTGTCGTCTTCAGGAAATATCCCGTATTCAAAATTTGATACCAAAGCATATTCTAAAAAAGAAAAAGTAGACGCCTACAAGGATAGTATCAGTGTTGTCTTTGATACAGATACTAACCGAACTGATCTAAATCATTTCGAAGCTCAAATTCATAGCTTTCTCTTCAGTGAGATAATGCTTGTCGACTGCTCAACGTTCAATCAATTCTTTGAAAGAAGTAAGTCTAAGATAGCAACAGATACACTTGACCATATTCTAGTTCAAGTATTTCTTTCAGGAGATACGACTTCTACCTTAGACAATAATCAATTTAGCTGTGACCAAGGGTCTATTATCATTATCGATACCTCTAGACCTTGGAAGGCCTATAACTCAAGTTTTAATAATATCACTCTAGTAGTTCCAAAAAGGCTGATTCGAGGAAAGATTCTCAATGAAGACATGCTTCATGGAAAAATATTAAGTACAAAAACGAATCCATTTGCTTCTTTGCTTCACTCACATATTCTCTCACTTAGGGAAAATGCATCGAAAATAACTCAGGGTTTTGCCCACTCAATCGTATCGCCAAGTATAGATATGGTGTGTGCTGCAATTGGCTTTAATCCAGATCAGTCTGTATCTAGTTATACGCCTGATAAGAATGTAGCTCTGGTCCTAAGAATAAAGAACTTCATAGAGAGTAACCTTGGAAATTCCAACTTAGGAATCCCTCTTCTCTTAGTAGAGTTCAATCTTACCAAATCGACTCTCTACCGTCTCTTTCCAACTCAAAACGGAGGCATTATGAACTACGTTAATGAGAGAAGATTAATAAAGGCCTATAGGTCGTTATCAATCAAAAATGGACACAAGACAATTTCACAAATTTCTTATGAGTCTGGATTTGAGAATGAGTCTAGCTTCACTCGGGCCTTCAAAAGGTACTTTCATTACCTTCCAAGAGAGGTTCAAAAAAGTGCACATAAGTCACTGAAAATAGATTGTACTTCACCAGATAGACTCTGGGAAAATTGGCTTAGGCGACTCTAACGACCAATCTGAAACAAATGGAGTAAAGAAGTAACACTCTATGCACATTATCTTCTTAAATTTCAACTAGAATTGAAGAATGTTAACCGAATGGAATCACATTTTCTCGAATAAGTATAAGTATATACTTACGGTAGCTCTTACTCTTCTAAGTTTAATTGCACTCGAGTATATGTTTACGGCCAATAGTGAAAGCGCCGGTCTTATTATGTATACCCATCAATCTCCGAGTGAGGCCATAGTCAAACATAACAATCTCTTAATTCCAACAAATGTAGATGTTCTTGTCGACAAAGGTGACTCCTTAGCAACAGAGGAGTTCTTTAATCCATTCAAAATAACCTACTATATCACTCCAGCTTCAGAATCAATAAATATCCGCCCAGTAGATGAAATGGTAAACTTTAAAAGAAGTATTCCACTACAGGTTAAGTTTAAATTAAAAAGTAAGGAAAACCTTCATTCAATTCACATCATCTATTATTCACAAATAACTCAAAATGAAATAGAGGCAGGGATTCTTGCCAAGTCATCATATGCCGTTAAAGATAATATTTTAACCTTCAACACAAATAAGTTTGGTAACTATCAATTGGTTCATCTTCAGCCCATTATCAAAGAAAGCCTTATCAGAAGGTCAACCTCCCCTATATTTAAAGCTAAAGACAGTAAGTACAGGGCCCTTCCAGTTAACTCAATAGAATAAGCATTTGATCTCTTTTTTAAAAATGATAGAATAGTTCTCATCTTTTAAGAAAGGACTCATCATGAAAAAGATTCTATTTATTGCTTCTATATTTTTACTATCATGCTCAACTCCTAAGAAAGTACAAACACAGAATATTCTTGGAAAGTGGAAAGTTACAAATATTCAAAATGTAACACTTGTAGATGAAACGAATGCATTTTTTAATTTTCAAATGGAAGAAGTTTTAAGTGGGAATACTAGTTGTAATAACTACACTGGATCTTTCAAGGTAAAGGGTAAGACAATTTCAATTTCAAAAACAGGTGCAACTAAGAAGCTTTGTTTTGGAAAACTAAATAACTACGAATTCTTATTTTTTGAATCTTTAAATAGAGTTAATAGATTTGAGATAGAAAGAAACTTCCTTACCCTCTTTGATGAAGAAGGTAAGGTTTTATTTAAAGCAAATAGAAATTAAAAGATTGGATAAAATACTTTAGAGAACCTGTCATAGTCTTCAAACTGTGGCATATGCCCTAGCCCTTTTAGCTCAATCAGATTAACCTTTCTATTCTTCTTCTGAATGGCCTTCCCAAGCTTTGTATAGTCACCCATAACTTTAGTCACACCTTCTCTCTTCCATCCTCTTCCTGGTCCAGTCTTATCTCTTGTTCCATTAATTAGATAAATAGGCGCTTTAACTTTGATAAACTTATCAACAATATCATCAGAGAAAATTGGAGAATAAGTAAGAGCATTATTCCAAGCAATTAGCTCCCAATCTCCACCATTCCTCCATCCTTTAAATGGAGTCAAAAGCTCTTCATATGAATCATTCCAATCTCCGTCATAATAGAACTTCTTTTGATAGTTTCTAAAAATTTCAACAGTCTTCTTCTTTTCATTACCATAGAAGAACTCAGGATCTTTAAATTCAACTAGGTCTAAGTAAGTCTCAAGTCCAATTGGATTAACTAGAACTAGCTTTTCAACTTCATTCTTAAACATTGTAGACATATGAACAGCAAGCATTCCACCCATTGAGTGACCTACAATTGTATATTTCTTAAGATTTAAGCTTTTAAGTAGTCCGTGAGTATTACGAGCGAGTTGAGCAAATGAATACTGATAGTTCTCAGGCTTAGTACTCTTTCCAAATCCAATTTGATCAGGAACGATTACTCTATATCCTTTAGACTCAAGCTCATTCATTATTCTTTCCCAGTAATAACCTGAGAAGTTCTTACCGTGTAATAGTACTGCGACCTTTGAATTCTCTTTTCCAATATCCATATATCTCATTTTCAAAGACTGTCGCTGAGAAGAGAATGTGTAGGTATCAACAGAGTGAGGGTATTTAAATTCTGAAAGTTCACTATCAAATGAAAGTTTATCCGTGCTTGCACAAGATACAATCGATAATGAGATTAACATTAGTAAAATCTTATTCATAATAGCTCCTTTATATTTAGGAGCTATTATATGTCAGAAATGTACGCTTTTGAATTTTATTTATAAAAGTCTAAGCTTTGAGTATGTCTCTAAGTTTATCTAACTCAGAAAACTTAATATCAACGGACTCTTTAGTAGATAGATTTTTAACTTGAAAGAAACCTTCTTCTAATTCCTTATCTCCTAAAATAGAAACAAATCTTGCACCAAGCTTTTCAGCATTTGAGAATACTTTCTTGAACTTCACGGGCTCAAGAGAGTTCAAAGACTTAAATCCAAGAGCTCTAATACTACTTGCTAACTCAAAGTTCTTTGCTACTGCTTTATCTGATTGGAATGTAAGATAGATATCAACATCATTCTTTGAAAGGTCTGGTAAAAGCTTATGAGTCGCTAGAAAGTCAGTAAGAGTAACGTCACCTAATCCAAATCCAACGCCAGGTACAGGATTTTCATTAAAGATCTGCAGGAGATTCGCATACGCTCCACCACCACATAGTGCTCTTCTATTTTCAGGATTCTTATCAAAAACTTCAAAAACTATTCCAGTATAGTAATCAAGCCCTCTAACAATAGTTGGGTCATATACAAGATAATCTTTTAAGCCTATTTTTGCTGAGATATCTGCAAGCTCTTTAAAGCCTGCCCCTTTTTCAGAAAATCCAACTTCCTCTAAGAAAGCAAAGAGTTCATCAAAGTCTTTAATTGCTAAATACTTTTTGAAAATATCTTCAGCACTTGCCTCAAGAGATAATTCTGAAATCATCTTTTGAAGCCCTTCTGGCTTAACTTTCTTGGCCTTATCAACAATCTTATAAAGCTTATATGAAGTTTCTTCATCAATCTTCATTAGGTCATTGAATACAATATTTACTATTTCTCTATCATTTATAAGTATTTCAAAATGCTCTGAATTTGCACCAAAACTAGTAAAGAGATGTGTAATGAGTTGTAGAATTTCTATTTCTCCACTTCTTCCAACTTCTCCAAAAATATCGCAATTTAATTGCCAGTGCTCTCTCAACCTTCCTCTTTGAGGTTTTTCATAACGCATTAAATTTGGAATTGAATACCACTTTATAGGCTTTGGAATCTCTCTATGAACCTGTGCAACCATTCTTGCAACAGTTGGAGTCATCTCAGGTCTAATGGCCACAAAACGTCCGCCTCTATCTTCAAAAGAGTAAATCTGATCGTTAATTAGCTCTTCACCTGACTTTGCTTTATAAAGAGCAACTTCCTCTACCATTGGACCTTCGTAGGCCTCAAAAGAAAAGGCTTCAGCACTAGTTTTCATTTTATTAAAAATAAAATCTTGTACTCTCTTATCAGCAGGAAAGAAATCTCTTGTTCCTTTATAAGGTTTTTTATTAAGTGCCATTTATAGTTTTTCCTTTAAAAAGCTTTCAACTTCAGAAATATTTGAAAAGATTTTATCCATTCCACCAACTTCAGGAGATCCCCCCTGAGCGAAGTGAGGTTTCCCTCCACCTTTTCCGCCTACAGGCTTTAATAACTCTTTCAGTAAATCACCGGCCCTAACTTTCTTATTAAGTCCATCACTTACCCAAGAGAAAGCTCTAATAGTCTTGCCATCATTACCAGCAAGACAAATTATTTTATATTCACCTTTTGCTAGAAGTTGATCTCCAAGATCTTTTAGTACTTGAGCATCAGCGTTCATTTGAGCAACAAATACTTTCTCACCAGACACTTCTAGTTTATTTTCATTTTCAAACTTTGCAGCGCTTGCTGAAACCTTCTTAGGAGCTTCTTTCTTAGCTGATGACTTCTTCTTTAGTTCTTTAATTTTCGCTTCAAATTCATTTGGCTTAACGCTTAAAATCTCACTTGTTTTACGAAGAATAAGATTTCTCTCTTGAAGTAGTTTATATGCTTCTCTACCAGTTACTGCTTCAATTCTTCTAATCCCTTTCGCTACAGAAGACTCCGAAGTAATTAGCATTAATCCAATATCTCCAGTTCTTTCAACGTGAGTACCACCACAAAGCTCAACAGAGTCTTTACCAAATGCAATCACTCTAACCTTAGAATCATACTTTTCTCCAAAGAGTGCCATTGCACCTTTTTCAATTGCAGCGTCATAATCTAGAAGATCGATTTCCCCTGCTGTATTATTCATAATCCAATTATTTGTTAATGCTTCGATTTTATCTAAGTCTTCTTTTGATACTGCTGTTTGGTTTTGAAAATCAAAACGAAGTCTATCAGATCTAACGAGTGATCCTTTTTGTACAGCATGCTTTCCTACTACCTGATGAAGGGCCGCATGTAGTAAGTGAGTCGCAGAGTGATTTCTCTTTATATCTGCACGAACTTCATTATCAACAACAAGCTCGACTTCATCATTACTTTTAAGGTCTCCAGAGATAACATTGGCAACATGAACGTGGATTTTCCCAACTTTCATTGTGTCTATGATTTCAATTTGTGAGTTTCCTGATTTTGCAACTCCACTATCTCCAATCTGTCCACCAGACTCTCCATAGAATGGAGTCTTCACAGTTGTGAATAAAAAGCTATCACCTGTAGTAACAGACTCAACACTCTTACCATCTTTGATTAACATATTTACTTTTGAAGTAGTGCTTTCAACTTCATAACCAACAAAGTCAGTAGTTGATAGTTTTGAAACGAGTTCTTCAATTTGTTCTTGATCAGATGAACCACCTTTTCTAGAAATTACTCTTGAAGCTTTTCTATGTTCTTCGTAGCACTTCTCATACTCAGCATCATCAAGAACAATCCCTCTATCTGAAAGATCAGACTTTAAAACATCTAAAGGTAATCCATGAGTTGTCACAAGTTCAAAAGCAACTTTTCCAGGGAAAGTTTTATTAGATTCTTTATTCTCTGAAAGTTCTTTTTCAATCAGCTCTAATCCAGTCTTAACAGTTGGAATAAAGTCTTTAATTTCATTATTTAAGTTATAAGTAATCACATCTTTTGCTGATTTGATTTGAGGATAGTAGTCACTCATCATATCAATAATAACATCAACCATTTCAGAGAAATCAATCTTCTCAACTTTCTTCGCCATTAAAGCTGCAACACACTTTCTGATTAAACGTCTTGGTATATAACCTTGACCTTCATTAGATGGTGATACACCTTCACCTAAAATAAAGACAGCACCTCTGATATGATCTGTAAGCATTCTAGCTTTTTTCATAGAAGCTTCACTTCCATCAGAACTTAACAGCTTATGAGAGATATCCATAAGAGGTTGCATAAGATCAGTTTCATAAACAGAGTCATGACCATTTATAACCATAGCAAGTCTTTCTAAACCTGAACCTGTATCAACAGATTTAAGCGGAAGCTGAGTAAAGCTTCCATCTTTGTGCTTATTAAGTTCCATGAAAACACCGGCGTTCCAAATTTCAATATATCTTGAAACATCATCAAAGTGTCCACCTGGTTTGTACTCAACTCCATACTCTGGTCCACAGTCATAGAAAACTTCCGTACATGGTCCACAAGGTCCCGTTTCACCAGCAGGTCCCCAGAAGTTATCGTCTCCAAGCATTACGATATGATCAGCAGGAACTCCACACGCTTTCCACGCCTCTACAGATTCATGATCTGGAGCAATTCCAAGAGCTTCGTTACCACCATACACAGTGAAGTATAATTTCTTTGGATCAAAACCTAACTCATCAACAAGTAGTCCATAAGCCAGAGAGCAGGCCTTTTCCTTATAATAGTCACCAATTGACCAAGATCCCATCATTTCAAAAATAGTTAAATGGTGTCTATCGCCTACGTCATCAATATCTTTAGTTCTAATACATGGTTGAAAGTTACATAACCTCTTACTTGGTGGCTCTTCTTTACCTAAGAAATAAGGCTTAAGAGGGGCCATTCCAGAGTTAATAAAGAGAAGAGTTGGATCGTTCTGTGGCACGACAGACGCAGACTTGATCTTTAAATGATTATGTTTTTCAAAGTATGAGAGGAATTTTTCTCTAATCTCTCTAGAATTAAGACTTTTCATTGACTCAGGACCTTACGCAAGATGTTATAAAATTTAATTTTAGTTATATAACAACTTACTCACTTCGCCAAAAGTTTCAAGTGAATATCTTAAAAAAAGCTGATTCTTATGGGTATTTTTTAAGGTGCCAAATAGTTATTTTAAGTTTAGTATTTGACATTAAATCTAATACTTAACATTAGCTCAAGATACGTATTAAACAAATACTACTGATTACAGATAAGGAGATCCACGCCATGGATAATTTCTACAAAGAACTTGGTATTAACACAGATCACAAAATTCACATTGACTCTCCACGAAGCTTTCTCGTTGCTGAAGCTATTAGAAAGGGATACGGAAGACTAACTGCTGATGGTGCACTTACTGTTCTTACAGGAAAGCACACAGGAAGATCTGCCAAAGATAGATATATTGTAAAAACTGAAAATACAGCTGGACCAGTTTGGTGGGAAAACAACCTTCTTCCAATGACTCCAGAAAACTTCAGTGCACTAAAAACAAAAGTTATTAATTACCTTAACCAGACTGGTGATCTATACATTACAGAAAGATCAGTTGGTGCACATCAAACTCATAATATCGGTGCAAGACTGATAACTTCTCACCCACAACATGCGCTTTTCTCTAAACACTTATTCAGAGAAAAAACGAGAGAATTTAACAACACTGACTACACTATTCTTCACGCTCCAGAGCTAAAGTTAGATCCAAGTGAATTTAATACAAAAACAGAAACAGCTGTTGTGACTTGTCTAGATACAAACACTACGATCATTTGTGGAACTTTATACGCAGGTGAAATTAAGAAAAGTATGTTTGCAGCAATGAACTACAGACTACCTGAAGAGAAAGTACTTCCTATGCACTCAGGTGCATCTCGCCAAGAGAATGAAGATGTATCTGTCTTCTTCGGTCTTTCAGGAACGGGAAAAACGACTCTTTCAACAGATGAAGGAACATACCTAATTGGTGATGATGAGCACGGTTTAAGTGATGAAGGAATCTTCAATTTTGAAGGTGGTTGCTACGCTAAGACTTACGAATTATCAAAAGAAACTGAGCCAGAAATTTGGGATGCTTCTAATAGATTTGGGGCAATGTTAGAAAATGTAGTTCTAGATGAAGAAACTGGAAAAGTTGATTACTTTGACAAATCTATTGCTGAAAATGGTAGATCGTCTTACCCACTGAGCTTTATCCAAGAACTTGAAACATCTTCAAAAGGGAAAATCCCTAAGGATATATTCTTCCTTTGTGCTGATGCTTTTGGAGTTTTACCTCCAGTATCTAAACTGACTAAAGAACAAGCAATGTTTTACTTTGTTCTTGGTTACACAGCAAAATTAGCAGGAACAGAAATCGGAGTTAAAGAGCCTCAAGCAACTTTCTCTCCTCTATTTGGTGCACCATTCATGCTTAGACACCCAAGTGTTTACGCTGAATTACTAGGTCACTACCTAGATAAGTATGACATCAAAGTTTGGCTAATCAACACTGGCTGGACTGGTGGAGCATATGGTGAAGGCCAAAGATTCCCACTAAAAGTAACCAGAAAGATCATCAGATCGATTCAAGCAAATAAGCTAGATAATGTTGCTCTAGAAAATGATCCTATTTTCAATTTAGCTATTCCTTGTGAGGTTCCAGAAGTACCAAGAGAACTTCTTAATCCACAACAGACTTGGCAAGATTCAGCTGCCTACACAGAAAAAGCACAATCACTTGCTTCTTCTTTCCATAAGCAAATGGAAAACTTTGGTGAGTTCTACCAAGAGAATATTGCTGGAGCACCTACTTACAAATAAAAAACTATCTTAGGTCGCTTCGGCGGCCTAAGTTTCTTCGCTAGCTATAACAGAGATCTTTTTCGTTATTAAATGGACCTTCCACTCTAATATCATCTCCATAAAAACTAATCTTATATACAACACAATTAGGTATTTTGATTAATTCATCCTGCTTAGGAAGATAGTGATGCATAATGCTTCGAAGGGCTCCTCCGTGAGTACTAAGTGCAACCCTTGAGGTTGAAGATTCGCTTCTTACTTTATCAATAAAAGAAATTAGCCTCTCTCGGACCTCTCCTCTCGTTTCTCCTCCCGGATAAGAAAACTCATCGGCCTCAACTCCACCTTTATGAATATCCCAAAATTTAGTAGAGAACTTAGAAAGCAATTCTTCTACATGCATTCCTTCAACTTCCCCAAAATTGGCTTCCCTAAGTTCTGGGGACTTTTTAATAGGTATACTACTATCTTCAAATACTATTTTAGCTGTCTCGTAAGCTCTCTGTAAGTCAGAAGTATAAACATAATCTATATTCAGATTGCTAAAAAAATCTCTTAGACTCAACGCCTCTTTTCGCCCGAAGTCGTTTAGTGGAATATCAGTATTGCCTTGAACCTTTTGCAACTTATTCCAATCTGTCTGACCATGTCTAAAAATATAAAACTCAATATTCTTCATATCACTACTCGCCTCTTTTCAATTATGCTAAAATATCTAAAAAAAAAGGATTAAAAATTTGGAAGCCTTCCCTTACCTAAAAGCACTTCATATTATCTTCATTGTAACTTGGTTTGCAGGCCTATTCTATATTGTCAGGCTATTTATTTATCAGACAGAAGCACAAGATAAGTCAGACCTAGAAAAGAAAGTTCTAACTGATCAATTTAAAATTATGTCAAAGAGGCTTTGGTATGGAATTACTTGGCCTTCAGCAGTTTTAACTCTAATTTTTGGTCCTAGTTTAATACATGTTTATATGCCTTTATCTGACCATCCATGGTTAATTGCAAAGTTATGTTTTGTATTTCTACTCTATATTTATCACTATATAAGTCACCGAATTTTCAAAAACCTTCAAAGAGATGTCTATACATTGAGCTCGACAAAGCTCAGAATATGGAATGAAGTCGCAACCATTCTCTTATTTGCCATCGTTTTTCTCGTGATCCTTCAAAGCATACTATCTATGTGGAAAGGAATTTTTGGTCTAATTCTATTTAGTGCCCTATTAATGATTGCCATAAAAATCTATAGAAAACAAAGACTTAAATAATTGTCACAAAATCGTGATCTTCTACACTAATTAAACAGTAATAGGAGATCACATGAAAAAGTTAATATTATTGTCCTTCACAGGCCTTCTCTTAATGGGGCTAGTGCTCAATTTTTCTCATAATTCTGCAGCAGATGAAGGGAAAGACTATAAGGATAGCCATTTATCTTCTCTAGAAGTCGATAAAGTTGACTGGAAATCTAAAGATAAAAAGTACTGGAAAGAAGTACTTACTCCTCTACAATATAAAGTAACAAGAGAAGCTGGAACGGAAAGGTCTTATACTGGTAAGTATTGGGACTCGAAAGTTTCGGGAACATATGTATGCTCCAACTGTGGGCAACACCTATTTTCTTCAGATACAAAGTATAAGTCTGGAACAGGATGGCCAAGTTTTTGGAAGGCCATTTCAGAAAGTGCGGTTATTGAAAAAGATGATTCAGCTTGGGGCATGACTAGAACAGAGATAGTTTGTTCAAGATGTGGTGCTCACCTAGGACATGTCTTTTCCGATGGACCTCAACCTACAGGAAAACGTTATTGTATGAATTCAGTATCACTAATATTAATCCCTAACCAAAAAGAAAAGTAACTATGAAAAACAAATCTACAAAGCTTCTAGTCGTTATAGCAATTGCGGCATTACTATTTTGCACCTATTACTTCAATTTAACTCAGTACCTTACACTTGAGTTCTTAAAAGATAATAAAGCTTGGCTTGAGAATTACTATGCAAATAATGCATTACAAACAGTTGCTATATACTTTGTCATCTATGTTCTTACTACAGCTCTCTCTATCCCTGGGGCCGTAATTCTAACATTAGCAGCAGGTGCAATATTTGGAGTAGTTAAAGGGTCTATTATTGTTTCTTTTGCCAGTACAATTGGAGCGACACTATCTTTTAGTGCTGCAAGATTTCTATTGAGAGACACTATTGAAAAGAAGTTTAAAAAGACCTTAACTAAAATCAATCAAGGAATAGAGAGTGATGGATATATTTATCTTTTAACTCTAAGACTTATTCCGGCCTTCCCTTTCTTTTTAGTAAACTTAGTAATGGGACTTACAAAGATAAAAATGCTTACATACTTTGTAGTATCACAAATAGGTATGCTCTTAGGAACAATCATTTATGTTAATGCTGGAGCACAGCTTATCAAGATCAATTCAGTGAATGAAATTTTTTCTGCTGAGTTAATCCTTTCATTTTCAATCCTCGCAATCTTCCCTCTTATTGCAAAAGCTATAATGAATTTCATTAAGAAAAAGAAAGTCTACAGTTCATTTAGAAAACCTAAGAGCTATGACTATAATATGGTTTCAATTGGAGCAGGAGCAGGCGGCCTTGTAACCTCTTATATTGGAGCGACAGTAAATGCTAAAGTTGCCCTAATTGAGAAATCTAAAATGGGTGGAGATTGCTTAAACACTGGTTGTGTTCCTTCTAAAGCAATAATTAAAACAGCAAGCGTTGTTCATCACTCAAAAAGAGCAACTGACTACGGAATAAAAGAAATTAAAGTCGATTTTGATTTTAAAGATGTCATGAATAGAGTGAAATCAGTAATCAAGAAGATTGAGCCACATGACTCTATAGAAAGGTACACTAACCTTGGAGTTGAGTGTATCACTGGCAAAGCAAAGATTCTTTCTCCATGGGAAATTGAAGTAAATGGAAAAGTAATAACAACAAAGAATATAACAATTTCTACAGGAGCGAGACCCTTTGTTCCACCTATCCCAGGTCTAGATAAAATAAACTATCTAACTTCTGATAACCTATGGGACCTTGAAGTTCTTCCAAAGAAGTTCCTAGTCATTGGTGGTGGACCAATTGGTATAGAGTTAGCTCAATCATTTCAAAGACTCGGATCTCAAGTAACAGTGGTAGAAATGTCTAGTCGACTATTAGCTAAAGAAGATATCGAAGTTTCAGATTTTATAGCTGAAAAGTTAAGATCTGAAGGTGTTCAAGTCTTACTAGATCATCAAGCAAAAGAATTCACACAAAATACTATGACTGCTGATCATCAGGGTAAAGATATTACAATTGAATTTGATGAAGTACTAATTGCTATCGGTAGACGTCCTAATACTTCAGGTTTTGGCCTAGAAGAGCTAGGAGTCAAATTAAGAAAGAATGGAACCATTGAAACAAATGATTACCTACAAACAAACTTTCCTAATATCTTTGCTTGTGGCGATGTGACTGGTCCTTTTCAATTGACTCATACAGCAGCTCATCAAGCTTGGTACTGCGCAGTGAATGGACTCTTTGGACAATTTAAGAAGTTTAAAGTTGATTACTCAGTCATTCCTTGGGCAACATATACAGACCCAGAGGTTGCTACTGTTGGAAAGAACGAAGTTGCCTGTAAAGAAGAAGGTATCGCATACGAAGTTACAAAGTATGGAATTGATGATCTAGATAGAGCTATTGCTGATAGTGAAGACCATGGATTTGTAAAAGTTTTAACAGTTCCAGGAAAAGATAAAATTATTGGAGCTACTATTGTCGGAAATCATGCGAGTGACCTACTTCTAGAATTCATAAGTGCTATGAAGCACAACTATGGACTTAATAAGATACTTGGAACAATTCATATGTACCCTACAATGGGTGAAGCAAATAAGTACCTAGCAGGAGTATGGAAAAGCGAGAGAAAGCCTAAGAAACTCTTAGACTTTGTTCGTAAGTATCATTCTTGGGTTAGAGGATAAGTTAAGCGTTAGGAATAAAGCTAGAAATACTATTCTGGCTTATTAACTTTTTAACATAACTATCAACTTGTGGAGTGATGGAAACAAATCTAATGCCTACTCCGGCATTAGGCTCTCCATCATTTTTCTTCCATACAACTTCAGCAGAAATTTTGACAGGAGAATTATCTTCTTCAACTTTCACATTAAAATCGTAGAACTTCCCAACTTCAGCACTCAGTATTGAAGGTAAATCTTTAAAAGAAATAAAGGCCCCACCAGTCCCAACAGAAGCTTTCGTTAAGTCTAGTGTTACCTCTTCAAAGTCTTTATGGATTTCCTTACTCTTAATCATTGATTGATTACGTTGAATTAAGTCATCAATGAAGTAACTTGAAATTAAGTTAAATATTTCGTCAATTTTAAATGGCTTTTTAACGTATGCAACAGCTCCATAATTTAGAAGCTCATCAACATCGTAGTCATGATGACCAGAAACAAGAATAACAAATGGCCATATTGGATGGGCCTTACGAATTTCAGATAATAGCTCTACACCATCTTTATTAGGCATTCTGATATCAGAAATAACACAATCAAACCTTTCAGACTCTAAAATAGGAAGAACACTTTCAGCATCAGTGACCTTTCTAACACTCATTCCTAAATTTTCGATTGAGCTTGCAAGAACCTCACACATAACTTCATTATCTTCAACAACAAGAACTTTTGGAGTTCTAGCAAGAGATTGAAAAGACTTCATCTTTGAAAATAATTCTTTATATAAAAGGACAGCAACTTCACATTTATTTTCACATTTTGTTTTTCTGAAGATATTTTCAAAATGGTTTCGAACAGTTGAAGTACTGATGCCAAGGGCCTCAGAGATCAACTTTGTGCTAGTCATTTGTTTTAGTAATTGAGCGACAACCTCAGTCTCTCTAGGAGTTAGGTTAAAGTTAGAAGCAAAATTGGTTACGATGATATTCTGGTCTAAATTTTTCATAGTTATATATTCATCTATTTCTTGCTCTCTTCCAAGAATATTCTTTTAAATATTTTTAAAATAATATAGACAAACTAAGATTCTAGTTCATTTAACCTACTATCATAGTCTTGTACAATTGCTTCATGCTTATCTGTGATGTCAGATAGTTCAGTGTATTCAATATCTAGAAGCTTTTGCAATATTCCTAAATCTTTAGAAAGAGCTGAAATTTTCTTATTATCACTATTTGTACTTGCTTCTATAATAGACTCATTAATTTCATCTACTTTTTCTTCTTTTGCAAAAATATCATTCTCAAGCTCATCCATTCTCTTTTTCAAATCTTTAGTATCTTTACTTCTTTGAGAAATAAGCTCTGCTCTTAATCTTTTAAGATCTTTTTTAGAGAATTTATCTTTCTTTACTTCTTCAACACTAGATTCTGTCTCATCGTCCCAGCCTACTTTTTCAAGAAACTCATCATAAGTTCCTTCAAAAATTTCAGCGTTTCCATTTCTAAAGACAACTAACCTATTAGCAAGTCTTCTTAAAAACATCTCATTGTGAGTTACTAAAACAATTGCACCAGGAAATTTTTCAAGTTTTTCACATAGCGTTTCAACAGATTCCATATCTAAGTGGTTAGTAGGCTCATCTAAGTAAAGAATATTAGACTTGTGTGCCAGTATTTTACCAAGCATCACTCTAGACTTCTCTCCACCAGAGAGAACACTAATCTTCTTATCTGCAAGATCACCTTCAAACATCATACTTCCACAAATTGACCTTACTTCACTAAAAGATAGTTCATTGTTAGAAGCAGCAACCTCATTAGCAATTGTTATGTTTTCAGAAAGTCTATTAATATTTGTCTGACCAAAGTGCCCAACCTGAATTGATGGATGACTTTTTATTTCACCGGAGTTTTGCTTTAACTCTCCAGTAAGAACGTTTAAAAGAGTAGATTTTCCCTTTCCATTCTTTCCAATAATACCAATACAATCATCTCTTTTAATATCTAGCTTTAAGTTACTAAAGAGAAGTTCATCGTCACTACCTGAATAAGAAAAAGAAAGATCAGTTGCAGATGTAATTACTTTTCCAGGACATTCAGTGTAGCGAAAAGAAAAACCTAAGTTTCCTTCTTTTGCTAACTCATCCATAGAGCCCATTTTTTCAAGTTGCTTAAGTCTAGATTGAGCTTGAGTAGCTTTTGAAGCTTTTGCTCTAAACCTATCAACAAAAGACATAAGCTCTTTCTTTTTCTTTTCTTGATTCGCTCTAGTCATTTCATAAATTTGTTCATCTTCTAAAAGACGTTCGTAAAACTTTACAGTATCACCTTTTATTTTCTTGAGTCCTCCACGACTAATTCCCATAGTGTGAGTAACTACATCATCCATAAAGTCTCTATCGTGAGTAATAAGAACGACTTCACCTTCATAGTTTTTCAAAAAATTTTTTAACCATCTTAAAGAGATAATATCTAAGTAGTTTGTAGGCTCATCTAAAAGTAAAAGATTTGGTGCCTCTAAGAGACATTTAGCGAGATTTATTCTTATCTGATACCCACCAGAAAAACTTAAAGGATCGGCTTTCATGTCTTCTTCACTAAAACCAAGCCCAGAAAGTATTTTTTCGGCCTTATAGTGGTCAAATTTCTCTTCTTCACTTAGAGATTGAATACACTCTTCGAGTACTGAGGGCATATTGAACTCAAGATGTTGCTTTAAGTAACCAATTTTATAAGACTTTGGGATATTAATTGTTCCACTATCGTGGGCTAATTCACCGGTAATAATTCTAAAAAGAGTCGATTTTCCACTTCCATTTCTCCCAACAAGGCCTATTCGTTCTTTAGGTCCTAGAGTAAATGAAATGTCTTGATAGAGATTTTGGCCTCCAAAGGCCTTAGAAATGTTATTCAATTGAATCATAGCGCAATCTTTTAAGTTACAAAGCCCATCATTTCTATTAGTATGGGTGAAAAATATTAATATTTTAACAACAAGCATCATAGCCTATAGGAAATTGTATGTCTAATTTGAAAAACATTGCCGTCGTCGCTCACGTTGACCATGGAAAAACAACGCTAGTAGATGAGCTATTAAAGCAGTCTGGAACTTTTGGTGAAAGAGAACAAGTCTCTGAAAGAGTAATGGACTCTGGTGACATTGAAAAAGAAAGAGGGATTACAATTACAGCTAAAAACTGTGCCTTCGATTACAAAGGTTTTAGAGTAAACCTTCTAGATACTCCGGGCCATGCTGACTTTGGTGGAGAAGTTGAAAGATCTCTTATGATGGTTGATGGTGTTTTACTTCTAGTAGATGCTGCTGAAGGACCACTACCACAAACTAGATTCGTTCTTCAAAAAGCATTAGCGAGAGGAATTAAGATTGGTGTAATCATTAACAAGATTGATAGACCAGACCAAAGAATAGAAGAAGTAAAAGGTGAAATTGAAGATCTATTTTTAGAGATGGCAGATCAACTTGAACTTGAAGATTACGATTTAGATATTCCAATTATTTATTCTTCTGCAAAAGAAGGTTGGGCAACTTTAGATCCAGCAGAAAAAAGAAGTGACATGAACCCTATTTTAGATTTCATCGTTTCTGACTTCTACCCTGAGCCTCAAATTGAAACAGGTGAAGACTTACAACTTCTTGTAACTAACCTTTCTTACTCAGAGTACTTAGGTCCACTTTTAGTTGGAAGAATTAGTAGAGGTACTGTTACAAAGAATCAAAACTTTATTCGTTGTGATATCGACGGTAAGAATAAATCATTCAAAGTTTCTTCAATTCAAATTTATGACAAAATTGGATTTAAGGAAGTTGATTCAGCAGTTGCTGGAGAAATTGTTATCGTTGCAGGTTCATCTGAAAATGCAATTGGTGATACAATCTGTTCTCCAAAAGATATTTCACCACTTCCAAGAATTTCGGTTGAGCCACCAACAGTTTCTGTAAACGTTTCTGTTAACACTTCTCCAAACTCTGGTAAAGAAGGTGAATACTTAACTTCAAGAAAGCTTGAAGAGCTTCTTCAAGAAGCTTGTAGATTAAACGTTGCTCTTCAATATGAAGCAACTGATGATCCAAAAGTATTAAGACTTAAAGGTCGTGGAGAGCTTCAACTTGCAATCGTTTTCGAAGAAATCAGAAGACAAGGTTACGAGTTAATGATCTCAAGACCAGAAGTACTATTTAGTACTGATGAGAATGGAGCAAAGACTGAGCCATATGAAAATGTTGTTGTAGATATTCCAAGTGACTGTACTGGTCCTGTAACTGAAAAACTTTCAATCAGAAAAGGAATCATGGGTAACATGATGCCAATCGGTGAAGACAGAACAAGAATTGAATTCAGAATACCTTCACGTGGACTTATTGGTTACAGATCAAACTTCCTAACTGATACTAGAGGTGAAGGACTAATGAGTTCTGAATACCTAGGATACGGAGAATTTGCAGGAATTATGCTTGCAAGACAAAACGGTGCAATTATTTCTGACCGTTCTGGAAAAATCACTCCATACGCACTATTCAACCTATTAAACAACGGTAAGATGTTCGTTGAGCCAGGTGACATGTGTTACGAAGGTATGGTTATCGGTGAGCACTCAAGAGTTAACGACACTAACGTAAACTGTGTAAGAGAAAAACACCTTTCAAGTATGAGAACTGCAGGTAAAGACGTAAACATCGTTCTTCCTCCAGTACCTAAGAAAACTCTTGAATGGGCAATGGACTGGATTGATGATGATGAGTGGGTAGAAGTTACTCCAGTAAACATCAGAGTTAGAAAGAAAGAACTTGCTTGTAACAAGAGATCTGTTGTTAGAGGTGAAAGAAAATAATTTTAAATTAAAATTTATTTCTATATATCAAAGGCCACTATTAATAGTGGCCTTTTTTATTATAGTTTTTAATCACTTCGTAAAAAGATTCAATTCAATTTTCTAAACTCCATCTCCTCCCTTAACTATAAAATCCTCTAAATCAAAATTAGTGGTAGAATTTATCTAGATATTAAATTTTATAAAAGGAGCTCATATGAAGTCTTTGTTTTTTACTTTCTTTATACTTATGAGTACGGCTACGTATTCAGCAACTCAAGATGATGTAACACTTCCTGACTCAGTGGATGTTTCAGGTGTAAAGCTCGTACTAAATGGTCTAGGAACGAGAAAAGCTACTTGGCTTGGAATAAAGGTTTATGTAGGAGGACTATATATGAAGAAAAAAAGTTCTGACTATAAAACGTTCTTAGATGATAAGACTCCCAAGCAAATTATTATGAAGTTTGTTAGAGATGTTGATGCAACTGACTTAATTGATGGATGGAAAGGAGCTTTTAAAAACTCAGTTCCAAAAGATAAGCTTCCATCATTACAAGAAAGAATAAACACTTTCTATACTTACTTTACTGATATAGAGGAAGGCCAAACAATGGTCTTCACATTTTTAAATGATGGAGTAGAGTCCACTATCAACAATAAGAAATTAAAGAAAATTGAAGGCGCAGACTTTACCAAAGCGATGCTCTCAGTTTGGTTTATAAATGCTACGGATAAAGGATTAAAGAAAGGACTACTCGGACTTTAATTCATTATATTTTTTTGCAGTACCCCTAGCGAGTTCAACGGGGTACTTCTCACCATTTAGTGTGAACTTCTCCTCAATTGCCTTACTTAAATCAATGTCTAAAACGTCACTTAGTCTTATTAAGTACATCAAAATATCCGACATTTCATTTTCAGCATTTCTCTTTAATTCAGGAGTTAGAGAATTACTTTGTTCAGCCGTTAGCCACTGGAAAATCTCAACGAGCTCAGAAGACTCTACACTCAGCGCCATGGATAGATTTTTAGGATTATGAAATTGACACCACTCCCTATCTTTAGAAAACTTTTCAAGTTTCTCTTTCCATAATGAAATATCAACAACTTGCTTCATGAAACTCTCCCAAACCTTAAGAACAGACCAATTTTATCACATATTTAAAACTAAATTCATTGACTCTGGTATCGTTTGAACATAAATTTATATAAATAAAGTATGTTATGCAACTAACCTTAAGAGCTGAAGCTCTATTTTTACTAGCATACATCAAGAACAACCCCGGAGTAAATTATGGGTGAGAAAATGCACGTTACAATAGTTGATGACGTACAAGATAACCTATTAAGCTATAAAGAGCTTTTAGAAAGTAATTTTGATTTAGAATTAATTCAAAATCCACTTGAACTTATTGGTTACCTAAACTCAAAAAAGACAGACCTAGTAATCCTTGATCTTCATATGCCAAATATGAATGGTTTCGAGCTTTATGGGACGTTCAAAGATACTCACCCAGAGATTCCTGTAATATTTTTAACAGGTGATCCGTCTGAAGATGTTGTTGTTCAAGGTATGGAACTTGGAGCTGATGATTTTATTGTTAAGCCAGTTTCTCTTAATGAACTCGTAGCTAGAATTAAAAATAAAATTGTTACTAAAAAAGGTAACAAGCCAAATAATGAAACTATTAGCTTTGATGGTTTTATACTTCACACAGAAGTTCAAATGGCCGAGATAAATGATAAGAAAATTCAACTTACTCCAATTGAATTTAAAATCATTCACCTTCTTGCAAAGAGCCCTAATAAAATATTTTCTCGTGACTATATAACAAACCTACTTTGGCCAAATGTTCACGTGCAAAACCAAAATATAGATACTCATCTTTCTAATCTAAGAAAAAAGCTTAAGCCTTTCTCTCAATATATTAAGACGATCAAATCACGCGGATATATCCTAAGGATATAGTCGAGTATTAATAAATTTTCTTTACGTTCCCTATTGTAGCAGATGCAGTTCTCTGCTACATTTTTATCATTGAAAATTATCAATAATAAATTTTTCACGGAGGAATGAATGAAAAAAATTATTCTAGGATTAGTAGCTGGTGGTTTAATTTCTGTATCTGCATCTGCAGCATCTTACCAAGCACAAGGTTGTGGACTAGGTTCTACACTTTTTACTGATGGATCAAGCCTAATGCACCAAGTACTTGGAGCAACTACAAATGGTCTTTCTGGTAACAATACTTTTGGTATGACTTCAGGAACTTCAAACTGTGAACTTGATGGTATGGGTGGACAAGCAAACACTGTATTTATCAAAGCTAACAAAGTAGCTCTTTCTAACGACATCGCTCGTGGACAAGGTGCAACTCTTGCTTCTCTATCAAGAATGTATGGTTGTACAAACCTTAAGGCAGTTGGATCAGCTCTTCAAAAGAACTACAAGACTATCTTTTCAGCAACAAACACTGAAGCTTCTTCAATTGACATGAGCATCAGAAACGTTATTGAAACTAACAAAGCTTGTATCTAATTAAATCTTAATTCAATATCACTGGAAGTGTATAACTTCCAGTGATATCCTTTTGCCATGAAAACGGCACTACTATTTATTCTACTTTTTACATTACAAAATACTTTTGCAAAATCTTCAATTGAAGAGATTGCTCACTCTAAGAAATGGTTGAACCTACTTCACTATAAGCCAAATATATTTTCTGGTTTTACAAGTGAAGCGGATGAGCCAACATTCTTTTTTCATCAAGATGGTAGTAGTAACCCTACTCTTGAACTTAAAGAAAATATCAAGGCCTTTAAAAAAGATAAAAGAGAATTTAAAGATAGCTCAAAGAGGCCAGAGTGTAGATTTCCAGCAAGAACAAGATTTCTTCTATCAGAAGGACTTATCACTAAAAAAGATATTGGTGAAACTTGTACTAAGTTCGAACAATTTAGAAATAAAGTTGCTGCAAAATCTATCTCTATCGTTTTCTCATCATACTTTTTAGATACACCGGCTTCAGCATTTGGTCATACTTTTATGAGGTTGAATAAAAATATTCGAAGTACAGTCCAAGAAGATCAAAACTTTGAATTACTAGATTATGCTATTAATTATTCAGCAAATGTAACAACTAATAATGCTCTCATTTACTCTATCATGGGTTTTGCTGGTGGATTCAAAGGTGAATTCGCAGCTATGCCTTACTTCTATAAAGTTAGAGAATATAACGATTATGAATCTCGTGATTTATGGAGCTATGATTTAAATCTTACTCAGAAAGAAGTTGATACTGTCGTTGCTCACATATGGGAAATGGGACAAACATACTTTAACTATTTTTACTTAACTGAAAACTGCTCATACCATATGTTAGGCCTTTTAGATGTAGCTAATGATTCATGGAATCTTTCAGATAGAAATCCTACCTTTGTACTTCCTGTAGATACAATTAAAACTCTTTCACAGACACCTGGACTAGTAAGAAGAGTTGGATATAGACCATCAAAAATGAGAAAGGCTAAATTATCAGTCTCAGATCTAAAAGAAAGTGAAATACCACTCTTTAAACAAGTTATTGATAACAAGTCTGCAGAAAGCTTAAAAAATCAATCCGATCAAATAAAAGCTAAGGTCCTAGATACGGCTATAGACTACTTAGACTATAAATACAGTGAAGATATCCTTCTTGAGAAGAAAGAGGCCATGGAGTGGAAGCAAGAGCTTCTAATTAGCAGGTCAGAGACTGGTGTACAAAATAGTGAAGTCGTTTATAAACTTCCAGAAATAGAAAGACCAGAAAATGGCCATGGATCGAGACGTTTTACAATAGGCTCAGGAGAAGATGATCTACAAGGTTTCTTCCAAACTCTATCCTACAGGTTTGCCCTGCATGATTTCTACGACTCAGATGTCGGTCAAAATCCGCAAGCAACAATGGAAATGGTGAATATAAAATTAAAGTATTTCTCTAAAGATGATCTTAGAAATAAAGAGTCTTCTTTATCTATAGATCACTTAAGTCTTGTTAGAGTTATCTCTATTAGTCCAATTAAGAAATTCTTCTCAAATCTATCATGGAGATTTGATGCTCGACTTAAGTCTATTAAAGATGGAGGTTGTGACTACTGCTTATCTCCAGGGTTTGAAATTGGAGGAGGCGCATCTTTAATGGGTAAGTACTTTAAGAGTTACCTCTTTCTCGCTTCTGAAGTTGATGTTCATAAAGAACTTTCAAAAGAAGGTTTTAGACTTGGAGTAGGGCCAGAACTTGAAGTGATCTTTAATACTGAAAAAAGAATTAAATTTGGATTCTTTGGTGATTATAAATGGAAATTTCCAGCTCACATAAAGAAGGCATATAGATATGGGTCAAGACTAAGATATACATTTATTGACTCTATGGCGCTAACATTAGAACACCTCAGATCAAAAAACAATAATCAATCTGAGGCTTCACTTTCGTATTATTTCTAATTACAAAAAGGGAGTAGATTACCTACTCTCTCTTTAAAGAAATTTTGAACTTTTATCTTACTAGAAGATCGTGTTAGAACTGACCAATAAAAGTAAGACTCTGGAAATATTCTTCCAGGCTCTCTACTACTAGATCCTTCAATCTGAACATCTAATATAGATATTGCACATCTGATATTTTCTTTAGGATCTAATATATTTTCGCTATCCACATCACAATTAGAATAATAGCTTGAGTCACTAGTACTTAATTGAAATAGACCTTCAGAGTACTTCCCCATTGAACTTTCATAGTATCTCTCATTAGGATTAAAGCTTGATTCAAAATGTGAAACTGAAGACATCAGTAAGGCCCAAAACATCTTTCTTTGGTTCTTAGAAAGAGAATTAAAATTAGAACAATTTATGATAGCAAGATCTCTTTCTACAATATCATTTTCGAGGAGTCCTGTGTTGTCATCTAAACTATCATAGATAAATTGAGTCCAAGAACTTTTCCAAAGATTTCCATTGTAATCTCCTACGACTTTAAAAGCTTCAATTGTAATGGGATCTATTTTACTGTCACCACCAAGTGAGGAGCTCTCTGGAATATCTAGTTTTTGGGAACAAGAGAATAGGAAAAGAAACATAACCGAAAAAACAAATACCTTCATACTTACATCCTGTTAGTGTGAACTATTTCTTATATCAATTATATGACTTAAAAAAAAAGCAAACACATCACGGCGCGCTATATTCTTAGAATTTTAGGGATAGAATGTGCTTAAGTCATTAGAACTAGAGAATAAATAAAAAACTCATTTATTCTCACATCTAATTTATAGCTCTTTAATTTCCTTGATAAGTAGCTCTACTGCTGAACTTTGAGGATTCTCAGACTCTTGAACTTTCGTCTTATCAAAGGTTTCTAATATTGTTTTAATACTTAGATTAGATAACTCATCTTCAGAAATAACTAGAGAACCCAGTTTATTATGAGCTTCCATGGCATTATGAAATTGCTCATTTTTTTGAGCTATTTTTAACGGTATATAAATACTCTTCTTCTTAAGGGCCATTAATTCACAAACAGTACCCGCGCCAGCTCTAGAAATAATTACAGATGATGCTTTCATAATATCAATTATTTCTTTTCCGATAAATGCCACCGGAATATAAGAAGAAGACTTAAGCTGATTAAATTCTTCAATAAACTTCTTCCCAACCTGATGGATAATATTATAATTCTCAACGAGAAAATTTAAATCATCCTTAATTAAATTATTTAAGAGTAACGAACCATTACCTCCACCAGTGATAAAGAGAAGTGGTTTCTCAGAGTTAACGAGACTCAATCCTTTAAATGACTCTATTGATAATGAAGGATCAAAGCATTCTTTACGAATTGGGTATCCTGAAAACATTGTTTTTTCTTTTGGGAAAAACTTAATGGATTCTTCAAAACTAACAAAAACCTTATGAGCAAAGATAGAACATATTTTATTTGCTAGTCCTACTCTACTTGTTTGTTCATGAATAAATATTTTCTTTCCTGTTAACTTTGCAGCAACAACAACAGGAACAGAAACAAAACCACCAGTTGAAAAAATCAAAGTGTTCTTAGATCTAAAAAGTAAATAGAAAAAAGATTGAAGAGTTCCGATGATTATTTTGAAAATATCAATAAAATTTTCTATAGAAATATAGCGCCTAAGTTTCCCCGTAAAGATTGGAAAGTACTTAATATCAAATTCAGAGATTAAGTTTCTTTCGATACTATCTCTACCACCTATATATGAAATATTGAGATCATTTTCTTTAATTAACTCTTTAATCAAAGTAATTGCTGGCATGACGTGACCACCACTTCCACCACCAGTAAATATAATATTTTTCACTTTAATCTCCTCTCTATATTTATATAATAAAGAACTTTTTTACCTTCAACAATTAATTGTTCATAAAAAATCAAGATTAACTCTAGTACTTCGAATAAGACGTTAAGCAAAAAAATATATTCGGGAGTTATTATGAAGAACTTAATTTTAAGTGCAATAATTATTGCTACAACGAACTCTTATGCTGATTTCAAAAGTGTAGAAGTATCAGATTTCACAGGTAATTATAGAAAACCTGATGGTAGTGCTACTGCATCCAAATTACTAATACCAGAGTCAATTACTTCTAAGATTAATATTGAGTTAAAAGGTGTTGAAGATGGATATTTACTAGAATATGGAGATGAAGAGTTTCATTTTAAAAATCCACCATCATTTATAAATGATATTGATTCGGCCAGTTGGAGTAAAATAAATTACTCAACAAGAACAGATCAAATGAATACTTCGGTAGACTTTATGAGTTCAAACATTGCTGGCTCAGAAATGAATATTCAAAAGTTCTCTGCAAAATGCTACGAAAATAGAAACTTTTCCAATATGTATGGAATGCAAATCCTTGATGCGTGTTTAACTAATTCAACATTCACAGTGTCATACTTTAGAAGCAGCCAGCTCTCTAGTGCTTACAATATTCTCTTAGACCTTCCAGGAATAGAGAATGTTGTTGCGACAGATATCTCTATTAAGAATGCAAAGTTAACAACTTCTAAGAATTCATTCAAATTCTCTGGGAAAGTCGATCTAGGAATGAGTGCCAACATAAAGATTGAAGGAAAGTCTCAACTAGATGCAGAGAACGATAAAGTGATTATTAAAATTGATAAAGCTAAGGCGAGTTTTATAAATATTAAAGGAAGACTTTTTGATGAACTAAAGAAATCTGAATCAAAAACTTTTAAAGTAAGTGAGCCATATCTTTACTTTTACCTTAAGTAATACTTAGGCCTGCGGCATGTGCAGATGCCCAGGCCCATTGAAAGTTAAAACCTCCAAGTTGTCCCGTAACATCGACGACTTCGCCAATAAAGTAGAGCCCTTGAACTTTTTTAGACTCAAGGGTCTTAGAAGAAAGCTCATCAGTAGATACACCTCCCCTCATGACTTCGGCCTTTCTATACCCTTCAGTACCTGGAGGAGTAACAGTAAAGCTTTTTAAATCTGTAATTATTTTAGTTAAAGATTCATTAGAGTAATCTGCCAAATTATCAGTAAGAGACAAAGACTCTCTTTTACACCAATACTCTACAAACTTCTTAGGAAGGTTATTCTTAAGGAATGTATCGATTGATCTCTTAGGGTGAGATCTTCTATAAGACATTAAATTATCTATCTCTATACTTGGCAGAAAGTCTATTGAGACACTTTCACCAGCATTCCAATAAAGAGATATTTGTAAAATAGCTGGTCCACTAAGCCCTTTATGAGTGAATAATAAGTCTTCGTTGAAACTAATTTTGTCATTAAATATTCTAACAGGAAGGGCCACTCCAGAAAGTAGACTTGTTTTTTTTAGTAATGACTCACTCAACTTATATGGAACTAAAGCAGGCTCAACTGAGGTTATAGATAGGCCAAACTCTTTGGCTATCTTTAACCCAAAATCATTTCCACCAATCTGTGCAATAGGAAGTCCTCCCGTTGCTAGAATTAAGTTCTTTGATTCATAGGTATCAGTTGCAGTAGTAACAGAGAATGTCTCTCCATCTTTACTTATTCTTTGAGCACTGCAATTTAGAATAATTTCGGCATTATACTTTTTGCATTCACTTTCAAGCATATTTACAATTTCTCTTGCAGATGTTTTGCAAAAGAGTTGTCCTGCAGCTTTTTCGACATATTCGATGCCATAGCTTTCAACTAAGTCTAAGAACTCATATGGACTATAGCGCTTTAAGGCAGATTTAAAAAAGTGAGGATTTTGGCATAGGAAATTATCATTACTAGCAAATAGATTAGTAAAATTACATCTACCGCCACCTGATATGAGAATTTTCTTTCCTAGATTTTTATTGGCCTCTAAGAGGAGTGTTTCTTTTCCCCTCTTAGCACAAACAGAAGCGGCCATAAGTCCAGCCGCTCCTCCACCAATTATAATGACGTCATAATTCTTAGGCATAAGAACTAATCTCTACTGAAGTTCCTCTTAGAACCGTTTTCGTTATTTGAAGACGTTCTAAATGAGTTTCTTCTGCTAGATGGATCAGATCTTCTATTTCCACCTCTTGAATCTCTTCTTGGTCCACCACCTCTAGAATCTCTTCTCGGAGCTGGTCCAGACTTAGTTGCTTCAAGAACACCTGTGTGACCACCGGCAGATACTTTAGCAACAAGAAGTACTTTTTCTTTATACTTGTCTGAAACTTCAAAGAATGAGAATTGGTCTTTTAAATCAACTCTTCTAATTTCTCTCTCTTCAACTCCAGTAGCTCCTGAAACAGAAGATAAGAATTCTTTAAGATCAACACCATGTTTCTTACCAACACCAACGTAGAATCTAGCATAACCAGATGCTCCTCTAGCTGCTCTTGGTCCTCTTTCTGGTCTATCACCTCTGTCAGAACGATCTCTAGAGTTTCTAGAGTTTCTGTCGCCTCTTTCAGGTCTTTCACCAGGGATCATTTCAATACTTGATTTTCTCGAGTATCTATCCATGTTTTCTTTGAACATATAGTTAAACATAACTTTTACTAAAGCATCTTTATCCATATCTTTTAAAGATTCTTCAAAAACAGAAAAGCTAGAATCAATGTTAGTAGATTCACTTAATTCTTTTGAAACTGCTTCTAATTTTACAACTTCATTCTTAACAAGAGCGTTCTTAATCTGTTCAACAGTTGGAAGCTTACCTTGTTCGATTTTTGTATTCATTAGTCTTTCAAGCATTCTAATTCTAAATTTCTCAGAACTATCAATGATTGTATAAGCTGAACCTTTTTGTCCTGCACGCCCTGTACGTCCAATTCTATGAACATAAGACTCTAGATCTTGTGGAAGACCGTAGTTAATAACATGTGTAAGGTTATCAACATCAATCCCTCTTGCTGCAACATCAGTACAAACAAGAAGCTTAACTTTCTTCTTCTTGAAAGCTCTCATTGTTAGATCTCTTTGCATTTGAGACATATCACCGTGAAGAGCATCAGAAGGGAAACCTCTAAAGTTGAACTCATCAGAAAGTTTCTTAGCATCTACTTTAGTTCTACAGAATACGATTCCGTAGTAGTCAGAAAGAGAATCTAGGATTCTACAAACTGCTTCACCAAGGTTTCCTCTTTTAATTAAGAAGTATTTTTGTTCAATATCTTCGTTACTTAGAGTCTTCTTAGCGATTTTAATAATCTCAGGGTTATCTAAGTAAGTTTGAATTAGGTTTAAGATTTGCTTTGGCATTGTAGCTGAGTACATCCAAGTTTTCTTCTTATCACCTAGTTCAGATAGGATTGTCTTAACATCGTCAATGAATCCCATATCAAGCATTTCATCAGCTTCATCAAGAACAGCAAGCTTTGCATTCTCAAGCTTTAATACACCTCTTTTAATAAGGTCTAAAACACGACCAGGAGTTCCAACAACAACTTGTGGTCTTCCTTTCTTAAGAGTTCTAATCTGTCCATCAAGTGGAACACCACCGTATACAGATAAGATTTTGATTTTTTCATACTTACAAAATGATTTCATTTCTTCAGTAATTTGGTTTGCTAGCTCTCTTGTAGGGCTTAGTACGATTGCTTGTACGTCACCACTATTTGTGTCAATTTTAGCTAGTAGAGGAAGTGAGAAAGCCGCAGTTTTCCCAGTACCTGTTTGTGCCTGTCCAACAAAGTCAGTATCCTTCTCTAGTAATAGAGGGATTGCTTTTTCTTGAATGTCAGTTGGAGTTTTGTAGCCCTTGTCTTCGAGTGCACGAAGCAACGACTCTGGCAGAGTTAAGTCAGTAAAGTTCATTTTTCACCTTTGGTTGTTAGCTCAGACATTTAGTGCTACCCAAAGAGTAAATCCCTTACTCACCTACTGAAAGATTGATTTTTCACAATCACCGAGATGCCACTAATTCGTCTGAAAATTAATTCTTAAGCTCACTATTTACGACAAATAGCGCTATAAGGCCAGTCATTTGAAAAATATTCAATAACTTAACTCTGTTTATTATTAGTTAAGCTACTGAATATTCATTTAAAAATTAGTTTAGTGAGAAATTTTTTAATATAAAAGAGTACACCATGGCCTCTTCATTGAGGTATTCAAACCTTCCACTGGCCCCGCCGTGACCGGCCTCCATATTGGTAAACATATGAACTTCAGACTTTCCGAGGTTCCTATCTCTAATTCTAGCGACCCACTTCGCTGGCTCCCAATATGTCACTCTCGGATCATTGAGTCCTGCAGTAGCTAAGATATTTGGATACTCTACTTCTTCTAAATTATCATATGGTGAATAAGACTTAATGTAGTCGTAGTATTCTTTATATTCAGGATTTCCCCATTCTTTATATTCAAGTTCAGTCAGAGGAAGGTCCTTATCTAGCATTGTTGTAAGAACATCAACAAATGGAACTTGAGCGATAATAGTTTTATATAATTTAGGAGCTATGTTTGTGATGGCACCCATTAGTAGGCCTCCAGCACTTCCTCCCATTGCAATGACGTTTCCTTCTTTACCATAGCCAAGAGAGCAAAGACCTTTTGTGCAATCAACGAAATCAAAGAAGGTATTCTTTTTATAGAGAAACTTTCCTTCTTCGTACCATGATCTACCAAGAGTTGAACTTCCTCTTGGGTGGATAATCGCAAAGTTAAATCCTCTTTCTATAAGTGAGAGGTAATCATCTCTAAAGCCAGGTTCAACAGAGTGTCCATAAGAACCATATCCATAAACAAAGAGAGGAGCATCCCCATTTAGTTCAGTAGATTTTTTTCTTAGAGTAGAGACTGGAATCTTTGTTCCATCTCTTCCCTCTATAAGAAGTCTCTCAACAGTATAGTCATCAGAATTAAAGTTTGGAATTTCCTGAACTTTAAGCTCTTCCATTTTTTTAGTATTAACATCGTACTCAAGAACAGACCAAGGAGTGTTTAGCGAAGAATAACTAAGTCTAAACTTGTCTGTGTCGTATTCATAGTTTTCACCTTCGGACGCTGAGTATGCAAGCTGAGGAAATTCAATGAAATCACTTTTCTTAGTTTCATGATTTATAAATTGAAACTTAGTTAATCCATTTTCTTTGATCGTTACAACAGCAAAGTCTTTGAAGGATTCATAATTTACAATGTACTTCTCGTCACTTCCTTCAATAACTTCTTCCCAGTTATCTCTAGAACAATTCTCTACAGGACATTTTACAACTCTAAAGTTGTGATGCTCATCATTTGTTAAAATGAAGAACTCTCCATTGTGATGATCTACATCGTATTCAAACTTCTCATTTCTCTTTTGAACTAGCTTAACTTCGCCATTTGGGTCATCAGCACTTATGTACGAGTACTCACTAGAGATACTTCCGGCACTCATAAAGAATATATACTTTAAGTCATTTCCTTTAGAGCAATGAACAAAGAACTCACCACTATCTTCAGTATAGAGAACTTTATCATTAGCAACGTCTTCACCTAATTTATGTAAACGAACTTCATAAGGGCGTAGCTTTTCATTTAAAACGTTGTAACAAAAGTGCTCACTATCACTAAACCAGCAAATAGAGCTATATGAGTTTTCTATAACTTCGCTATAGAGTTCATTTGTTTCGAGATTTTTAATATAGAGTTTATAAACTTCATCACCTTCTTCATCTACAGTGTAGGCCATAAGTTTTGTGTTTGGCGATATTGAGTAGGAACCAATATCCATATATTCTTTATCTTTAGCTAATTCATTACCGTCTATTAAAACTTCCTCAGCACCGTCTATACCAAGCTTACGACAATAAATTGGATACTCACCACCAAGAACGTAGCGATTATAATAATAGTAATCCCCTTCTTTTGAAGGAACAGTTTCATCAACTTCTTTCTTTCTAGATCTCATTTCATTATAGAGTTCTTTTTGAAGTTCTTTTGTATCTTCTAAGTACTTATCTAAGTTTTTATTTTCGTTATTTAAGAAGTCTCGAACATCTTTATCTTCTTCTAGATTTCTCATCCAGTAATATTCATCAACTCTGGTCTCACCATGTGCTGAGAGCTCATGTGCTATCTTCTTAGGCATATATTCTCCTTAATATAGCTCTATCATTAACTATGAAGATCAAATTGAAAAGAAAACTGTCTAAGATTCTGAAATGTCGATATGAATATAAAAAATGAAATTATTGGTGATTTAGGTTTTATTTAAAATGTAGGGAAAATTGGTTGCGGGAGCAGGATTCGAACCTGCGACCTTCGGGTTATGAGCCCGACGAGCTACCTGACTGCTCCATCCCGCGTTAAATTATTGAAAGTAGGAACTTTCGAAAGTGAGGTCATAATAAAATAGATAACTTCTTTTGTCCACCTTTAATATCAATTGTAAAAAAAGTATTTTGCTCCAGCTTAAAACACTAAAAATATTGAGAAATGTGGCGATGAGTACTTTAGATTCACCTAAGAACCGCAAAAGAAGGATTATTTATGAGTGGTGTAACTTCAAAAAGAGAAAAAATCTTCATAGAAATGGATACAGCTGAGTTAACTCAATCTCAGATCAGGTTAATAAAATCTGTTAACATGATGCTACAGCATGTACTAGTTACTGACGATGAGGAAGAGTTCTTTTCAGGAAGCGCTGAATTTATGAGAATGTGTGCTTCTATTATTAAGAAGGCCCACTTTGCAGAAGACCTAAAAGGTATCAATGATATTCCTTACGCTCAACAAGCTCTGGAATACTCAATGGATATACTTCAAGATCACATATCTAGTTCTTCCGTAATAAATTACGATAATTAATTAATAAAATTTTAAACAAATATAAAGGCCTTATTTCTAATAAGGCCTTTTTAGTTTTGGCGATATTATGATGAATAAATATATCTTGATTCTTATTTCTCTTTGCTACTCAAACGTACTCTATGCCGCTAGCTTTAAATGCAGTGATAAGTTAGATAAAGTCATTAAGGTTAATTCTAAGACTAGTGTAAAGGTACAAAACCTCCATGGCGTCTGCTCCTTCAAAGTAGAAACATCTAGAGATTCTCGAAAGTTTGATTACAGCGATGAAGAATATACAGCAACAAGAAGTTGGTCTTTTCAAAGTACAGGCAAAGTTCTTATTCATAGTCGCTATAAAACAGCTCCCACTGACAGCTCATCTAATGCATATAAAGCTTATCAAATGTATCCAAATAATAGAGACCTTGAACTTACTACAAATAGTGATGAAAGCTTCTCTATTCAATTAGCTAATGGACTAGAAGTTCATTTTAATGAAGATGGAAGTATTGATAAAAAGAAGACTGTTGATTTAAAAATTAAAGACACTCCAATAACTGTTCCGAATATACCAGAAGATAAATCTTCTAAAAGGTATGAAGAACTCAAACACTTAAGCTACAGAGACAAAAAGAAAACAGCGATCAGAGTCTATCATAGACAAGTAAACGCTTCCGCAACATCAAGATCAATTGGATTAGAGACTAAAAAAGGAATGTATATCCCTCTTGGAATTGAAATGGGTAAAATTCCAGGAAATAGTGCAAATGCTAAATATACGCTCTTTGGAGTTGATGATGAAAAGCTATGCTCACAAAAAATGCCGGCCCACTACTTCTTCAACTACCAAGTTCGTTGCTCTGCTAGATCACCTAATGAGCGCTGTGCCTGTAAATACTCAGAAGCTGAAGCCCAGAAGCTATTTACACAAAATAGTTTATATGAAAAAGAAATAAGAAACTTAAAGAGAAGTCTGCAGAGAGCAGGTACTAGTGAAAAAGCAGAGATTCAAAAAAGTATTTCTCGATTAAATAAGCTTTATAATCCCAATCTATATAGTGAAATATACTTCACTTGCAGTCTAGATAGAGAGAGCGCTTTGAAGTTCATCGCTGGAAAGAAAATAAGTGGAGATAATAGAGAGATTGAAGGCGTTTCTGTTAAAGACACAGAGGCCGTACTCAATGGACTAATCACATCTAACAAGTGCAATAAGCTTAAAAGTATCTATCATGATTGTGTAGAATGTTTTGAGAAAGATATTTTGAAAGTTAATGATATTGAGAAACAAGAGGTATTAATTCAAAAGGTCTTAGAAGAAATCTAAGCTCTATTCAAAAAACAAGCTGCCATAAAATTTATGACAGCTTGTATATAATTAATTAATCAACAATTACTGCGTGTGGAGCTTTGTAGTTAGCTTCGGCCTTCTTCTTTTCACGAAGAGCTTTCTTCTTCTTACGTGCAAAGTGAGCTTCATCTCTAGCTGCTAGTGATGCTGCTTTTGCGGCTTCTTCTTCATTCTTACGTCTCTCATCTAACTCTTTAACTGACTTGAAGTAAGTTTCTTTTCTATACTTGATCCATGCCTCATCATCAGCAGCAGTACCAGCTTGAACACCTTTCTTCTTTAAGTTAACAGTCTTCTTAGAAGACATCCACGCTCTATCACCTTCAAGTTTCTTTCCATCTTCAGAAATTCCAATTAGGTTTAAGAGTTGTTTCTTAGAAATATATCTAAACTTACTTGGAGCAATCCCTTCAACCGTTAGGCCTTCAATTGCAACACGCTTAAGCTTATCAACTGTTAGACCACAAGCCTCACAGATTTTTCTAATCTCTCTATTTCTACCTTCACCAAGTCTAAACTCAACCCAAGTCTTATTTGGAAGTTGTTTAATAACTCTTACAGATAGAGGCTTAACAAAACCTTCTTCAAGTTGAACACCATTTCTAAGCTTCTTAAGAATTGTTTCAGTAACTGATCCAAATACCTTAACTTCATAAACCTTAGTGATATTAAAACTTGGGTGCATAACCATGTTGGCCACTTCACCATCATTTGTTAAAAGTAATAGTCCTTCAGAAAGGTAATCAAGTCTACCTACAGGATAGATTCTTTCTGAGACTTCTTTACAAAGGTCCATTACAGTTCTTCTTCCCTCAGGATCTTCAACTGTAGTTACGTAACCTCTTGGCTTATTCATAACAAGGTAAACCTTATCAACACTTCCAAGGTCAGCAATTTGTCCATCAACAATAACTGCATCTATGTCAGGGTTAACTTTTGTACCAAGTATTCTTACTGTGTCGCCATTAACTTGAACACGTCCTTGAACGATAAGCTCTTCAGCTTTTCTTCTTGAAGTGATTCCACAGTCAGCGATAAATTTTTGTAATCTTAATTCAGACATTTTGAACTCCTAATCTGCCATCTCGGCCGTTTAAGATTAATAATAGAAAACTAAACTTCGTATGAAGTCTACTCTAGGTTTGGGGCAATCTACTACCACCCCAAACTGAAGTCAATATTGTGGGAAATTTATTCGTTATCTTCGTTTAAGAAGCTTAGGTCAAGATCTAAGTCCTTTGCTTTCTCAGAAATCATCGAAGTTAAGCTATCAATATCATTAGCTTTTTCTTCAACACTTGCTCCACTCTCCTCAAGATCAGAGTCATCTAGACTAGAACCTGTAAGGTTGGCGAAAGCTGCATCAAGAGCTGCGGCTAGAGAATCTACTTCATCTTTATTTTCTGTGAAGAGATTTGTTGCTGCCTCTTGAGCCTGTGCGGCCATAGGGCTTTCTTCAACAACTTCAGGAGTTACTTCCTCAACTTCATCGTCAGCTGGAAGAATTGGAAGACCAGTTGCTTCAGAAATTTCTTTAATTTCTTCTTCGCTCATCTCAATATCAACAAGCATATCGTAATCATCATCTAGCTCAACAATTTCATCAGGATCAGCAACACTTCCATCATCTTCTAGATCATCAGTGATAACTTCACCAGTATCTAAGTCAATCATTTGGAAGTCATCTTCATCTTCCTCATCAATTAACTCTGGCATATTGAATGGACCGGCCGTTAAATCTTTAATAACTTGAGGATCAGTAATTGCTGTAAATATCTCAGAAGCAAGTGATTCCTCATTTGCATTTGTTACTAGTCTGTTATCAAGGTGCTCTTCAAGAAGATCGAATGCAGATTTAATAACTTCACCCTCTTCAGATTTTCTCTTCTTCTCTTCTAGCTTTAGAGATCTTGTGAAGTCTGTTTCAGAATCAATACTTCTAATTTTTTCTGCCAGTGCATCTAGCTCATCAATCTCATCGAAAGAGAATCTAGTCTTATCACCGTGGTGAACAATTGTTTTAATATCAGAGATTTTTCCAATTTCTTGTTGGCTCATCTCTTCTAGCTCATGCTCAGGAGGTAGTTGATCTAGGTTTGAAAGATTGAAAACTTCTAGAAATTCAGAAGTTGTTCCGTAAAGAACTGGACGACCTACATCATTAGATCTCCCCGTTACTCTTACGAGTCTCTTATCCATTAATCCTCTAACAATATGAGAAGAATCAACACCTCTAATCTTCTCTACTTCAATCTTAGAAACTGGTTGCTTATAAGCAATAATGGCCAGTACTTCTAGCGCTGTAGGAGAAAGAACAAGAGAATTTACTTTAAATAAATCTTGAACGTATTTTGCATAAGTTGCCTTAGTTCTAAATTGATAACCTTCAGCAACTTCTTGTAAACGTATTCCGTGATGCTTTACTTCGTATTCTTCTTGAAGTCTTTCTAAAGATGAATGAACTACTCTTAGAGGAAGGTCTTCATCGATAACATTTCTTATTTTTGCAAGTGCAACAGGCTTGTCACTCATGAAAATAATTGTCTCAATTGCTCCACAAAGAGTATCAAAATTAAGTCCAGTTCTGGCCTGCCATAATTTATCTTCTTGCTCTTCGTTTAGCTCTTCAACTTCTTCTACAACTTCAGCTGCTTCTTCAGTGCTCATTTCTAAAGTTGGATATTCGAGATCAGCTTCTGATGGAAACACAGGACTAATGTCTTCAGTGTCAGTACTTGTCGCTGATACTTCTAACAATTCATCTTCTATGACTACATTTTCAATTTGACTTAAAATTTCATCATTAATGATTTCTGTTTCATTTATTTCGTTCATATATCTCTCTCAAAATATTACTGAAGAATGACTTCTTCATTTACCTGTTCTGGTTGTGTAATAACTTCTACTTGCTCAGTAATCTCAACACCATTTTCAGCAATTGTACTGGCAATCTCATCACTAATGGCCTTCTCAGCCAATTCATCTTCATCTTCAAAACCATCAGCTTGAGTCACATCAAAGTCCTCAAGAGACCTTACAACATCAACGTAAACACTTCCTAAATCTTCATTTTGGAAAACTTCTAAACGCTGAAGCCTTGCTAGCTCTAAAAGTGAAATAAATGTAATAACTTTATTATCAAGGTTTTCACCGCCGTCATTCTCAAGAAGGTCAGTTAAAGTTGTCTTCTGACCAACACTTAAGAATTTCTTTAAGAAAACGAGCTTTTCTTTAATTGAAAGCCTATCTCTTTTAACGACAGTGTATTTTCTTTTTTCTCTAAATAGAAAATCCATCATTGATAAAGTCAATTTATCCAACTCCATTGGAGTTAAAATTGAATTAACAATCGCTTTTCTATTTACCTTAGGCTTAACAAAGATATCTTCATTTTGCTTAGGTAGTCCCCACAGCTTCTCTCCCATCTTTTGGAAGTGCTGAAGTTCTTCAAGTCTTCTTATAAGTTCTGACTGAGAAGTGATATTTAAACCTTCTCCGTCACCTATTTGATCTTTTAATCTTTCTTGTTCTTCCTCAGTAATGCAGTTCTTTGACTTTAAGAGTAAAAGTGTCGCAGCAAGAAATAAGTAATCACCAGCAATATCGAAGTTAAGCTCACGCATTTCTGCGATATAACCAAGGTACTGACTTGTAATCTTAGTAAGATCTAAGTCTTTAACACTCATCTCTTCTTTTTGAACGAGTAGAAGTAGTAGACCTAAAGGACCATCAAAATTATCTGTTTTAACCTGAATAGTTGTATCCAGCATCAAATACTCCGTTCGTTAGCTAAGAAGCATATAAAACATTCCCGTCAGCATGTCAGATAATCCAAAGATTGGTCTTAACAAGTAAGAGAATATATTTGTCGTCCATAAAATAATAAAGAATATAAATGTAAATCTCTGCAGCTCTTCATATTTTCGAGCAGCATTGTAATCAAGGTAAGCCATTACCATTTTCGATCCATCTAAAGGAGGAAAAGGAATAAGATTAAAAACAGCTAAAACTAGATTAATAAGAACTGAATATCTAAGCATTTGAACAAGTGCGTCTTTAAACCCAATTGATGCTGGAACCTTCAAAGTAATTAATACAAATAGGAATGAGCAAAGAATAGAGATAATGATATTCGCGCCAGGACCTGCAAAAGCAACCCAGAATGAACCCATTCTATATTTCTTGAATCTTGCTGGATTCACTGGAACTGGTTTAGCCCACCCAAAAGGTGTCATACCAAAGACCATCAATCCGATTGGAAAGATAATAGTCCCCATAATATCCGCGTGGGATGCTGGGTTAAGTGTTAGTCGACCGTATCGCTCGGGAGTATCGTCACCAAATTTTGTGGCCACGTAAGCATGGGCGTATTCGTGAAATACAACTCCAATTAAAAATCCCGGCAGGCACGTCGCTAGTGTGTGTAGAAAAGTGTTTATGTCCGCCATAGTTCCATATTCATATCATTTTGCACACTGAGTAGCAATGAGTCAGGGCCATGACGCATGCAAAATAATGCAAAAAAACAGCCCCAAAGACTCTGCGCGTAAAACATTTTGACTCCTAACTTACTACTTTTTCGTATCTTGGTATAATGGGCCATGGAAAAAAATATTCAGAAAAAAGTTCAGGTTGTTATCATCGGTGGGAAATCACTAAATAAATTACTCTTACTTCAAATGAAGGAAGATAGAGGTGAGCTCTGGCAAAATGTCACAGGTTCAGTTGATGAGGGTGAAGACTTTATTGAAGCTGCTCATAGAGAGCTTCTTGAAGAGACTGGTCTTAGTGGAGAGCTTGAAGAACTAGACGTTCAATTTAAATTTAAAGACAGATGGGAGCGAAATGTTCTGGAGAAGGTCTTTGTTGCGAAGGTTAATGGAGAACAGCAAGTTAAGATTAGCGATGAAGAACACCAAGACTATAAGTGGATTCCTCTCGATCAAGTCACAGAAGAAAACTTTGGTTACAAATCAAACTTTAAGTCCTTCCTTGAGTCTCTTAAAAAGCTTTCATAGATATTAGTGTTACTAGTAGTTCAAGGCCAATGCAAGCTTTCCCCCTCCCAATAAATCAACTATTTAGATATAATATTCCTATAAATAAATAAAAGGAAAGTTATGCTTAAGGGTTTAATCAAAATTGCTACTCAACTTCTAATAATCTTCGTTATTCCATTTATATGTTCAGCACAAGGTATTAAAGAAACACTCTTTGTTAATGAAATAAAGCTATCAAAGAATTCGATAGTTAAAGATGAGGAGATCCGCCGCCATCTTGTCGACATCATCATTGATACTAATAAGTACGACCTATCCTTAAATTCAAGAGAACAGAAGAAAGGAGCTCTTGGTAAAAAGAAATATAAAGAGTCGCTATTAGATGTAGAGCTCATAAGAAGTGGGAAAGAGTATACATTAAATACAAAGCTCAATGAGAAAAGTGAGTCCTTAAAATTATCAAGTAAGACTAAGAGAAGAGATCTTTTAATAGAAATTAGAATGCAGCTCTATAAGGTAATTTTAGATAAAGTCGACTTTGTCGCAAAGAAAAAGCAGCTTAGAACCACATCTACAGCTCGTGTAGACAGACAAATAAAGACAGAAGTTACGAGAGAAAAGCTAAGAAAAAGAAAGCTCGCCAAAACAAAGGCTAAAGCAAAAGCTAGGGCCATATACCTAGAGAAGAGAAAGAGACAACTTCTCCAAAGAAAGAGTGCAGTCAAAACAGTTGCCACACCTAAGAGAAAACTACTTGCAAAGAGTACTGTCACTCCTAAAAAGAATGTAATTCAAAAGAAAAAAGTTAGAAGAAAAGTATATAAAAAGAAGCCTGTTAAAATAACTAAAGCTAGTAAGAAGAAAGCTTTACTAGAGGGACAAGAAGAGAAGGTTAAAACAAAAGGGTTTACTTGGCCAAAACTATACTTCTCAGTAGGACTTATATTTGGACAAAAGGTAAATGATCTCATGCCAGAGTCCCAAGGGAAGCCACTAATAGAGTTTGGTGTGGGAGTTCACTTGATACAATATAAAATGAAAATCTATGGAACAATGAGTAGTCTCTCAGAATTTGATGGAGTTGAAAAACAGGCTACTCAATCAAATATGAATCTTTTTGTAACAAAAGATCTTATGGCCTTTGAAACTCTTCCATGGGGAATGGTAAATATCCTTGATAGCTCAAAGTCTCCAGGACACTTAGGTGTACTTGCAGGGTACGGAGAATCGAGTTTTGCAGGAAAGATCGTGCCAAGATCCGATCCCGCAGCAGGAGTATCCCTAGGTGGATACTTTAGTGCTCTTGGGATAATGAATGTGGAAGCAAGGTATTTTAAATCAATTTCAGAAGTTTCAAGATCAATCTCCTCTTCAGGAGACTTCTCATCATTTATTTTAAAGCTTACTGTTGGTTATCCAATCTAATATTATTAGACTTGTATGATGGCCAAAGCTTTTTTAAATCTTCATTTGTAAGGTTGAAGTTTACGGCATAATTTTTTAGAAATACATCATAAGTATTCAGCATTTCTTCATTACTATTGATTAGATCTTCTAACTCATTAGAAGCCTTCTTTTCAAAGTCTTTAATCTTATCTATTTTAAAGCCTTTAGGAAGAGTTACTATCGAATCAGTATAACTTCCCTCTTCTTTTCTCTCATAATTTGTTAAAACATTTAGGTTTTTCAATTTAGAAATACCTTTCCCATAACCAATACTATTGAATGAAACTTCTTTTAGATCAGTAGTTATTGAACCTTTCGGAAGACCTCCAAAAATAAAGGCCTTAACTTTAACACTTCCATTGGCCTTATTGATTTGAAGCTTTTCACGATCTCCATTAAATAAAGTATGCCCATCAAAATTCATATCTAAAATATGAGAATTCATTGAAACAGCGTTATTCTTTCCACGGTGAAGGAGCATTCTAAAGCTAACTCCTTTCATATTATACTTATCAAAGTCACCTTGAACTCTAAAGAGAGTCTTATCCTTCATCTTGCTACGATCAGAGCTTAAATCTTTAATAGAGCCAACTAATTCCTTAGTTGCTGCTTTAGATATTTTCTCTCTTATAAATATTTCCTTAATTGTTAGGTGAGGAATTTTATCAGAGCTAGTTAAATTAATAAATTGAGCATCATAAAGTTTTTTCATAAATAGAACTAATGAATCGCTCACTTTATTTTGATGATCTTTAATTAAGAATTTGAAGATATTATGATCATTAAATTCGAATCTTTGAACAGCTGGTCCATTCTCTTTTATTATATCTTTTAAATTAAATAATTGCTTATTCTCAACTAGAGCAAGTATTTCTTTTTGAATCTTCAGCTTCTTTGCTTTAATAGCATTACACTTCTTTTTTCTCTTCTTACTTTTACAAGCACTAGATTCACTCTTAGTTAGTTTGTAACGAGTAAGAAGACTTTTTAAATCAGAGAATCTTTCTTGTAACATTTTAGAAGAGTTTGCTTTAGAGACTTCCAGGATAGTGTCTACATCATAAAATTCTTTATAGGCTTCAGAAGCCTTAGTCTCACTAGGACTCTCACTTTCCATAAGAGGAAGAGAGAGATTACTTGCCATTAAACTATCAATAACGATCTCATCAACGTCATTATAATCTTCAGGAAGGATTCCCTCGAGTTTTCCTATCTTAAAAAAAATGGCACTTTCTTTAGAAAGAGATAGACCAAAGTCTTTAATTATTAATTTTCGGGACTGTTTATCTACATTTAAGTCACCAATGGAAACTTGATAACCTAAAACTTCATGTAATCTTGTAGAGATCACCTCTTCGAGATTAATAGGCCCTTTACGGGTTGATTTATTAAAAATCAGATAAGAAGAAAATAGTACTATGACAACGAGGATTGAACCTATTATTTTTTTATTTTTCATATCAATAAAATTACCAAATAAATGGATTTTTGGCCATTAGGAAAAGTCTCGCTTGTAGTGCTATGAACTCTCTATTTTCCGGGATAAAGGATAGTATCTAGTTTATTTCCCTTAGTATAAATCTGTATTTCATTACCATTTTTACTAATTTGAAATCCCTTCGGATTCTCTAAACCAATTGCACCAAGATCTAATACCCAGTTAGTTTTTTTAAGATCTTTACCAAAAGAATATAGACTCTTTCCGGCTAGAGCGAGAAAGCTCGTATCATCACTTTTAATAAAGCTAAACTTCATTTTATCATCTAGCTTCAATAGTTCTTTGAATACTGGCTTAAATTCTTCCGTATTTTTTCTGGAATCTTTTTGAGTACTAACGGCACTGATCCTCTTATTTTGAAGATCGTGTAAGTAGAGTTCTTCACCAGTGCTATTATAGCTGATTTGATCTACAGCAGAGAGCTCACTTCCTCTTATCACTTTAAAAGGAGCAACATTTCCCGAGTACGAAGTTTTAAAAATAATGATCTCATTACCTTTTTGTCCCTCATTAAGGGCAGCAACGTGCTCACCATCGTGACTTAAAGTAATTCCAAGAACATTATTTAGACCTGTCTTACTTCCAGCATAGACCTTATATTTGCCCTCTTCTTTCTCTAATACTAGATAATTGGCATGAGCATAAGTATTAACGCCTATCTTTGGGTTTAGATCTACCATTTTCGGATTACTAATTCTCACAGAGGCCGGAGCTCTTCTCTCACCTACTGGTGAGAGAGCATAGCTTAGAGCTTGTTCGATACAAGTTCTTGATAGTTTCGTCACTTTGGACTCTGATACTTTACTACTAAATGCATCAGCTTGCTCTGTACAGAGCATCTCACTTGAGAAAGTTGAAAATCCAAACAGTATAGTAATAGCGCTCTTAAAAACTACTTTCATAAAATCTCCATAACTACGGATTCTTAGTTGCCTGAACATCGATATCCTGACTACCTGTATTCGGGCTACTTACCTGAATATTTGTAGTATACGTACCCGCTGCCTGTGCACCTGTATTAGAGTTAAACCTAAGAGTCATGTCACATGTAGCTCCTGCAGATAAGTCTTGTCCAGTACAGCCATCGACCGTTATAGTCCACATATCGGCATAATCAGGAGTTAAGTTAACAGTAATAGCTCCAGAATCTAATGACGCCGACGAGCTCTGCTTAATACGTATAATCATTGTGTTATCTGATGTATTAGCAAAAGATCCCATATTCTCAGGGTCACCTAGAGGCATATTAGAGTTGTTTAGCATTTCTAGAGCTGGTAACTTCTCACCATCAAAAACAATTGTTTTCAATCCAGTATCATTAACACCTTTGACTTCAAGAGTTGCAGAGTATGTCCCAGCAGCTTCGTTAGAGTCTGCATGGAAGTTAATCGCTACAGTACACTCTCCATTAATTGCTAAGTCACTAGAAACACAATCAATATCACTCATTGACCACATATTTCCATTATCTTCACTAAGGTTAAGGGCCAGAGCTCCTGAAGTACTATTTCCTACATTCTTAACTTTTACAGTTCTTGAGAAAGTACCACTGTTCGTGATCTGTCCTAGATCATGTGGGTCACCAAGAGCTGAGTCTCCACTATCAGCATTTAGAAGATCAAAACTTGGGGCCTGTAGAGTAAAGACAGTTGAAACAGAATTTCCTGAAGAGTCATCTACAGTTACTGTATCAGTACTCATTTGCTTACCAGCAGTATACTTCACACATTGTGCTACATCACATCCAGGCTCAGAACTAGTTACTAGTACGGCCGTAGAATCTGTAGATGTTGTTATTGCTTGTAGGCTAAGAGGAGGTACACCACCAGTCAGCTCGATAATACGCGTATCAGCAGTATTAACAATTGAAGTCCCTTCTAAAGTACCTACAAGGTTATCGTAAATATTTACAACATTTGTACATTTTGTACTTATAGCACCTGCAGAGTCTTTGATTTTAATAGACATTGCTTGCGCCTGCGAAGATTGAATATTGGCAAAAGTGATAACTCCACTACTAGGCGTTTGACTTCCACCATAAGAGAAGTTTGAGCTATCTAAACTCTCACAACCTGATCCAATATGACCTTCAAGTTCAATTGTATTAGTCGCATCTGTAACAGTATTACCATCATCATCTTTTAGCGCAACAATCAGAGAAGTCGATAGATTCTCATCAACGAATACATCTCCAACAGGTTGTTGAGTAATAGAAATCTGAGTAGGTGCTCCAGTAACAAAAGTTACAGTAAGTGTCGCAAAAGTTGGACTTGGCCCACTAGTGAAGACTTCAGAGAACTCAATATCTACAACTTGAGACTTCTTAGATTTAAGGCTTAATTGCCCAATCCCAGAAGAGATAGCAACGTTAGTTGAACTTCCGTCCATACTTCCATCAGAAATCGCTGCTCCTGAACCATTCGTCTTATAAGCAATATTATAGAATCCGTTAAATGAACTCGCTAATACGCCATTACTCTTCTGTGCTCTTAGATCAACTGTTACTGCACCAGCAACCACTGCATTAGAGTCAGATCTAATAATTTCATCAGGATCTGGAGCAGTAAAAGTAATATTGTCAGTGTCGGCAGTTACACCAGTAAATGGACCAACTGTTAATGAGTAAGTCCCAACTTCATCGGTAACAATATTAAGTGTTGCTTGACCGTTACTAAATGCAATCTTATTAGATGATAAGTTCGTAATCTTAGTTCTCTTATCAGCCGCAGATAGTGTGAATCCAATATCAACAGAACTTGCAAAGTTTGTATCGATATTATCATTTGCATCAGTTGCGTAAATAGTTACAGTCTGAGTAGTGTTATCAGCATATCTAGTATTTGCTACTCCTTGAGTAATAAACTTAGTCGCTGGATTAGGAACAAAGCTCTTCGTTTGTTCATTACTAGTAAATGTCCACCCAGATGTTCCTGGATCTCTCATTCTAATTTTAATATCCCCAGTTACTCTTGAAGCGATATCAACGTAAGCAATACCATTTACAAATTGAACTAGTTCAGTTGTAGCTTGAGAGAATGATCCAGCACCGTTCTTATCTAAGTAAACCTTAGAAGTATCAATAGGATCTGCTACTCCAGTAGTAATAATATCTACATAGATGAATCCATCTTCCGCTGTTGATACTGCACCACTAGCTGTTTTGGCAGTTACCGTAGCCCTAAAGTACTCAGAGTTATCCTGAGTAGGATTTGGAGAAGCAGGAGATTCAGTTACAACGAGTTCCACTTCTGTCGTTTCAGCAGGAGTAAAATAAACCGTCTGAGTATTTAAATGACTTATAGAAGAAATTTGTCCAGCAGTCCAAGTTCCACCAGTGTACTGCTGATTACTCATATCAATAACAACAAACTCTTCCTGTGTACTGTTGATAAAGAAGTTTCTCTGACCATCAGTATTAGTTAAGTCAATTACCCCCGAAGTTGCAACTGCAGAAGCAGAATCTTCAGGATCAAATACACCATCATCATCAACATCTGTATAGAAAGTTGCACTTGTATTAGAAGTTGAACCATCATTTTCAAATAGATCAATATCTATAGTGAATCCATCAGAATCATTAACAGCATTACCTAGCACACCAGGAGTTGAAGTACTTCCGTAACTATCTAATAGCCTGAAGTAACATCTTTCAACTTCATCAGTAGCAGCAACACTATCATCTGGACAGTAAAGGTATGCTCTCGTAGGAGTATTATGAATTGTTTGAACAGCTAATGAGTCCATAGTTATTGGAAGAGACCCACTATATGTCTGATCAGGATATAAAGTCATCGTTCTTGTAGTCTGATATCTGTCCCAACATTGCTTCGTCCCTACACCAGAGCGTATTTCAATATTACTTCCACTAATATATCCATGACAACCTGGTGCATACATATCTCCACGATAATTTGTAAAAGTAGCGCCTGATTCATCTTTTATCGTAGCAGTATATGTCACTCTATCTTGACCACTTCCACTGTAAGCTCTGATAGAACTAACATTTGAAGTTAGGACAACTTCTTTAGCCCTAGATCGTTTAACAACTACAGTTTTTGAACATTCATTAAATCCAGTACATGCACCGTTAGTTGTTCCGTCTTTTAAATTATCTGAAGACTGATCTTCTAGAGTAATAGTGACGTCTTCTGCATACTCATTGAACATTTCAAAAGAGCCTGCTCCACCAGTTAAGCTTACGAGTTCACTTGAAATGAGTCGTCCATTTCCAGAAACCATGACTTTTACAACTCCACCCCATGTAGTAGCAATAGAACCAGTAACATCAACAGCATTAACTGCAACAGTTATAGGTACACCAGAGGCCGCATTTGCAGATGCCTTATCTCCCGCAGAAACTGAAGAGTGGAAAAGACTCGCATCAGGTGCACCCGGAAGAACTAGTTGGTATTCAACTGGATCACCAGGTTGGAAATGGAAATCAATCCCTTGTGAATTCTGCATCGACATTCCTGTAGGAGGAGACAATACAATCACATTTACATATCCGTGAGTAGTCTTTCTAATATTAAAACTCGTTTGAGATTCATTAGAGAAATTTATCGATCTTGAAGAAGGACTTCCACCAATATCATGATATCCATCTGTGCTCGTAGGTGTATTGAGAGAAGAAGCTCTAATATCAAATGTAATACTTCCAGTATGTTTAGACTCATTTCCAAAAGAGTCTAATAGGATTGCACTAACAGTAGTGGCCTGAGAAATAATCCCTGACGACCCTGGAGTAGAAATAAATATTTTACTTGGTGAATCTGGCTCAATAACCATCAGTCCATTTGCTGAAGCAACACCAGACTCAGTAGCAGTTAACGTTAAGTTTCCTGCACCATTACCATTTAGGTTCCAAGTGGCAAGACCACTTGACCAACCTCTAACACCACCACCAGAAGGAGACGGAGGAGCACTTCCATCAGGAAGAGTTGTTCCAGAGAATGATAGATCTAAATTAACGTTACCAGAGTATTCAGTTAGAACGTTACCGTTTGAATCTTCAATTTGAGCAACAACTGTCCACGTATTCCCCACTTGAACTGGAGTTGGTAGAGTTTGCCAACCAATCTTAGAAGGTGCACCCCATACAAAATTCACATTCTGACTAGAAGGAATCGTATATGATGTCGCATCATTTTGAATAGAAAGTGAGATTAATTGTTTCGTTGAACTTGTTACATTAAATGTTGCAACACCAGATGCGAGAGGAGATGAAATTCCAACTCCACCAATATCACCAGTAATCCCAGAGACTTTTGAACCATTTAGAATTACTGAAGTTGAACCACCTACTGTAGTACAAACATTACTATACTGATCAAGAAGTCTTACTTGAATAGACGCAGTCTGATCTGTACCAGGATCTGTAGGAATAGACCCAAATTCATACTTCGTTGGCGCTCCGTGAATAAAGTTCAAGAAAATAGTATTCGTTGTATCAATTGATGACGGAGTCGCTCCAGTAAACCCTAGAGTTGCAGTTCCGACTTGTGTACTTTTAATATTAATTGTTTGTGTTTCACTACTTCCACTTGTCCAAGTAACTCTAGTACTTCCCGTTCCTGATTCATTCCATGTAGCTGAAGGACCAGACATAACAGCAACATCAATATCAACAGTGTCACCACCTACAGGTTTAGTAGGGTTACCATATAAATCCTGAAGAGTTACATCAATTCCGATACCTGTTGAATCAACAGTTCTAGAAGAAACTGGGGTCGAAATATTTTCAAATACAACCTTCTTAACAGGACCAGCAGTTACAGTAAGAACAAAACTTGTTGTGATATCCAGAGAACCACTTGGTTGAAGTGAGAAAGTCACTGGAGAACCTGCAGTAGGAGTAGTTCTTTGAATATTAACTGTCCCTTTCCCTAAAGTCATTGGAACAACACCTGTTGAACCAGTTGCTAAATCATCATTATCAGAAGCGATAACAGAGACATTAGTTGAGAATGAAGGGGCCACGTTATCAAACTCATCTAGAGCATGAATTTCAAGACTGTAAACATCTGTTGTCTGCTGAGTTATGGCAGCCGTTTGCATTCTAAGCTTACTTGCAACTCCAGGAATAAAGTCAAAAGTTCTTCCTGCACCAGGATTTAAAGAAAATCCTGCCCCAGCATCACTAAGGTTAAATGTCGTAGTCATTGCTTTTGTAGAGTAAACCTTAATAATTTTAGAACTTGTATTATCAGGGATATTAATTGTACGAGAACCTGATGTTATAGCAGAGCTATCTACAATAATTTTTGAATTATCATCACTAGAAGCTGTAAGGTTAACATCAAAACCACTTCCTGCATTTGTCATTGTATTAGCTTGATTTCCATATTGGTCACGAAGTTGAATTTCAACATCAGTCTCAACACTACTACTAACTGGAATATCAGAGATGGACATTAAGTAGAATTGTAGATTTGTTCTACCGTGAGTAATTACAATTGGAGTTGTAGCACTTACATTTGCAACAGTTGAACCTGCTCCATTTTCAATACCAAGAGTGATTGATGAAGCATTTGTACACTGAATAGAAGTGTAAGAACCTGTACCAGCAGTAAATGTAACTGTATCTGTAGGAATAGTACAACCAGTACCTGAATCTTGCTTAAGCTTTATCGCTCCAGTGAAACTAGGTGTTGGGTTTCCAAAACTATCTTGAGCAGCTAAATTAATATCAAACGTTAAGTCCGCTCTATTTGTTGTAATTGGTGATGAGAAAACAATTTGGCTTGTTCCACCTGGATCAAATCTAACTCTCTTAGCACCACCGTCAAGTGATGTTCCACCTAGAGTAACATTAAGATCAATATCGTAATCTGCAACAGCTTGAGATTTAACATATAGAGTGGCCACACCATTTACAAATGAGTCTACATCAATGCTTTGTTCATAAGGTCCATTTTCAACAGAGTAAGTACTTGAAGTTGTTAAATCTGCTTTTGTAATATCTGAAGATGCTACTGAAACTACTTCTAATGTACCAATCGCTGCACCAGGATTATAATTTGTAATCTTATTACGACCTTTATCCAGAGCGAATACTTCCATCTCGACTTTTAAATCAGTATTTGCAGGGTTAGAAACTTTACCAACACTTGGCTCCTGGATTTCAAAGTACATTACTGCACCAGGATCAATTGTTGTTGTAACTGTCTGCCCTACATCAGTTACTCCTGTCGCACTTTGAATTCTCATTGTCAGTGCACCAGCATCAAAAGTCTCAACAGGTAGTGTATATGAACCAGCACTTAGAGTAATCGCCTGACCTGAAGGAAGATAGTTTGAAGATCCGCTAATGAAAGGATTTTGAACTGAACTATTTTGAGTAGTCTTTACTGTAATAGAAGAGTTGTAGTTATCATCAACGTTTCCATAAGTATCTACGGCCTTAATATTATAATTAAAGATTTCATCGATAGTATAGTTTCCACCACCGCCTCTTGGTGCTAACTCAAGAGTGAACGATTCAGCAGGACCGTGATCGTAATCGAGTAGGTATGTATTTGATGTACCAGTAATGGAAGCACTTCCTGCACCAGAAACAGCTCCAAACGAAAGTGTAATTGAGTTATTTCTAACACTTGTATTAATCGTCTGAGTCCCCTTACCATCAGTAAAAGTCATTGCTCCATTTGCTTGTAAATCCATCGTATGGTCTGATTGAATATCAACAGATCCATCGAAGTCTGCAATATTTTGGTACTGGTCTCTAGCAACAACATAGATTGTATGAGCAGTACCTACAACAGTAGAGTCACTAGTCTTAGCTGTAGCATAGTTTGAATCCTTCCACTTTAAATCAACAGGATTACCAGGTAAGTAATTAAAGTTAATACTTGAAGGATATGGAGTAGGATCCACTAGAGCAAAGTTAGAATCTTTTAAGCTCAGGTTAACAATATCTGCTTTCTCAGAATAAAGCTGAACAGCAGCAGTACCACTAATAATATTAATAGTATTTGCTGTTGGAGAAGCTGCACTTGAAGTCCCTCCAGATCCACCAACCTTAACATTAGAATCTGCAGTGGCCAGAGCATCAATAACAAGACCAACAGTACCACTTTGACCTGTACATAAGTTATTAAACTCATCTTCAACTCTAATATTTACAGTTGCATTGTTACCAACAACAGTTGAAGGAACTGCATTAGCAAAAGCAAAGTGATGAGCATCACCATGAGTATAAGACGCAGTATAAGTATCTGTAGTCGTTAGTCCTCCACCACTTCCAAGACTAAGAGTCGCAGAGTGAGTGATTGTAGTTTGAAGTGCTCTTGAAGCTTTACCATTTGTGAACGTCATTGTTCCAGCAGGCTTAACATCTAGCTTAGCAGGATCTGATGATATCAGGTTAACAGTACCATTGTGGTTTGATATATTTCCATACTGATCAAATGCCGTTAGGTAGATCATATGGTCAACACCAACTTGAGCTCCCCCTGATGTTGCATCAGTGAGGTAGTCAGATTGCACAAATGTTACAACTTGAGCTGAGTCAGGCAAGAAGTCAAAGTTCTGAGTTGGCGTTGGAATAATTGGACTAAATCCAGCAACAGTTGGATTAGATAGAGTCAGAGTTACAGTATCTGACTTTTGACTCCAAATATTATATGTAGCTACACCATTTGTAATAGAGAGTGTATTACCAGGAGAAACTGAAGTCGAAGCTCCAGCACTACCTGTAGTAGGAGCAGTAGAAACTTTCTTATCATTTACTCCGTAAGTTGCACCATTAACATATAAAGCAATGGTACCGTTTGTTGTGCTACATAAGTTCCCATAAGTATCTTCAATTCTAAGTGAAACTTGAGCATCATTATTTACAACAACATCATTAACTGTTCCATCGTAAACAATTCGAGTAGGGTCACCAGCAATTACAGATACACTATGGAAGAAAGCTGTTGCTCCCAACCCACCACTTTGATCAAAGTCAAAGTCATCTTCTACAATTACTAATTTTAAAGTATCGCCAGCAGTGTGTCCCTCAAATCCAGCAAGAGTACCTACACCATTAACAAGCTTAATTGTTCCATCGTCTCTTCCATCTGCACCGGAAGGGAAAACAACAGAAGTTGGGAAACCGGCATCACCTGGAAATACAATCGTACCAGGAGAAGTTTCAAGCCCAACTTTGACATAACCAGTATAATCAATTGCTAAGTTGTCATAATTATCTCTAGCCTCAATATCTAGCTGAAATGTATCATCTGCTTTAACTGTAGCAACGTTTGAGCCTGGAAAGTTAATCTTTCTAAACTGACCTGGTGCAAATGTAATTTGCTTATTACCAGCATTCTTTTCAGTCGCTGACTCTGCCATATTAGCTAGACTTAGATTAAAAGTAGTATCGTTCTTACTTCTCATCTCAAGTTCAGCTAAACCTGAAGTCACATTTAATACAAGAGAGCTGAATCCATTTCCGCCACCAGCGTTCCATGGAGTTCCTCCAGTAACAACGAAATCAATATCAGTAGCTGGAGAAGAGTCAATTCGAACAGCACTTGTCTTACTATAAGAAACAGCTCTGTTTCCACCTCTATCAAGTGCCTGAATACCTATTCTTGCATACTTATCAGTATTTAAACTTGTATTATCACTAGCATTAGTAATATTGATAGTTCCTGCAGAAGAGTATGGATTATAAGTTCCATCCATAAAGTCATAAATTTCAAACTCGACAGGAAGTCCATTTAAGAAAGTTAAAGCACCAGATGTTAGTGTTAACGATCCATTACTATCTGCAGTTTCTTCTGCAGCACTAATACTTAAGTTATAAAGAGTTGCTCTTAAGGCCATTAAGTCTAAACTTAATGTACCTGCCGTCATATTTCTTAGAACACCACCGGCCTGTTGTAAGTGCTCATTATCAGATGGGTCTATATCTGAAGTAATTGAAGAAATATACGGCTCTTGAGTTACAAGAGGATCAGTAATAGCTTCAAACCCATCAATTGTTAACTGACCTGCGTAGTTGTCATTCTTATTTCCGTATTGATCTTTCGCTTCAATAGTAACTGTCGCAACTGTGTCGATTGTTTTTCCGACAGGAATTCCCCACTCAAAAGTATCTGTTAATCCATGATCAAAATCTACATCGATCACGTTTGTCACAATACTTGAGTCAGCACCAAGAAGTTTGGTAATTGATAGTCTAACTACTTCATCTTCAGTATTATTAACAACAACTTTACCTTCCCCGCCGACAAAGTCTCCATAAACAATATCCGCTGTATTTACAGAAGCTCCATTGGTTGCAGAAATTGCAACACGATCTGTTGATGAAATACTTGGAATAATATTTCCACCAGCATCTACAGCGTAGTAGTAAATCTCAGCATCACCATCAACTGTAATTCGAGCAGGACTAGAGTCCATAGTAATAGGACCTACGTTTCCAGAAGAAATAATATTACCCACTGACTTTTTACTATCAGCAAAGAAGAATCCAGCAGGAGCACCAGGTGCAAATGCTAAGTCCTGAGTTCGTGTATAATCATCAGATACTGGAGGAGCAAGAGATGTTCCACTAAAGCTAGCAGAACCTGCTGAAACAGTAAGGTCTACTGTTTCAACCACACTATTAGTAACCGTTGTTGTTGCGACACCATTAACAAAAGGAATTAGATCACTAGCACCGTTACCATTTACAGATGCATTACCACCTGAAACATTTAGAGTTGCTGTCTCTCCTGAACCACCATAGAGTAAATCAACGTTTCCATATAGATCACGAGTATACATATTTACAGTGACAGAATCATCTGTAGTTTTATCAACTGCAGGATCAGGATCTTCTAAAGTTACATACTTAGCATTTCCGTGTTTAACATATACAACTCTTGATGATATTGAATTTAAGTAAGCAAAAGAATTCGCAGTCGAGTCAATAGAAACTGTGATCTTCTCCATTCCGCTTCCGGCTCCAAGAAATCTCCCTGCGGCAGCATCAAATCTATCTGTAGAAAACTTACGTAGATTTACAGTGAAAGTTCCTACACCATTAACGATTCCCTGACTCTTACTCGTTAAAGCAGGTGTATTATCAAAATCTCCAGTAGATCCTGACTCTAAAGTTAGGAAGAGATTAACTTCACTTGCAAATGTAGATTCAGCTGGAACAACATTAGGGTTTCCATAAATATCAAATGTACGAATAGTAAAAGTAGTATCTGTATCAGTTGTTACTGTTGTAAGTGTTGGATCTTCTGATGCAGCTGCTACTTCTAAAGAGACTTGCCCTACAAGACCAGCGGTAAACTCGATATCCTGTTGAGCTTGAGCACCAGAGAAATCAATTCCAGAGAACTGAGAATAAGTATCCGTTAAACTTAGGTTTACAACTTCAGCCTTTCTATTTCTAAGAAGTAAAGAGGCCTGACCAGCACTAAAGGCTAAATCAATAGAGTCCGTCTGATCTGATACTTTCACTGACTCCATGTCTGAAGAGTCATTCGCAAGAGTTATTACAGACCCAGTAAATGAATTATTAAAGTTATCAAAGAAGTCATAAGCTCTTACTACAATAGCTGATGTATTCATAGATGCATCATCTGGTGCATCTGAGAAATCTGTCGACGCAGTTGTTTTAATATCTGTTGGATCTTCCATTTTGAGCTTAACAACTGGCCCAGGATTAACGTTTACATTATAAACAGTTGGGTCAACATCAATTCCTACAGGATCTGGAGTAACTGTATCTTTTCTAAGCTGTAGACTTGCCACACCACTTCTTGTTGAAGTGAAGCTAACATTGGCAATACCATTTACAAGAGTAGCAGTATAAGTATTTGTTCCACTTTCTGATTCGTCAGAATTATAAATTGTAATGTCACCATTTGGATTTGTTACATCAATTATAACAGTTCCATTTACATTATCTTTAAAGTTATTACCTTGGTCATATGCAAGAATTTGGAAGTCGAATCTCTTTAAGTTATCGCCTTCTGCAACATCATAAAGTGATCCAGCAGCAGGAGGAACAATTTGATAGTGGTGAGGTACACCGGCACCAAATGTTACTGTCTTTGTTTGATTAGCAACAGAGTAATAAATATCATTATCACCATCATCAAAACGACTTGTTACTCCACCAGGAGCAGCAGTTAGTCCAATATCAACATTTTCAGCTTTTGTATTTGATAACTTAAATACACCAATACCTTTCTTAATTGTAATTGTATCAGTAGAGATTACATCACTAGTATCCGTATCACGCGGATCACTTGTTCCTAATCCATCCCAAACAGGTAGACCTGAAGTTGAAGATAGAGTGAAGTCTACGGCTAAATCAGGAGCAGTAGTAACAAGGTTACCATTTCCATTTCCATCAATATCGTGTCCATCTTGAACTTCAACTGTAATATCAATTGGATTATCAATCGTACCATTTGTAGGTTGAACAACCCAAACCTTGGCTGCTTGACCAGGAATAACTGTCGAATTTAAAACAGAAGTGACATCTAAATTTACAGTATTACCATCTTCATCTAATTGAGTAGTTGGATTAGGAGATGATAATAGGAACTGAACTCCCTCAGCTCTAATTAATTGCTGATTAAATAAAGTCGTTCCATCTGCAAGGTAAGTCTTTCCTTCAATAATTTTTAAGTTTTCAATCCATCTTTGTTGAAGAGTAGAAGTATCTTTTGCTTCTAGACTTACTTCATAAACTTGACTTGGACCTTCTGTATCATTTAAGTTACCGTACTTATCTTGCGGCTCAATTTTGAGAATATCAGTAGGTTTAGGACAAGGAGCAGCTCCTGGAACAACAGCTCCACAAGCTGGCTGTGAGAACGAAGCATCTGAAATTAATAACGTATCCGCACTGAATGATGCTGAACCAACGATAACAAATTGACTAACAGTTCCTGGAACAATTTTTACAGTCTTAGTACTTCTTACTAGACTTGTATCGTATAAGGAAGGGTCAATACTAAGAGTAATATTACCAATTCTTCTACTATCAAAAGAAACATCTGCCGTACCACCTGTTACAGTTACACGACCTTCATCTCCACCGAAATCTCCAGTAAAGTTTGAATCAACACCATTATGTAAAAGTCTCACATCATGATCTGGATGATTTAAAACAATATTAGAACCTTGGTCTAGAACTCTTACTTGTAATCCTCTCTCTTTATCTGTAGAGAATTCAGGGATGGTTACTAAAGGTTGATCTACAAAGACAAGAGTATAATCTGTACCTACACCATGCATGAAATCAATCTGAGTAGGAGTTAATGTCGATATAGATCCACCAACAGGAGAATTAAGAGTAACATTAACATTTGTTTCTGCTGTTAAGTCAGCAACTTTAATATTTACGAAACCTGCAGGTATTGAGAAGTTTGCAGTTTTAACTGTTCTATCTTGAGCTCCCCAAGCTGTTCCCTCTTGATACATCCAAGCATCTTTGTCAGTTGCAGCGTTCACTGTTCCAACATAAGAATCATTATAGTTTCCGAATTGATCACGAGCCTCTACTCTAAGAGTCACTTCATTATCAATTGGAAATGGACCTGCCCCTGCAGTATTTAATGTAGGATCAACTACAACAACAAGCCTGTCAGCTACATCTGGAGTAAATATAATCGACTCTGTATCAGTAACGTCAAGAGTTCCATCGGAAGCTGTTAGGAATCCTAATTGAATTGTTTCATCTGTATTTGGAAATGATGTTGCTGCAAATGTTTCTTTCTTTAAAATTACAGTCGCTGCACCAGAGCTAAATTGATAAGTTAATGGCCCACTTACAAAGGAAGCTCCATCTTTAAGAGTACCAACACCACTTCTATATTCAACTTGAACGTCTTTACCAACACCATCATAACTTAGCGCCTTGTTACCATGAACATCCTGCGCTTCAATAGTTACAGGAATCTCTGCACCTGCAGTAATCGGCCCTGCTGGTGTTATAAAGGCATACTTATTTGGAAGACCGTGAATAATTGTAATTGTTTTCTGAGCAAGAGGATCTGAATTATCCATTACAGGAGCATCAACGTGATCTTGTACTTCAACAGTCACATCACCTACAACAGTCTTATTAAAGATAATTTTACCAACACCATCTGTCCAAGAACTAATTGTCTGTCCACTTGGAAATGAAGTTCCTGAAAGACCTGCAATAAAAGCAAGGTTAGCTTTACCTGCAAAGTTTTCAACTGTATTTGCATAAGCATCACGAGCTGTAACCTCAACTTCAATATCAACATCTGCACGTGTAGCAAAAGTTGGATTATCAGCAGTATCATTACGACCTAATGCATTTGTAATAATGAAATCAACAGGATCACCGTGGCGAACCTTAACTTGAACAGTATTTCCTGTATATCCCGCACTAAGGTGATCAGCGAGAGTTAAGTCAATTGTCTCAGCAACAAGGTCACGAATTTGAATTCGACCAACCCCTTGAGGGAAGCTTCCACCAAAGTCAATTTTATCATCAGTAATTGCTGTGATTCCATCGGCTCCAACAACCTTACCACTTAAAGAAAGTTGTAATTGAATAGCATCAGCTTGCGTAAAGTTATTCTTAAAGTTCCCATATTTATCATATGCCCACACTTCAACAGTTAAAGCATCATCGGCCGTAACATGGTTTCCATCACCGTCAATTGTTACAGGTGTTTGAATTTGGAAATCCTTAGCTGCACCAGGATCAAAAGTTTGATTCTTAAGCTCAGCAGGGAATTTTAAATCTGTAACTCCTGGGCTTGATGTTCCCGGAGCTGTTTCAGAAGCTGAAGTCAAAGAGAAAGTTACTAATTCTGCAGTTCTGTCATATACAGCAATACTTTCAACTCCATTATTACCTGGAGCAAAGTTTATTGTTCTTGTCTTTAAAGGTGTTGCCACTAGTCCAGTAGAAGAATCAATATCTCCTGCATCATTTAAGAAAGCGTCTCCATTTACATTGAAGTCAACACTCCCCTCAAATCCATTTGTAATTACGTTATCTCTTTGGTCACGAATCTCAACAGTAACACTTGAAGGACTATCAACTATTCCATTAGATAGAGGCTTCACTATTGCAAAGTAGCTAGGAGCACCAAAAGTAAAGTTTACAATTCTTGTGTGAGTAGTACTTAATCCCGCAGAGTTTGTTCCAGAGTTGCTATTTAGTGATAAAGATACACCTGTCTCAACCTGATAATCATAAATATCAAAAGTCGCAAAACCAGAAACCATTCCAAGCTTAACATTCTTAGTATCAACATAAGTAGATAGAGCTGGTACAGAACTAGAATCAATTTCTGCATTCTTTGTAAGATTTAAAATGACGTCACCAGTGAAACCTGTCGCAAGGTTATTATAGTGGTCATAAGAACTAACTGTTACTGAAACATTAGAGTCAGTATTTCCTGTGTAAACAGCAGTTGGTAAACTACCAAGTTGACCAGGAGTCAGAGCGGCATCACTTGGAAGAATAATTGCAAACTTCTCAGCTAAACCATGACTAACATTAACAACAACAGGAGAATCCCCTACTGCTGGAATCATTGTTAATCCAGTACTATCAACACTATCATCTAAGTGAAGAGAGACACTTCCTACTGCACGTGCATTTAAGAATAAATTACCAACACCACTTGCAACATTAACAACTCTAGTCTGATTAACTGAAGTATTTGGAATATCATCTTGCCCTGGAGCATTTGTATATAATTCAGCATTACCAGATCTAATAACAAGATTTACATCATCACTAAAAGTATCTGCAATATTTCCATTAACATCTCTAATTTCAACGCGAACAACTTGAGGAGTATCAGCACTAACATTTGCAGACATCGATCCAGGAGGAATAATATCAGTTGACCCTATTCGTGCAATATCTGCACTAACAGGCACACCATGAAGAAAATCAACATCAATAGTAGGAAGAGTTAATGTTCTTCCTAGTTCATCAATCATTGAAAGCGTCACAGTTTCTTTGACTCTATCATATACATAGAAAGAAGCTTCACCTGAAGTAATATCAACAACCCTATTCGAGACAGTTGTATAATTATCAGGAACAACTTCACTTGGGTTAGTCACAATTCCAGCACTATTATTTACTGCGATCTTTATATCATCTTCATAACTAGTATTAACATTTCCATATTGATCAAGAGCACGTGCTGTAAATGGTACTTTATCATCAGTAGTTATAGTAAGAGGGTCTGATGGAGGAACAATTGCGAAATTAGTTACAACACCAGAATTGAATAAAATTGTTGCTGTACCACTAGTATCATAACCGGCCTTGGCCTCAAGTCCTACACTTACAGATTCAGAAACAGTATCAGAAAGGTAAATATACCCCTCACCCTTATCACCAGGAAGGAAATCAATATAAAGATCTCCAGGAGTTCTATTATCTATAGTTGTTACTGGATTATCATCTGCATCGAGGTCAATAGTTGCACTATTTTGAGTGATCCATCTAAACTCTACTGCATCATTTTCAGTATAACTTACAACAAGGTTATCAAATTGATCTAAAGCTTGAACTGGAACTTTTATAGAATTATCTACTGTTCCAACACTATCTTTAATTACATATTGTGTACGAGAGCCAGGTGCAAAATTAACAGAAATCACACCACCTGAAGGTGTTAGGGAGTATCCTGTACCATCAGAGTCCTCCATTGAAATACCAACAGTTTGAAAATCACTTCCAAATGGAGAAATAGCTCTATTATAAACATATAGATCACCATAAGAAGCATCATCAGTAGCGGATACTATTGGACAACTACCACTTTGAGATTTGATATCAACATAACCAACTTGTGATAGAGCTGAATAATTAGTTGAGTTTGTATGATCAAATACGGCTGAGTCAGATATTCTAGAGTTTCCGTTTACAGTTAACTTCACATCTTGAGAGTCACCAGAACAACCATAATCTCTTACAGGGTTATTGTACTGATCAACAACTTGAACTCTAAGTCTGGCATTGCTATCAACATTTGTATCTGCAGGGTCTGTAATTACAAATTTTCTATTAACATTACCCCATTTGAAGTAAACATCTTTAACAGCTTTTGTTGCATTTGTAATATCGATATCTTGTGACTGAGAGTTTTTAAATTGAGTAACACCACTTCTCATTGCAAGACTTAGGTTAACAACTTCTTCTACTGTATTTTGAATACTTATTGTTGCAGCACCATTAACAAAGTCAATCTGTCCTGAAAGAACTGCAGTTGCAGAATCTGACTGGAACTCGAGATCACTAATAGGAGAAGCGGCAGAACCATAATCATTAACCTTATTATCTCCATAATCATAAGCTGTTGCAGTTAGTGAAATTGCTGCATCAACTGTCCCATCAACTGGCTCACTAATTTCAATATAATTTGGGATACCCCATTTGTAGTAAATACTGGCAGTATAAATTCCAGCATTTTCAACAGAAACACTCTCTGTATTAGGTACAGTGTGCCTCATATCAGAAGGCCCTGAAGTAAGAGTTAAGTTTGCTGTTTCATTTTTAATATTCCAGACAGTAACTGTCCCCTTACCGGAAGCATCTATTGAAATTGTTTTTGCATTAGTTCCAGAATCTGCATCAGTAATAGAAACTTCTGTATTACCGTCAGAGACAATATCTACATCTCCACCAGTGTAAGTAGTAACAGGGTTACCATATGTATCCCTTGCTTCTACATCAATAGTTGTAGGATTTCTTTGAGCAGGAGATGTACCCCAACCAACTTCACCAGTATAACTATTTGAAAGGAATGAGAATTGTTTCGCATCACCTGGCGTAAAATAAATCTTCTGAGTTGAAGTTAGATCTAAACCAGCAGAAGTAGCAGTTGACCCTAGTAGGACATCACATTCCTCTACGGCCTTTCTATCAAGATTTGTATTAGAGACTCTAATGGTCTTAGTTCCAGAGGCAAGAGTAACCTTACTTGTTCCGTCGTGATCTAGTGGATTAACAAAAGCAGAACATCCACTATCAAATGAAATTCCAACAGAACCATTGAAAGAGCTTGTAAAGTTACCACCAGCATCAGTTGCTTCTAGTAATAAACTTATTTCAGAAGTTGTCTTCACTGTATCTGGAACAGGAGTTCTTAATTCAATTTTCTGAACAGCACCTACAGAGAAGGCAACATCTTGGCTTGTCCCTAGGTTGGACATACCACCACAGCCGGCGACAAGGCTTGAAACTGTTATCGTAACATTTTCAACCTTAGTATCTCTAATATTAAGTTTCCCCATACCGGCCGCAAATATTGCAGTCCCAAACTTATCTCTACTTGCTGGAGTAGCAGTCTTAGATACCCAAACTTCATCTCCATTATCACCAACAACATCAAAACGAGCCTGACAAGTAGATAAGTAATTATATGCAAAGTTATCGTATTGATCATAAAGTCTAGCCGTAGCTTCAACAGTATCATCTGTAGTCGCGTCAGCAGGGTCATCTAATTGCATTCGAACTGCAGTCGCAGGAACGATTTTAACAACCTTAACTTCTGAAATATTCATTGTTCTTTGAGTAATTGCCTCAAGGTCTGGAATCTTTCCATGATCTCGTAAACTAATAGTGACATCTTCAGCAGTCTTGTGACTAACTAAACTCAACACACCTCTACCATTAGTAAATGAAACAATTCTATCGGCAGCGTTTACTTTACTAAATCTTGTTGGATCTGCGAGATCACCTGAAAGAGAAGTAAAGTCTACAGATATCTCTGTATTAAAATCAGGCTCTTCAGAAATTCTTCCATTGTCGTCTACAAGTCTAAGCTGGAGGTCAAAAGCAACTCCGGCCACAACTTCACTTGGAGGGTCAATGATCTTGATTTTTGTAGGTATAATTTTATCTCTAATTGCAATTGAGACATTTTCTTTTAAACCAGTTCCATTAGCGATGATTGTTATATTTGCAACTTTACCAAAGTCATTACCACCAACAACTTGAGTTGATGCAAACCCTTCGGAATCCGTAACAGCTGCTGTTGATAAGAGTTTTGCTCCCGAGTCAGGATTATCTAAAACAAAAGTGATTGAAACACCAGAAGATGGGTCACCATCGCCCTCACTAACAATTTGAATTTGAATATCTTCAGCTAAACTTTCAGGATCTTCTAATACCTGATTGTCACCTTTAGTAACATTCATCACTAGACCGAAAGTTGCTTTATCTAATTCTTCGTTCCCCGCTCCCATACAAGATGCCAATAGGATCGAGAGTAAACAATAGATTAGTAAATTCATTTTTCTCATAGAGCAAATAATCCATTTTTTGATTTTACAAATTGTTAATTATTAATCAGCTAGTTACGTGCACATCCACTAAACTAAAGAACTAGATTTCTAGTCCCTAATCTAAATAGATATTCCTTTAACACTTAACGGCATTTTAATATTAACTCATTAGATAAAATATATTCTATGGGGCAGTAATTACTAAGTGTTACGACTGATTTCGATGAATTTCGCCATAAAAGGAAATCATTTATGCAAAGAAAATATGGCAACGATTCTCCAAATATATGTAATTGTTAAGAAATATGGTTAATCCTCTTAACCTACCCTCTAAGCATTTATTTTTAATAGGAATTATTTTCCGAAAAGGCCTTCAATCAAAGCAAATCGTCAAATTTTTAGACAGTATTCCGAATAAGTGGTGAAGATATAAAATAGAAAGGCCTAAGCCTTCAATATCTGGAGCTTAAAAGAGATGAAGACAATTAAGAACTTATTACATTTGATGATCCTAGCAGCACTATATTCATGTTCTAGTGCAACTACTATAAAGATAAACTCTTCTCCTGAGGGAGCTAAGATCTTTGTAAAGAATATGACTTCAAAGAGTTCTGAAGAAATTGGTGTCACTCCCCTCATTATAAAGACTGAGGATTTACAAAAGAAGAAACTAAAAGATGGCCCTTTATTTGTTGAGCTTAAAAAGGAAGGCTATGAAGTTGGAAAGGTGCTACTTGCAGAAACAGAGGCCATAAATATTGATCTCTCTCTAAAACTTGACCCAAAAGATCAACTTGCTGAGGCCAAAAGATATGACAGAGTAAGTGCTCAATTATTTGAAGTTCAAAGACTCATCAGAAATAAGAGTTATAAAGAAGCATTAGAGATTACTGGAGCAATTAAGAAGGACTTTCCAGAGCTTTCAGTTCCAAATGAGCTAGAAGGAAGTATTTTTTATTTACAGAATGATTTTGATAAATCACTTACTGCTTTCAATACCGCATATACAAAGAATTCAGATAATTCATTTGTACTAAAGATGAAGAGATTAATCCTAGAAAAGAAAAAAGTTGGGAAAAAGTAGATGAAAACACAAAACAAAAATTCACACTTTAAATTATTGCTAACATTGCTTTGTTTTTTATATGCTCAATTTTCGTTCGCAGAAGGACTTATCCGCGTTGATAAGATTGCTGTTGAAAAGCAAATATACAATAAGATTGAAAATGCTTTATCTGTACTGATTGAAAAGAAGCAATATATTTTAGATATAAATGTTCAGACAAAAGAAGTTGATAATTCAGTAAAGAAAACAAAGAAACTTGAAAACTATAATTTTTCAGATGCAAAGGATGCAAAAAAAGATTACTTCCTTTTTCATAAGCTTGGTATAGAAGTACCAATCAATGGACCTTCAGCTGAAGAAATTGAAGCTGAAAAAGAAAAGAGCAAGCTACCTAAAGTTTTTGATGTTATCTCATCTGTTAAAATTTCTATTTTGATGGACGAACTACTTGAAGAGAATGTGACAAATAATGTTGAAACAGTTCTTAGAAAGTTAACATTCAACCTTCCAGTAAAGCCTTCAATGGAATTTTCAAGAGTACAATTTAGACAAAAAGTTGTTGAAGAACCAAAGAAAGAAAAAACGATTAAAGATTTCTCATTATACGAACTTTTAAATCTAGGGGCCAAGTACTCTACTTCTATCGGTTTTTTAATTACAGGACTTTTTCTAAGTTTCGTATCTTTTGTTTTATTTATCATGTACTCAAAGCTTCAAAAAGGGCAAACATCAGCACTTATTGATAGTAATAAAGAAATAGCAGCAATGGCATCTGAAGCTGCTTCAGCTTCAAGCGAGTCTGAAGATGATGAATCAAGTTCATCTCTAGAGACAATTGAATCGACAACAGAGACTAAGGTTTCTTCAGGAATATCAGACGAAGCAATGGTTGCTTCAGCAGTAGCTCGTTTTGAGAAATACTTTACAGATAATAAACAAGAAGCTGCGACTCTACTTAAAAAGTGGATTAACCTAAGAGCTCCTGGATCTAAAGAAGGATTGATTCTTATTACTCAAGAGTTAGAATCTGAATTATTAAAACAAACATTTGAAATATTAAATAATCAAGATAGAAAACTGTGGAGAAATATCATCAGTAGTTCTTCTGGAGAAATAGATCTTCAAGTAGGTGCACGATTTATTGATGAACAAATTCTTGAAGAAGTTATTGTTCCTACAGACTTAATAAGTGATGAGACAAAACAACTTCTCTACTCTCTAGATGTGGATACATTCACTAATCTAGTTATTGAAAATCCTGAGTTTGGTCCACTACTAATGAATACATTATCTAGTTCATTTATAGTAAAAATTATTCCACGCCTTGAGACGAGCTTAATTGAAAGCCTAACTATTAATAGTGTAAAGGCTGATAACGAAGAGTTAAAAAAGCAAGAGCCTCTCTTACAAGAAAAGCTTAAGGCCTACCATAAGCCTGATCTTGCATCACCATTTAGTGATAAGATTATGGAAATACTTCCTTACGTAGATATTGATAGTGAAGAGTACTTCTTTACTGCCTATGGAAAGAATGGAGATATGAAGAAAATGAAAGAAGTTCTAAGTAGCTTCCTTCCAGCTAAGTCTATATATGAACTGCCAGAAACTTCGATGAAGATTATTCTAACTAAAATGAAACAGAGTAGTTTAGTCGAGTTCTTAGTAGTTACTGATGAAGCTATTAGCTCTAAGTTTATCGAAATGATTGCTCCAGAGGGAAGTAAGAAGAGAGAAGTTCTAGACCTTGAATTGAGTAATATGCAGACAGATGAAATTAAGTTGGCTAAAATTAAAAAGAATAAGAGTGCGGTTGAATCTAAGTTTATTGCTTTCTCAAGAAAGCTCATTAATAAGAATGCTCAGATACAAGAAGAGATTTCGCCGATTATTGATGAACTATGCCTTAAATATGTAGAAGAGGATCATGCAAATGTACAAGCAGCTTAGTAAAACAATTGCGATATTTTTCATTCTCCTTACCTCTACTGCTTCCTATGCAAAGCTTGATAATTTACAAGCAACAGTAAGAACAGGAATGATACAAGGTTCATACGCTAACCCACTATCTACAGCATCTAGCTCCGAAGATACAGGAGGCGGAGGAAGTAATGCCTCAAGTAACCTAGAAGGTGGTGGATTCTCAGTTATGCCTTCACTTGATGCAGACTTAGAGATATTTGATAATTTTAAAAGATCATATTTTGTAAGAACAAGTATTGCCCTAGATATGACTACTGGTAAAATGCACTATAACTACCTTGGACTGGGTACAAGAAACTACTATAAAGGTGCAGGAATCCAAAGAATATTCCAAGGTGATGGAACTTCAATTACAGCAATTCCAAAAGTTAAAAAGTACTATGGATTTGATTTTGGTCTTTCAAGAGTGTCTGTTGTAAATTTTGGTACAGTCCTAAGTGCAGTGAGTACAGGTATTGATTTTGGTGGACACTGGGGATACACAAAACAAGTCAGTGAGAACTGGGGCCTAAACTTTGAAGCAGGACTATCATATGCGTATGGTATTAGTACTATTTCATCATCAGGAATGAATATCAAAATTTTATTCGGAGCAACATTCCCACTATAGAAGAAAACCCTTTTATATTTTTACAATCCCTCAAGAAATATCATAAAATCTTGGTAACTAACTATTTTCTATACTTCTTTAGTTATTATATAAAAGGTTTATATGAATATTTATTCAATCATTGGCTTTACTGCGGCATCAGTAGTACTTGGTTTAGGACTATTTCTCTCAACTAGTAATGTCGGAATGTTTTACGATTCAGTGAGTTTATTCATTGTTATCGGTGGTACAGTTGCTGCAATTTCAATTTCTTTCCCAATCCCTGCTCTATTAAAGCTTCTAAAAGTTTTCTTCACAAGAGTTATAAAAGGAAGCCAGGTTAACTACAAAAATACAATCATCTCTATTATTCAAATTTCAGAAAAATACAGAACAGGAACACCAATCCCAGCACTTATTGAAGAGTGTGACCTTCACTTTCTAAATGAGGCGCTAGGTCTTCTTGAAGATGGAATTGTTGACATAAAAACTCTGACTCTCATCCTTAATGAAAGAATTGAAAATGTTCATGAACTCTATATGAGAGATACTAATAAGTTTCAGGCGATGGGAAAATACCCACCAGCAATGGGAATGATGGGTACCACAATTGGTATGGTTGTTCTCCTGGCAAACCTTGGTGGTGCTGATGCCATGAAAACAATTGGTCCGGCCATGGGTGTTTGTCTTATTACAACACTCTACGGGGTTATTATAGCCAACCTAATGATTATACCTGTTGGTGAAAACCTAGAGGACTCTGCAAATGAGAGATACCTACAGAATAAAATTATCTTAGAAGGGTTTCGTTTAATGATTAAGAAAACGAGTCCTATTGTTTTAGCTGAGAGATTAAATTCTTTCTTACTTCCAAGTGAAAGACTAGATTGGAAAGAAGTACTAGGAAAATAGATGTACGACGAAGAAGACGAAGATATTGACAGAGAAGAAGAAGAGGATGATGAGATCCCTCAGATTCGCTCAGTTCCTCCTAAATCTGGTGGCGGTGGAGATGATGCCGGTTGGCTAACATCTTACGCTGACCTTATGACTCTTGTGGCCTGTTTCTTCATCTTAATGATGGCATTTGCTAACTATGATCCGGCCACATTCCAAAGAAAAGCAGAAATCATGGCAAAGTATTTCCATGGTGAAAATGATACTTCAGACAGTCAGATGAAGAAGCTTATGGTTGAGCTTAATTCAATATCTAACATGCAAAATGTTATAAAAGTTCAGCAAAATAATGAAGGCCTAGATATTGTTATGAATGTTCGAACATTCTTCAATCTAGGTAAGGCAACTCTTACTGATGATTCTCGAAAGTTTGTAGATCTCATTATCGATAAAATACTCTCAACTCATAAAGACGTTAGGGTACTCGTTGAGGGTCATACAGATAATATTCCAATTCATAGTCGTCAATTCCCATCGAACTGGGAACTAAGTTCTGCAAGAGCATCTACCGTAACAAGACGTTTTGAAACAAAGGGCTTTGATAGAAGGTATCTTGTGGCGATTGGTTATGCTGATACTAAGCCTGCCTACCCTAATACAGATAAGGACGGTAATGCAATTCCAGAGAATCAGCTTAGAAATAGAAGGATTGTTTTAAGAGTTCTTCATAGACCTTCAAAAGAGGTTCCTATGGGACTAGGTGTTCTTTTTAAGGCCAATCAAGTTGAAGACTCTCCTGCACCAGCAGCACAAGAGAATTAATGATATTGGAGTACTTGCTACTCCAATACTTCACAATTAATTATTAAATAAACTAGGTGCCTGCGGTAATACTTTACTTTCAATATACTCTAGCTCTAGGCAGAAATTATATCTTGTTCCGATAGTTTCACCATTAATATCTGTTAATCTAGAAAAGTGGCTAGAAATCATTTCAGTATTTGTATCTGCTATAGGATCAAACATATGAAAATTCTGAGAAGAAAGCTTCATACTCTCTAAGTCTTCTATTGTATCAACTTGCTTCATAGTGCAGTTTAGTAGTACACCACTACTTATTGCCTTAGACTTAATTGTAAGTACTTTGTTCTCAACTATATCTTTATTATTTTCTATAGATTGAGAAATAAGCTCTCTTATAATCTTAATAACACCTTCTCTAGACTTACCTAGAGAAATACCTGAATCAATACATACATCAAATTTTACATTTCTAGAAGCTTCAGAAGCCGAGACTTCATTTACACAACTCAGAACGCAAGTTTCAAGGTCATTGTGATCAGTACTAGTTTGAATAGAACTCACTTCCCTCTTAGGAGCTGAAGCGCTCTCTACTTGCTCATTCTTATGATCTTTAAGTAGGTTATATTCTCTTTCTATCTTATTAATCTTCTGTGCTGTCTGGCCTTTTAAAGAACTATTCTCTTTTTCAAGCTTACCTATTCTCTCAATAGTATCTTCTTTTAAGAAGATATTCTCTTTTTCAAGCTCTTCTATTTTTTTAATTGTATTCTTCTTTAAATAATTATTTTCTTCTTCAAGCTCATTAATTCTATTAAGGATGAAGATGGTGTTTTCAGACATGTTTTTATCACTTTCTTCACTACCGCTTTTGGTAGACCTAACAACATTAAGAATATCTTCTAATTTCTTTCCAAGCTCGGACTCACCTTCTTCAGACTGCATTTTTTTAAGGTTAACAGTTAAAGAATCAAGTAAATCTAATTTTGAATTAACGTTATTTACAACTTCCGTTATCTTTTCTAGATCCTCATTTTCATCTTCTTCATAACGAGAACTAGCTGTAAGCTCATCGATCTTATCAAACTTCATTTCCATTGCATGCTTCTTCAAACGGTGCTTTAAATAATTTGATAATAAGTTCTCTACATTATGTAATCCTACAGTCTTTAGAGACTTACTTACAAATGCCTCAACCTCTTGTCCGTTGTCGAACTTACCACTTAAAGAAAGCTCACTTGCTTCTCTTTCAACTTGTGATGTTAGGTCAGATTTTTTTGATCGCCATGATAGTAAATTGATAATGAGTGACATGAATAAGGTCCCTATTGATAAAAGATAAAAATTATTATTTATAAAACTGCTTTTATTCAAAAAATATTTCTGTGTATTATAAAATTCTTTTGTTACTTCACTATAAGAAGAGTTTATTGAAGATATTTTTTCTTTCAATAATTGATGTGTGTCTTTGTTCTTTGGCCTAAGAACTAACTTATGTAAGTCGCCTACGTTCTTAGAGTATGCAACAACAGCATTCATCATTGATGCCGAAAGACCTCCGACTCTACTTAAGTCCTCACCGCTTCTTTTGAGACAATCACTACTTCCTTTTACAAAGCTAGCTGTCATGCTTGCGTGAGCGAGTTTAGAGTTTAGAAATGACTCTCCAGTCTGCTGAACTCTCTCATTACAACCTTTATAACTTTGTGTAATAGGTCCAATATCTTTAAGTTTTTGCTTAAACATATTTGTATTAAACGTTAAATAAGCCGTCGTTAAAAACGCTACAACACTTAAGCCCTTTGCTACTGATGTAATAGTTCTCTTTAATTCTATGCTCATTGCTATTTCCTAACTCCTTAACAGTTAACACCTATAGTGAGTTCACCTCATTCAAATATATGCTATTTAAAGATTAAAATATATGTAGGCAAGAATGTCACAAGGCGCAATTTGTCAGTCTAAATGTCCAAAATTTCTCGATTATCCTCTGCAATCCTTTAGAAAAATACTTTTATTTTATTTTCAAAATACAGATTTTCCTAAACTGTACTTCGAATATACAAAAGCTAAATGATCAGAAAAAGTTACTTACTCGTATATTTTGACTATATAGCTCTAAATTTAAAACGCTGATACAATTTAAACTTACGATGTACCGCTTCGGAGGATTGAGTTGAAGACAGCTCTTAGCTTCTTATTTATTTTATTAACACTCCATGTTTCTGCAAATGACCTTATCATTGTAGAGCCTTCGGATGATGTTCTTGATCAATTCTTAGATGAGGATATTAGTTTTCAAAATGTTGATAATCTTTCAAATGTCTTAGATATAGATAATCAAAAATATAAGAGATACAAAATCAAAGAGTACGTAAAAGAAACTCCAACAACACCTAAAGTTCTCTACGCTGTACTGCTGAAGAACTCCTCTCTCCATCATGTAGATAAAAATACTACGATAAAGAATCCTGAAAAAATGTATGTGAGCGCAAGAGAAGTCTTCTACGGTGGCAAGTGGTCATATATTTACGATAAGAAAAAAAATATAAAGTATAAGACACTCACTAAGAATCTTGCATTTCTAGAAGAGGTTATAAAACTTAGATCTACTATTGCTGGAAATAAGATCTACCCTAAGAAGAATAAGTATCATAGCGTTGACCGATCTATCCCGGTAGAGATGCATTTTCTCTACAGAAGTGAATCAACCAATTTTGAATCATTAAATTATCTTGCAACAGATGAACTTGATACTGCCAGATCAAATACTTTAAGTATTAAGTCCTACTTTAACTCTCTACTTCCTATAGATCTTGGTTTAGTTTTTGATTATCAAACTGGAATTGTAGAAAGTGAATCTGACTCTATTGTTTGGAGTTCAATGTCTATTGGACCAACTATTAAGTACGACTTCTACCGCTATGGAGACTTAGTCTTTAACACGCAATTTGCTGTAAAGAAATCCCTCTTCTTTAATGCGACTTCAGAGTACACGAGTGCAAGTTACTCCGCACTCGCTTGGCAACTTGGAATTGAAGCTGCCTACAAAACAAAGTTTGGAAGTTTCTCACTAGGTTTAGAGAATTCATTTATAAAGACATCAGTTAAAGGAGAGCTGCAAGATCAGGCAAGCTTCTCAAATACAAAAGAGACAATGAATCAAAGTGCTTTAACAGTGGGGTATCAATACACATGGATACTTTAAAATTTCTTCTCCTTCTTATTTTCTCTACAAGTACGCTAGCTCTTGAGGCACAAGTCATAGTCCTTGAGGCCCCCCTCTTAAGTAGTCCATCACTAAAGTCTAGAGTTCTACAAAGAGTGAGAAAGGGAAAAAATTTATTTATTCATAAACAAGGTATCGTTAAAAGCTCTTGGCAAATGAACTACAATGTAAATTCCGAAGGACTTCCACTAGAAGAGAAGTATCAAGATGTGGATTTTTTAAAAACTCTAACTAGAGCTGGCCAAGATGCATGGATTCCTAAGAAATTTGTAAAGATAATTTATAACGATGAAAGAGAAGCTGCTCTTCAAATGAATCCCTACTCTGACTATGATCCAACAGACTATAGGATTGAAGAACCTCTTGAGAAGGGATACCCATTCGTTGTTCAAAATAAAGCAAGGGCCACGATGACTTTTGGAATGGGTCCTGCGAGTAAGTCAGGCTTTGATTATGGCTCAAGTATTCTGGAAGAAAATATAGGAAGTAGATACTCATTTGTAACGACCTACTCTAAGAAAGTAAGCTTTGATGCTTATGATAGATTTTACTTTGGAGGAATCCTTCAAATTCATGGTCAGAGAAGCGTCTACTTTATAACTAATGATAGAACATCCCAAGAGACACATGGAGAGATAGGAATTGGTCCTTATATTACCTATGATATCTATAGAACAGAGGACAGGTCTCTAACTACCTATGGAGCATTTACATATAATCTCCACCGCTACTCTGTAGAGCAAGCAACAAGAGGAGATAGTTTTGAAGAGAGACTCTTCAGTGGCTACTCTATTACACCAAAGTTTGGACTCTCTTATAATATTAGAAATATAATTCCTGAGAGCAAAGTGGACCTTATCTTTGGTTCTGAAACAAATATTAATCTACCGTATTCTCTAACGACTCAGTCAGAGGGAGAGATCTCTAGCTTTTGGAATAATTCTAATCAAGTTGATTTCCCTCTTTCTGCAACTTATAGCTTCTATGTTGGAATACAGGCTAGCTACTAAAATCCCTTAATTCTTTTTTTATTAATTAAAAATTGTCAATATTTTCGACAACTTACAACCTAAAAAATGTCTAAAGTTTTGACGGCCACAGGCGATAAGTTATGTAGAAACAGATCAGAGTCTCAGGACGAGAATCTACAATAGTCCAGAACGGAGGGCACACACTATGACAACTCAAAACACACAACAAGATCACTCAGAAGTAGCATTTCAAAAACTAGGTAACACTTGGTACGTCTTCACTGAGGTAAATGCAGAGTTAATCTATTCAGCAATGCCTGAAGGTATGGACCCAAGAGAAACAAAACTTGAATTATATGAAATTATAGAAGATCACATGGATAAGGTTGTAGATTACTACCAAAAGTCTAAAAGAAACCCTGAAGTTGCGGCGTAAGTTTAGCTATGGGTTTAAAGAAAATACAAAATCTATTCAAAGATAAGAAGTCAAAAGAGCAGGTATCCCCTGCTCTGTCTTTGGCCGCTGCCGAAAAAGAAAGAGTAAAAGACTCATCTAAGAAAGACTCTATTCAAGAGAAGACAGAAATAGAAGCCTACATAAAATCTATTAATTCAAAATTAAAAGATCCAGCAATGGCAAAGAAAGCTGCTCAGATACTTGAATCTTGGACAAAGAAGAACTAACACTTCGTGCCTAAATATCACTATAGCTCTTAATAAAAAACGCTGTTATACTCCACTCTAAATACCTTTATCCTAGGACTATAGAGATGGAAATTTCATTTTACGACTTTCAAAATTTACATAATGAAAAATTTAGAAAAGAGGTCAAAGATATCATTGGTGAAATCATTGACAACAATGCCTTTGCAGAAGGCGAGTATAATCACAAATTCGAAAAAGACTTTGCTAAAATGCAAGGAGCTAACCACTGCGCTCTAGTTGGAAACGGAACTGATGCTATAGAGATCTCTCTAGAAGTATTAGGTGTTGGACATGGAGATAAAGTTGGTGTTCCTGGAATTACTTTCTATGCAACAATTGAAGCTGTCTTAAACCGTGGGGCAACTCCGGTATATATTGATATCAATCCAGAAGATGGTCTACTTTGCCCTAAGTCTCTAGAGAGAATGGCAGAAGCACATAACTTAAAAGCTGTAATTCCTGTTCACATTTACGGACTTCCTGCTCCTATTAAAGAGATTGAAGATGTTTGTAATCCAAGAGGAATTAAAATAATAGAAGACTCTGCTCAGGCCCAGGGAACTTTTCTTCCTACAGGTCCTGTTGGATCTTCAAATAACTTATCAACTTTTTCTTTTTACCCTACAAAGAACTTAGCGGCATTCGGTGATGCTGGAGCTGTTTTAGTTCCAACAGAAGAGCTCTACAATAAAATTAAAACTATTGGAAACCACGGAAGAGGCGACGATAGCATGTATGGTAGAAATTCAAGATGTGATCATATCCAAGCTGCCGTTCTTTACAAGAAACTTGAGATGATTGAAGAGTATAATAAAGCAAGAAAGTCTGCTGCTGCTCTTTATCACAAGCATCTAGAGGGAGCATCTGTAAAAGTTCTTCCTTCGAAGTACTTAACAACTTCTTCATGGCACCTCTACCCTGTTCAATGTGAGAGTTCACAAGCGAGAGAATCACTGGCCAAGCTACTTGCTGACAATGGTGTTTCAACAACTCCATTCTACGCTGAAGCTCTAAGTGAGATGACTCCTTTTAAAGGTTATGAGGGAGAAGATGAGAAGGCAAAAGCATTTGCTGGTCATACTCTTTGTCTGCCAATAAGTGCCTTCACGACAGAAGAACAAATTGAATATATTTGTAATATAATTAAAAAAGCTTAATTTAAATGGGCCAAAGATTTTTGGCCCTTTTTCTTTTTACTCAGTAGAGTCTTATAAATTCCTTTCTCTTTCAAACTCTTAATACCTTTATCTAGTAGTGATGCTAACTTTTTAGATCTCTCTTTAGTCTTTGAGAATGCTAAGAATACTTTTAAATTAAAGTGAACAGCACCTCTGGTAATTGAATCCTTTAGCTTTAATCTCTTTAAGTGAAAGTCTGCACTTCCATCAGCTAAAATTCCAACGTCCACTCTATCTCTTAATATCAGCTTAAGAATTTGCTCCTGAGTATTTACTCTCGTTTCTTTATAGCTACTTTTATTTTGATCAAACTCATCCCCGTACTGATATCCTCTCATAAGAGCGACTCTATCTCCCTTCACTAGCTTTTCTTTATATGGAGAATTTTTTAGATGATAATAAGAAGCTGTTGTTTCAAGAATAGGTTCAGATCCAAAAATAAAATTAGAATTCGTACTCTTATCTCTCACGACATTATAACAACCATCGAGCTCTCCTCTCTTGGTCATCTCCATAATTCTAGAGTATGGATAAACATGTAACTTTACTTTAACGCCTACTTCTTCAAAGGCCCTTACAACAATATCAGAAGAGATTCCCACCCCATTCTCATTTGCATAGGGAGGCCAAGAATTTTCAACTCCTATGTGAACCTCTGTAGAGAAGGTTAAGAAATTAAAAAAGAAAGTGAATATGATTAATATTCTTTTCATTTCAAAAGTATACTCCTAACTAAAACTTACTTAGCAGGGAAATGATAGCCAAAGGTAACTTATCTTACCCAGCCCCCTCTTTTCAATTAGATAGAGAGTATTCAGATAACTTATATAGCTGATTTTTAGAAAATTTCAGTGCCCAAAAAGCTTGGAAAAAAGAATAAATGGTAGGGATTAAGAGAGTTAGAAATATACTTAGTAAGCTCTGCTAGGTTTTAAGGCCCAGCAGATATATTCTTTTGAGTTACTTACAATATTTTGTGATGGCCTTCAGAGATTTTTCATACTCACTCTTTTTTCCAGTGTATGGAACAAAGTCACCATAGTAATCATGATGAAATGAAGTCATCCCTTCAGTGTATGTATAAACCTGCGTTCTTTGATAATTGCTATCTAGTACTTGAAGTCTATAGCCTCTGCTTGTTTTTTCTATATCAAAAACAAGCCACGCGTGAGAATCAATCCCCTCGATTTGAAGCATTTGGTAGGCTATCTTTCCTTCTTCTTTAACGTAAGTATAGAGATCGTCCATTCTCTTTTTTAACTTCTCTTCAGAGATTTCATGGGAACCCCAAAGACCTACCGCCCATTGTTGTCTTAGGAAGCCATCACCTTTTTGCCATTTCTCTAATTCAGCTTGAATCATATCAGCATTAGAATATGAGAAATCATTGATACTTCTATATCCCGGTACCACAACAACCTTCTTCCCTTTTCTTAGGGCCTTAATTATCTTCTTAGTCTCTTTCTCAGTAGGATACTCAAGCTCTGGTCTAAATCTCGCTAAGAGCATTGCATTTCTTTGAAATCGGCTATGCCACCAACAAACTCCACCATTCATTAGGCCACCCTGATTCCTGAAGGCCAAAAGATTATCTCTTTGAAAAACTTGGCTCTTCAATGATTTTGTCGACTTCTTGCTGGCACAGAAGGATGCTTTAGACTGAGCAAAGGCATTAGATGATGTAAGTGCGCAAAATCCTATAGAAAGTGCAAGTAATGTCTTTTTCATGGTGTCTCCTAATTTTTGATTTAGGAGTTGATACCACAACAAGAAAGCATTGCATCAAAATTGTAAATTCTATACTTTGAATATTCATATTGATAGCTACGTCCAGGCGTGTTATTTAGACTGCTTAATTCAATTATATTTTTACACACAGAGGTAATGATGGTCGATCTCACCTATAGCGATGAGTTCAAATACACTACTAAAAATCCATACAGCGACAAGCTTGATAACTTTAAGGACTTCGTCTACAGAGATCATGAAGCTGAAGAAATGCAGGGTAAGTGGAACTCAGAAGCTTTTAAAAGAGAAGGTCCTCTCTATTTAGAGATTGGAACTGGTTTTGGTCACTTCATGATGGAGTTCTCAGAGAAGAACCCTGATGTAAACTTCATTGGACTCGACTATAGATTTAAGAGAAGTTTTTCTTTAGCGAGAAAACTAGCAGATCACCCTACTAAGAATTTCAAATATCTAAGAGGAAAGGGAGAGAGAATACACTTTCTTTTTGAAGAGAATGAATTAGATAAAATCTTTTACTTCTTCCCAGACCCTTGGCCTAAGAATAGACATTTAAAGAAGAGACTCTTTCAAGAGCCATTCTTAAATGAAGCCTACAAAGTTTTAAAACCTGGTGGTAGAATTCTAATTAAGACTGACCATGACGGATATGCTGAGCATATGAAAGAAGTTATGGAAAAGAATGAACAGTTTGATGTCGTCATGTCTACAGACCGCTTGAGAGATGAACACCCTGATCACTTCTTAGCTAGTTTTTCTACTAAGTTTGAAAAGATCTTCCTCAAGAAGGGAATTAAAATCAAAGCGTTCGAATTAGTTTCTAAGAAAAAGGACTAGAGGCCCATGTCCCTTAAGGACCTTAAACAGAGAATTGTTACAGAACTTCCTATCTCCGCAGTCGTCGGAGATTACATACCTGTAACTAAAAAAGGGAATACAGCCCTTGCCGTCTGCCCTTTTCACGATGATCACAAGCCTTCAATGAATGTGACTGATTCACGTGGACGCTATAAGTGCTTTGCCTGTGAAGCAGGTGGAAACGCTATAGACTTTGTTATCAACTACAAGAACTTAGATTTTATTGAAGCTCTTAAAGAAATTTGTACTAATCATGGAATCAACTTCGATGATTACAATCAACAAAAAGCTAAGCCGCCAAAAGTTCTGATGGCCGAAAAGATTCTCACTAAGAGTAGCCAGCTCTACCAAAGAATTGCTGAGTCTGGACACTTTGAGGAATACACTAAATTTATAAAAAACCGTGGACTCACTGTCGAGGTAGCAAAGACCTATAACCTTGGTTACGCCCCAAAAGACAGTAAGCTCACCGCCTATCTAAACTCTATTCCAAATGAAAAAGAGCGCAACTTTGCTCTAACAATAGCGACTGAGCTTGGTCTCATACGAATTGATAAGAATGACTCCAAGTCCCACTATGACACTTTTAGGGATAGGATTATCTTCCCTATTTGGGACCAATATGGACAAGTTGTCGGCTACACCAGTCGAGCTGTCTTTGACTATCAGAAAGCTAAGTATATGAATTCTTTAGAGTCTTTCATATTTAAGAAGAAACATATCCTTTATGGACTCCACCTTGCAAAGAGTAGTATCAGAAGCAAGGATGCTGTCGTCTTAGTTGAAGGAAATATGGATCAAATAGCACTTTTTAACAAAGGATTTACAAACTCAGTTGGTATTCAAGGAATTGCCATGGGTGATAGTTCGGTTGTTAAATTAAAAGCTCTCACGAAAAATATCTATCTTGCTCTAGACAATGACAACGCTGGTTGGAATGCAGCACTTAGAATCAATAAGCAATTCCTAGATGTAGGCATCACTCCTAAATTTATTGATCTTGCTCCTCACAAAGATCCTGATGACTTTCTCCAGGAGGAAGGATCAGTTGAGCTCCAAAAGAGAATTGATAATGCTAAGGCCTTTATTGATGTACAAGTAGATAGAGTAATTCCAAATAAAGTTCCAGAGCTTCTTGATGCTCAATTAGAAATACTAAACGAAGTCTTCGCCGTACTAGCTCCCCTTAAAGACAGTCTATCAGCAACAGAGCGCGCCGCGCAAGCTGCCAAGACAATTGGACTTAAGTCTGAGGCCTCTCAAATCATTAGTAATTACAAAGACTTTCTCTCTGGAAACCAAGCCCCTACTAACTTTGCTCCACCACCAATGGATGAGCCAGAGGGACTAATTACAGAATCTTTTCACGAAGAAATACCATATGAAGAGATGCAATATTTAACAGGAGAGCTCGAAACAATTGAAGCACCTGCTTTAAGCAAGATTGAGACCACTTTTCTTACAGAAATCATCAAGCATCCAGAGTGTCTAACTAGCGATAAAATCGGGGAATTACTTGATTTTGTGTCCTCAAATGAGGTACAAAAATACATTACTAGACTTAAAGAATTATTTTATGAAATTGACGAAAGTGAATTTGTCGCCATCGTTTCTAATTTCACAAAGAACGGAACTTTTTCTAGTGATCTTAAAGAAGTTATTGCAACGGCATTAAAAAATTATCGTGCAATTTCTCATGATGATAAGACAGTTTCTAAAATCATTTTTGATATAAAAAAGAAACTTGAAATCACTAAACTCACAATGAAAAAAGATGAGATTAGAATGAGAAAAAAATCGTGCACAACAAACGATGAAATAAATGAACTCATGAGTGAGTTATTAAAAATAGAAAAAGAATTAATTAAAGTGAAAGCTTTAAAACATAAAACCCCCGGGGGAAAATAAATGTCGATTGTTACCGTATTTATTAATTCAAAAGATTTCTCAAAACTACTCATCAAAGGTAAAGATCAATCTTACCTGACAGCTGAAGAAATCAATGACGCAATTCCAGCAAGCATTATCGAGCCAGAGGCCATCGATGAAATCATGCTTAAAATTCAAGAGATGCGTATTGATATTCAGGATGAGACTTCTGAGGAAGAAGATGACGGTATCCGCTTAGACGGTACAGAAATTATCGAAGAGACGCTTTCGAAAGAAGAAAGAGCTGAGCTCAAGTCTGCTTCAACGGATCCAGTTAAGTTATATCTTAAAAGAATGGGATCTGTGGCACTCCTTACTCGTGAGGGAGAGGTCGTTATTGCAAAAGAAATTGAAGAAGGTGAAAGAGAAATTATTCTTTCAGCAGTTAAGTCAACTCACGCAATCAAAGAGATTATCAAACTAAAAGAAAGAGTCGAAACTCAAGAGAATCAAAATGAGTTCGTTAAAGAATTAGTTCGTGGTCTTGATGATGAATCATCAAATGCTGATATCATCAAAGTTCGTGATGAGATTTATTCTGTTTGTGACAATCTTGATACTCTACTAAATAGAGTTGAAAATGAAGATGGAACAATTAAAGAATACACTCAAGAAGAAAAGAAGAAGATGGATACTATCGCTCTTCGTCTTGCCGACCTTACTTTCAACAGAAAAATCATCAACAGCTTCGTTGAACCAGTAAAGAAATACTTCCTACAGTTTAGAGAATTATACGAGCAACAAGAGCGTATTTATAAATTCCTAGAAGTTGACGGAAGTGAAGATTACAAAGTTCTTTATGAAAAAGTTCTAGAAGATGATGCATTCAAGAGACGTCTTGCAAAAGATCTCTACACAACTGACGCTAAGATTGAGCAGTTAATTAGAAATCAAGAAGACGTTATTAGAAAACTTCGTAGACTAAGCTTAGATGCAGGGATGGAATTCACTGATATCGAAGACGTTTACAATATTATTCTAAAAGGTGAAACAAAAGCTGACGTTGCCAAGTCTCAACTTGTTGAGGCCAACCTAAGACTAGTTGTTTCTATCGCTAAGAAATATACAAATAGAGGATTACAATTCCTTGACCTTATTCAAGAAGGAAACATCGGACTTATGAAGGCCGTTGATAAGTTCGAGTATCGTCGTGGTTATAAATTCTCTACTTATGCCACTTGGTGGATTCGTCAGGCGATTACAAGAGCTATTGCTGACCAAGCAAGAACTATTCGTATCCCAGTTCACATGATTGAAACAATCAACAAGATGGTAAGAACTTCAAGACAACTTATTCAAGAACTAGGTCGCGAGCCAACTCCAGAAGAAATTGCTGAGAGAATGGAACTTCCAGTTGATAAGGTTAAGAAAGTTCAAAAGATTTCTAAAGAGCCAATCTCTCTTGAAACACCAATTGGTGAAGAAGAAGATAGCTCACTTGGAGATTTCATTGAAGACAAGAAGATCATCTCTCCAGCAGATGCTGTAATGAGTGTGACTCTTTCTGAGCAAACACGTTCAGTTCTTTCAACTCTTACACCAAGAGAAGAAAAAGTCTTAAGAATGCGTTTTGGTATTGGTGAAAAATCAGACCATACTCTTGAAGAAGTTGGACAAGATTTCTTCGTAACTAGAGAGCGTATTCGTCAGATCGAGGCTAAGGCCCTTAGAAAACTTAGGCACCCGTCTAGAGCTAAGATGCTTAAGTCATACGTAGACAAAGAATAGTTAAAAGCTACATTTTAAATATTAAGCCCCTAGAAATAGGGGCTTTTTTTGGTCTTCTTAATAAAATTAACTTTATTTAGCCCCAATCTTCACTTCATTAACTCTAACTTAACTGCTTATTAACCAATAAAATCTATATACTTAGAAAGTACTAAGAATTTAGTACCGCAGATGTACACTTTCATCTCGTAAATGCGCTAAAAAAAGTGAGTTGAAAACGGCGTCTAATCAAGACGCCTTTTTTATTCTACGAAATCCCTTATCTCTAGTATTTATCATTCTATGAGAAGTGACTCTAAAAAATTTATACTGAGACATAAAACTACCATATGAAAGTACATCAGCCCCCTAAAGGAGGCTGATATCAAATTACGGTGTAACAGTTATAATAGTGACTTCATTTAACTTCATATATCCATTAATTCCGGTAGTAACAGCATATCCTTTTTTAGATTTTGTATCCAAAAGGAGGTAGCTAAATTCGTCATCCCCTGCAGAATCATTTGTAAATGTTCCTGCGCTCTCATCAAGAGGCAAATACATAAAACCACCTTTATAAAAAGAAAAACTATTTGGATTAACAGAGATACTAAGGTCAGTTGTACCTTTTTGAATTCCAACACTATCAACCAATTTGATGGGATAAGATGTAGGAAAATCTCCATCATATCTTGAAGAAAAACTAATAGCGAAACTTCTGTCTAACTCTTTAGTACTATCATCTGATAACTCAAGAACATCATATGAATTTGAGGCATTTCTCCCTACAACTAAAGCTTTATCAGAAGTAGCAGTAATATCTAATGTGAATACTCCCTCTACATCTTCAATTGTGAATGTAACAGCACTTGGAGCAGCTTCATCAAGAGAGCTATCCATAAAATTATAGTACTCATCTTGCCTAACCTCTTCATCTACGAATGAAAATTTTCCAGTTGAAGCATTACCCGTATGAGTCGAACATCTTACAATTGTGTCAGAGTTTTCAATACAATGATTGTTAACAGACTTATCAACCACATAATTTCCGTCCCCCTTTGGCATCGCTCCTATCCAATCAAGACTTAAGTTCATTGTTCCATATGCTCTAAATACTCCATCAACAGGAACATCAAGCTTATATACACCCGCCCCCTTAGCTTCACTAACTGCAAAGCCAAGACTAGAGTCGTTATAAGTAACATCGGCCCAATCAATTGTTGAACCATCAGTAATAGATTCCTCTAACTTCACATTTAGAAGACCTGTAGCAGGGTCAAAAGATGATGAAAACTCATCTTCATCATCTTCTAAAACGAGATTATTATCTAGGAATCCTTGCTCTCCAAAGTCTACTGAAACTATTATATTCTGTCCCCAAAACTCAGCAGCCTCAGCTGCTGACCTTGAAAACTCTTTTATATTTAATTTAATATAGTCATATGTTCCATTTGGTATATTATTCTTCTCTCTTGCTTCTGATACGAAGTTGGAACCGTCATACTTCAGCTCTAGTTCCTGAACATCTTCACTGGCACTATTATAAGCTGTCTCTAACTGAGAAACTGCCGCATCAACGCCAACGGCACTAATTGAACCAGAACCACCAAAAGCAGTAACTCCTGCATTATCAATGAATGTCTGAACTGCAACAGCTGTTTTAATAGCCTTATCAGAACCAACATCTAGCTTTGCTTTTGTTACAACTCTCTCATATACATCAGCACTATCCTTAAACTTTGTCTTAACTCCATCATTTGTAATATCTAAGTCTGTTGGTGTGGCATCAAAACCCTTATCAGAAGAATTCAAAAGATTTGTTACGGCCATAGTTGCTTTAAGAAGATCAAGATCATTATCAGAAGATGCTCCATTATCTACAGCTTCCATTGGATTGTTTATTAGATCATCCACAGATGAAAAACTTAATCCACTTGCATCATTTACAAGAGCAAGAATATCATCATCATCATAACCATTTTCTCTCATTGTAGTTATTGGGGTTGCAAAATTCTTATCTTTATTAAACTTTACTTTCAACTTTCCTTTAAATGATTTCCCTCCAGAAATCCCCTTAGCAAGCTGAATAAGTTTCGCATTATCTGAAAGTGTTACAGAAAATTGAGCTACACCATTAGCATCAGATGCCTCAGAAACAGGCTCACCAGAGTCCAATTTTCCATTACTATTTTTATCCCAGAACATAGTCCCCCCAACAATATAAGGGTCAACAAGTTTAATAGTAGAACCACTAATTCCTCCAGAAGAACTTCCTCCACTTGAATCTCCACCACAAGAAGTTAACGCAACTAAAAATGCTCCCGTTGAGAGACAATGTAGTATTTTTGATTTCATTCCTTTACTCCTCTATATAAATAAATTAACTATTTTCTAAATAATCGGAGAGGTAAGAGTCTGATATAAGGTAAGATTTCTTGTACTTTTAAAATTTAAATAAAATTTACTATTTACTGAACGAAAGACAAGAATCCTTGATGCACAACTACATCAAAAAGTATCCATTAAACCAAAAGAAATCTAGTCAACTATTTAGCCTAATTAATATGCCGAGGTATATTTTTAGGAGGATTCACGATACAATATAGGCTTTAAAAATTAGGAACTTATAATATGCTTCAAGATATTTTCATTCTTCCTGAATACCTGGAAAAGACTGCGCGCAGTTTTTTTAAAGAAACAGATATTTCAAATGCTAAGAAATTTTTAAGCCTCTCGAAGGTCAATCTTTCATTCATAAAAGGAAGTCCTGAAACGTATTATATCGTCTCTGGAATCGTTAAACACGATAGGACTCACGAGTGTAAAATAGTCTATAAGAAAAGACTCGAAGGCACTGAGGGTGGTCCACTTTCTTCAAATTGTGATTGCCACGACTGGACAGCAGAGGGACATTGCTCTCACACAGCTGCTCTATATCTTGGTTACCATCTTCAACTTGAAGGAGATAAACCAAAAGACGAATCATCACCACCTATTCCAAACTTTGGACTCAATGGTGTGAATGTTCTTGAGTACGGTACTATCCTTAGAGCTCCAGGTGAACTACAAGGGGCATCTGCGACAGCAACCTACTCTTCACTACAATACCTCTTACATAATAAGAAAGTAGTTAACTTTCCACTACCTGAAAACTTTCAGGGGAAGATTATTTTAAATATCTTTAGCCCTAACGATGAAAGAAGTTATCCAAAACTAAAGTTTCAACATAAGAAAGATGAAGACACAATCGTCGATGAAATCTCTCTATTTGAAAACCTCTACCTATTTGACTGGACTAGTGGAGAGGCCTTTCACTTAACAAGTGATTTAAAGACTCTTATTCAAAAAATTAAAATTAGAGGAACAAACCTTACAACTAACGACTTAATCAAGATGGCCATGCACAAAGAGCTATCAGAGAAGTGTGAGATTGTTATCGATGGTATCCCTCTCAATCAAGTAAGAGAGATCAATGCTGGCTGTAGAGTGACATTATCACCAGGAGCAAGAAAAGGGTTAGTCGAGGTTGAAGTAAATTTTCACGACGATAATGAAAAGGTTATTGTCCCTCCAGATTTTTTAACTTCATTCTCATTTGAAGGTGGGTATCTATCTAACTTTAAAAAGAAAAAAGATGCTTATGAATTTATTGATCAATTCACAACTCATATAGAAGATGAAGTTTTTGATTATAAAAAATCACTTCACTCTAGTAGCCGTAAAGATAAGTGGATTGAGTTAATCAATTACACAATGAAAAACGAAAAGACCTTCATCTATGATCCAGAAGAAAAAGAAATCTGTGATTTTAACAATCAATTTCTCACTCTACTGATCTCAGCTCTTTATAAGAACTTTGGTGAATTATTTTTTAGATACGCTGAATATAGGGCTGAAACTAAAACTCTATACTTTCAGGCCTCTATGAGTTCAATTTTTCAAGGACTTTCAGCATTTCATGACAAGGTCACTCCTTATGGTGTGACAATTTTCTATGAAAAGTCTGAACTAGCAAATTGGAATTCGAAGATTAGATTTGAAAGAAGAGCTTCATCAACAAAGTGGTTTGATCTAGAGCTCTATATATCAAATGACGACCTTGAAATTATTAAACAGGCCGACATGGAAACAGGACTTGTTCTCACGAGTAAGGGACTTGTCCTATTAAATAAAGAACAAAAAGATCTCATGAAGTTCATGAGAAAATATACAAAATTTGAAGGAAAGCAAGTTGAGGACGAAGAGGGAGAAGCTCAAGCAGAATCTCCATTTAAAAAGTTCCTACTTCCTTTTAATAGAGCAAGAATTTTTGAGCTCTTTGAGCTAAAGAAGCTTGGAATTGAAGGAGCACTTACTCCTGAGGAAGAAGAGCTTTGTGAGAGATTATCTACTCTTGAGAAAGTTCCTGAGTACGACCTCCCAAAAGAGCTTGATGCGACTCTTAGACCTTATCAGCAAACAGGATATAACTGGCTTAAGTTCCTTCATGAAAATAAGCTTGGAGCTTGTCTTGCAGATGATATGGGTCTTGGTAAGACACTTCAAACTATTGCTTTTATCCAAAGTATTCATGATCAGATAGATAGAGTTCTCGTTGTTTGCCCAGTATCCATTCTTTTAAACTGGCAAAAAGAAATTGAGAAATTCTCAAAAATGCAAATCCATATTTATCATGGTGGTGAGAGAACATTTCCAGACGATACAAAAATCATTCTTACAAGTTACGGTGTAATGAAGCGTGAAATCGATGAGACATTTGCAGACAAGCACTTTGATGTTCTCGTTCTTGATGAAGTTCAACACTTAAAAAATATTCGCTCACTTGGAGCTTATGCTGCAAGAAAAATAAAAGCTGACTACAGAGTATGTTTGACGGGTACACCTGTAGAGAATGATCTGGCGGAATTTTATAATATTATAGATCTCTCTGTTCCAGGAATTTGGGGTGATTTAGAGTTTATAAGAACTACGTCTAATCAAAAGTCTAGACTTACGGCCAGAAAAACAGCTGCACCATTTATTCTAAGAAGAACTAAGGATCAGGTTTTAACAGACCTTCCACCTAAGTTAGAGAATAATGTTTATCTAAACTTTGATGATGCAGAAAGAAAGACCTATTTAAATAACCTTGTTTCAATTAAGCAGAGAATTACAACTTCTCCTTCAAGAAAGAAGTATGGAGAAATCCTAAAAGGTCTTCTTCAGTTGAGACAGAGTTGTCTATGGCAGTCCCCTACTGCGAACTTAAGCTATAAGACAATTGCCTCAACTAAGGTTAATTTTCTTGTAGAGCAATTAGAGCAAATTGTAGAAGAAGGACATCAGACGATTGTCTTTAGCCAGTTTACGACTTACTTAGACTTAATTCAAAATACTTTAAGAGATAAACACTGGCGCCTTTCAAGAATTGATGGAAGCCAGTCTATTAAAAAGAGACAACAACAAGTTGATGAATTCCAAGCAGGAAAGACAGATATTTTCTTAATATCTCTTAAGGCCGGTGGTGTTGGTTTAAACCTAACAGCGGCGAGCTATGTCTTTATCATGGACCCATGGTGGAACCCAGCAGTTGAATCACAAGCAATTGATAGGGCCCACAGAATTGGACAACAAAATACTCTTACCGTTTATAGACCTATTATCAAAGATACAGTTGAAGAAAAGGTACTTAAACTTCAAGAGATGAAGAAACAACTCTTTAAAGACTTACTGCCTGATGATGATGAGAACCTCTTCACTGGTAAGCTTTCAATGAAAGATTTCGAAGATCTATTTTCTTAAATTAAATACACCTTCATAACCTATGGAGGTGTAGTGTTCAGAATTGAAAAACTCCTTCCTTCCACATCTCTTTTTAGAGACTATCTCTCGTAATCATAGAACTATCACTCCAACCTAAATCTTGGAGGATACATGAAAAGAATTACTTATTTATTTTTGGCCCTAAGTCTTGTGAGTTGTGCTTCAGCTGATAAGTCTAAAAAGAATGAGCTCTCAAAAGTCAGTATTGAGAAATCATTAAAAAAAGGACTTACAAAAAAGTCTGAAGTCATCAAACTCCTCGGATCTCCAGAAATGGTTAACTCAGACTCTGAAGGAGAAGAGCAATGGGTCTATAGTAAGACGGCTTCAGAGTGGAATGATATGGGAGCAAACGTTGGATTATTTGGAGCGAGCTTTCTATCCAGTGCACTTCTTGGAACCAGTTTAGACTTTGGTGGAAGTAAAGGCTCTAGCAGTACTAAGACTAAAACATTAGAAGTCTACTTTGATAAGAAAGGTATCTTAAAGTCTTACTCTCTTTCTACTTCAAAGATATAGGCCTATCCAAGTAAGCTCTACAAACCAATAAAGTAATAATTAAGCACAAAAAAAGCAGACCATAAGGTCTGCTTTTTTAATAGGGGGAGAGATTCAAAGAGCGCTAACCCTTCGATGTATTAAATATAGCAGAATTCCCTGCTTGGTATGTATCGCTTGTAAGTTCTTCATCCCCTGTCAGGATTCTATACACATCTATAATTACAACAAGTTAGACTATCTAAGCTTGAAGTTTTTAAACTCACCTAGCCTAATACCTGTTAAGTATTCAAATTGATCACTTAGAATGAGACGAATATCTTTTAGACTCAACTTATACGGAAGAGAGAGAATATCTAGATCATTCTTATTCTCTTCAATCCAGTTCTTCATCACCTTTGGGTGAGTGCCAGTAAAGGGGCGAAGTCCCCAAACTCTTTCGTAGTTGAAGTTTTCATCTTTCTTTTTGTCGCCGTGATAGAGCTTATCAAAGGCCTTTGTCTTTGCGGCCATAACTTGCTCTGCTCTCGCCCAGCCATAATGATAAACAGTCGCGTCTATTTGCTTACAGACAACTTTACTATCATCACTATTTCTAAAGCCCTGAGCATCTAGCCAAGACTTTATCCCTTTATGGTTTCTAATAAGCCTAAGCTCTCTTCTATAGGTCTTCTTAGTTACTTTCTTAACGTTTACATTTCCGTAGAAGTGAACGTAATTAAAGACAAGTCCATCATAGCTGTGATCATTTTCCATCTTTTGAACTTCATTCTTAATTGTCTGTAGATCATTTTCATGAAGACATTCATCTCCTTGAATATACTGGCAGTACTTTCCAGATGCTTTTTCTAGAGCAATATTAGTTTGCTCAGAGAGAATAAGTCCTTGAGAGGTTTTTTCAGGATCCCAAAAACTCTTTAAAAAGATATATTTCTCATCCTTAAAGTGACTAGTTAAATAGTCCCAAGTTCCATCGTCATCAGTGAGCTCCCTATCGTTAAATCCAACATTAATAATCACTTCATCGCAGATTGGATCAATACTCTCAATAGACTCTTTAATAGGATAGCCAAGAGTTAGTCCATTCTTTATAAAAGTTATACCAGATATTAACTTAGTCATTTAAATCCTCTTTAATTCTTTCAAATACCTGCTCTGGCATAAACTCATTTAAACAAATCATACTCGAGCAATTTGAAAGTCCACAGTAGTGAGCTGTTCTCGTTCTACATTCCAGTGGATCTTTGTAAAAGTAAGGGTGAGCAATCTCATCGTAAGGATGCCACTCATTCGGAGGCTCAGGTCCAAAGAGTGTATAAGACTTAATACCTGTTGCAATAGCAAGGTGCTTAAGTCCTGTGTCGTTTCCAACATAGAGTCTAGAGTTACCAATGAACCGAGGTAGCTGAGAGAGTGTGATATGAACAATTTCAGCGTAATCATTAATATTTAACTCTTCTAGCCTCTCTTTAATCTGCTGATCACCCTCTGACTTTGAAAGGGGGATCTTTATACTTAAATCAGGAAACTTCTTACTGCATATCTTTGCTAACTCTACGTAGTAATCTAAAGGCCACATCTTTGTGGCCCTAGTTGCTACGACCCCAAGAATGAGTCTATTTTTCTTATCAGTATCAATAGAAACTTTAGGAGTGTAATCAAGATAGCTCGGTATAGTCTTTTTATCGCTTAGACATGAATAGATTCCATCTAAATCTCTTTGAATAACTGCTTTAATCACACCCTGATCTAAGATCCCATTTACTCTCTTAGAGTGGTGGTCGTGATAGAAGTAAGGAGTTCTAAAGATCTTTGAATAGAGATTAAAGAACTTAAAGGTTCTACCTGCTAAGTGCATTTCAAATATCACATCTGGTTTTACTCTTCGCACGCTCTTATAAAAGCTTTTCCAATCAGCAGCAGTCTTTAGATCACAACTAATAACCTCATCACATTCAATTTTTACATTCTTATATAAAGTAGTTATCCACGAAGGAATCGCATAGATAATTTTTGCATCTGGATAGAGCTCTCGTATATATTGTAGACCAGAGAGCCCCATAATGGAGTCACCCATAGCTCTATTTTTTACCACGAGAATTGTTCGATATGTCATTATAATAGTATAGCGAAGATGCAACAATGTGTTAACAAAAAGAATAATGCGGTCTATGATAAGTCTATGATTAAGTTATCAGCGGTTATCATTACATTTAATGAAGAACATAATATTAGAAGATGTCTTGAGTCCCTTGAGGGTATTGCTGATGAAATAGTGGTTGTTGACTCATTTTCAACAGATAAGACTGCTGAGATCTGTAGAGAGTTCAATACTGTTTGGATTGAAAATAAGTTTGAAGGACATATTGAGCAGAAGAACTTTGCTCTAAACGCCGCAACAAATGATCATATTCTTTCTCTCGACGCCGATGAAGCATTAGATGATGAGCTTAGAGAACAAATTAAGTCTATCAAAAATAACTTTAGTGCCGATGGGTATTATTTTAATAGGCTTACTCACTACGTAGATCAGTGGATTTATAGATGTGGATGGTATCCTGATAGTAAGCTCCGTCTACTTGATAGAAGAAAAGGTCATTGGAGTGGAGTTAATCCTCATGACATTATCAAGATGGACGAGGGATCAAATATTCAAAAACTAAGTGGTAATCTACTTCACTATAGTTATGATTCAATCACTGATCATGTAAATCAAACAAATAAATTCACAACCATTGCAGCTAGGGCCGCCTTCAAACAAGGAAAGAGATCTAGCAATTTTAAGATTGTAACTAGACCGGTACTTAAGTTCGTTAAGGATTACTTTTTAAAGAGAGGATTTCTTGATGGTAGATACGGGTTCATCATCTGTTGTATCAATTCATTATCAGCACTTCTTAAGTACTCAAAACTTAAAGACTTACAAGACGGTAGAGATATTAATTAGATTGAACGAACTATATACTTCTAGTTAATTTTTAATACCTTCTTTAGTTTCCTTACTACTCTAAATAGAAATGACTTTTTAGAATCCCTATAGTATTTTTTTATCTTATTCACTATTTCTTTATTTTCGACTCCACTATCATCCCAGTTTACACTAAATTCTCTCTCTAAAACCTCAGTTGACATGAAATCTGTTTCTCCACAGTGTACTCCACTTCCATCAAGTCCAATATTGGAGACATAAGTCTCTACAGGATTTAAGCAAAGCCCTTTATTTCTAATAATTGTAGCGTACCAATAAACAGCCCATGTATTAATTTTCTTTCTCTTGTTAAGCAAAACTTGTATCCAAGAATTTTTAACTCCACCTAGGTCCATATAGTCGATCAGCTCAGGAGTAAACTCTTCAATTAGAGCATCAGTATCTTTCTCAAAGTGTTTCCAACAATCTTCCCATGTTGCCCATCCCCAACAACTCATCCCTCTCCATAAGAATGTATCATCACTTCCTTTATTGCTAATTGGGTAATTCCAGCCACTAATATGCCAAACATTTTTCTTACTTTCATAAAACTCTAAAGCTTGATTCATAAAAGTTAAAAAGTTAGAACCAGTGACCATATCATCTTCAAGTACTATAATTTTTCCATACTTTCCCACCACTTCGGACACACCACTAATAATAGACTTAGCAAGCCCCCAATTCTCACTTCTTTCACGAACTTCAACAGAAAAAAAACCATTGACTGTTCTTAGATAGGATCTAACTTCCCCAACTGATTCTTCATCATGAGAAGTTTTTGCAGCATCACTATATATAATAAGTTTAGATTCCGAAGCGAGGTGATTTTTTTGAAGAAAGGATATTGTTTCTTTTGTGTGCCATAAGCGATTATATACAAAGAGAACTATAGGTGCTGTTTTATTTTCATTCATAACTTCATATACCTTTAAAAACTTTATTCAAGTTCAAAACTTTAAGCATTTCATAAAATGTACGGTTCTTTCAAAAACATACTAATTTAAATAAAAACCTATAGATCTATCCAGGCCTTCAGACAAAGAAACTTCAGGCTTCCAACCAAGAGATTTAACTCTTGAGACATCTAGTAGCTTTCTCATTGTTCCATCAGGTTTAGAAGTATCAAAAACTAATTCCCCTTTAAACCCCATTTTTTCTGCGATCATACTAGCGACTTCACCAATTGATATATCTTCTCCAGTTCCAATATTAATTAGATCTGGAACATCTCCATCAATATTTAAAACATGTATGCAAGCTTTTGCCATATCGTCTACGTAGAGAAATTCTCTCCTAGGCTTTCCTGTTCCCCAAACTTTAAATTCAGTGTCACCATTTTTTATAGCTTGATCCATTCTTGCAATAAGCCCTGGAATCACATGACTTTTCTCTAAATCATAATTGTCATTCACACCATAAAGATTTGTTGGCATTACTGAATAGAACTTACAACCATATTGCCTATTAAAACTCTCGGCCATCTTAAGACCAGCTATTTTTGCGATAGCATAAGGCTCATTTGTTTGCTCAAGAGGACCCGTTAAAAGGTACTCTTCCTTCATTGGCTGAGGACATTCCTTAGGATAAATACAAGAGCTTCCAAGAAATAACATCTTCTTAACACCTGACCTATGACAAGCGTCAAAAACATTTTGCTGTATCCCTAAGTTTTCAAAAATAAAATCTGCTCTATAGGTATTATTAGCTAAAATACCTCCAACTTTCGCAGCTGCAAGAATAACAATATCTGGAGTATTTTCTTTGAAGTAACTTCTAACCCTTTCTTGCTCTAGAAGGTTTAACTCTGAGCTATTAGGAGAGAGAATATTTTTAAAGCCTTGAGCAGTCAATTCACGAATTATTGCAGAACCAACAAGGCCTCTCCCACCAAGAACTAAAATAGTTTCATTCTTATTCATCATTTTGAAGAACCTTGTGACCACCATCTAAAAGATACTTATCTCTTCTAAAAAGTTCTAAATCAGCCTCCATCATATCTTTTACTAGTCCGGCCAAATCATACTCTGGAGACCAGTTAAGTTTTGTATTTGCTTTAGTTGGATCCCCGAGTAGTAAATCAACTTCTGTTGGTCTAAAGTATCTTGGGTCAACTGCTACAACTTCTTGTCCCACCTTAATTTGATAATCATCATTTGAGCAAGACTTAACAACTGCAACCTCATTTACTCCTTCACCTTTAAATTCAAGCTCAATTCCAGCTTCTCTAAACGCGAAAGTTACAAAGTTTCTAACAGTCTCCGTCACTCCTGTTGCAATAACAAAATCCTCAGCCTCATCCTGCTGAAGAATTGCCCACATTGCTCTGACATAGTCTTTTGCGTGTCCCCAGTCTCTCTTAGAGTCTAGGTTTCCTAAGTACAACTTATCTTGGAGACCTAAAGCAATTCTTGATGCCGCTCTAGTTATTTTTCTTGTTACAAAAGTCTCCCCCCTAAGTGGTGACTCATGATTAAAAAGAATACCGTTGCAAGCAAACATTCCGTAGGCTTCTCTATAGTTTACCGTAATCCAATACGCATACATCTTTGCACATGCATATGGTGACCTTGGATAAAATGGTGTTGTTTCTTTTTGTGGTGTCTCTTGAACTAAACCGTAGAGTTCAGAAGTTGAAGCTTGATATATTCTAGTTTTCTTCTCAAGTCCTAATATTCTTATCGCCTCAAGAAGTCTAAGAGTTCCTATTCCATCAACATCAGCAACATATTCTGGAGTATCAAAAGAAACTTTCACATGTGACATCGCACCGAGATTATAAATTTCATCTGGCTGAACTTCTTGAATAATTCGAATAAGGTTTGTTGAGTCAGTTAAATCACCATAATGAAGTTTAAGTCTAATCTCATCTTCATGAGGATCTTGATAAAGCGAGTCAATACGAGCAGTATTAATAAGAGAAGACCTTCTCTTTATCCCGTGGACCTCGTAACCTTTATCAAGAAGTAATTGAGTTAAATAGGCTCCGTCCTGGCCAGTAATTCCTGTAATTAACGCTACTTTCATATATATCCTTTTAAGTTATAGACACTTATATAATGACCAAACTCTGGATCTAGAGATCCAGTTTCCGATATTAAATTTTAAAATCCATTTTGGGTATGTTAAATAAATTAACTCACACTGTGAATGCTTTTCCATCTCTTTTACAAATCTTCCCTTATTAAAGAAGGTATACCCTTTAACAGGATACGTATCAGACATCATAATCTTAAGTTCTTTCTTCTTGTAGAACTCAAGTGGAAGCCCGAGCATAGTATAAGGATTCTCACCATGAACTGTGATTTCTTTAATATCCTTGTTATTCCAAATAAACTTATAGAAATCTACAGAAGGATTCGCCGCTCTAAAAGTAGCAACAAGTAAAAAAAGAAAGTTTACAGTTAAGACAAACTTCCATAGAAATCGAACTGACTTCTTCTTATAAAGCTCTTCTACCTTCTGAGAATAATCTCTTAGAAAGAATCCAAAATAAATTGGAATAAGTACTATAACTGGAAAGATATAGCGTAGCTCTTTATGACCAACGTAGCAGTGAAAAGCAAAAAGAGGTAGAGTTGCCCAAGTCAGTGGATGCTTTCTATACTTCCACCATCCCCAAACTGTAGCAATAATAAGTGGTAAACTCACCGGAGGAATACCTCTATTAAAAGCAAGCCTGAAATACCACCACCAAGGGTACTGCTTAACAGTAGTGATGACTCCCTCTAAAAAATTAGTTCTAAAGTAGTGCCACGTTGAAAATGTCCAATTCCCATAGCCCCAATAATCAAATAGAACTCCAAGACCAATTCCAACAATAATAGTAAAAGCACAAGAGATTAACATCTTAGCGCTTCCTCTCTTTATAAAGAGTCCCCAAAACCATAGAAATGCCACAACAAAGGCCATTTGCGATCTTGAAAGATAACTCAGCCCAAAAAGTAGTCCTGAAAAAAGTCCTGCTTTTACATAGTCTTTCTTATTCTCTAAAGACAAAATAAATACCGACATTCCCCACAGAAAGAAGCTAATTCCAAAACTCTCAGAGTTTGTACGAGTCTGAATATAAGGAACAAACCAGCTGAGATTTAAAAATCCCCACGTCATGATCTGATATTTCTTCTCAGGGATCCAAATCTTTAAAAGAGGAATTAGTCTCGTTAGTGCAAAGAGACCAAAGAGAGAAGTCAAAAATCTTATGACAAAAGCAAAGAAAAAAGGAGAATTAATTCCAACGACACCTAGAGCTTTATACACACCAAAGTATGTAAACACCTGAAACCATGGACGTATTTGCTCTCTAAATTCCCATGGAAGATTTGAGCTTGGAATGTTGCCCAGCTTAAAATTTAAGAATTCATATATTTGAAAGTGTTCATCAAAGTGTTGAAAGCCTGTACTAAAAATAGCGGCAAAGATATGAAATGCTAGAGATATATAGAGTATCGTTTTAAAATTACTTAGTTTCTTCAAATTTAAAAATCCCGATTACTGATGTTCCAAAAAGAGGATTTCCCCCCAGACTCTTCTCAAGCTTACCAAGCATTAGCATAATTGAATTAATAATTGGATTTGGAAGCTTTAAGTCTTGCTGATCTTTTGATCCTTTAGATAGCTTTCTCACAAGATAAACTACAGGAAAAAGATATCCAAAAGCATATCTTAAATACACAGGCCTTAGCCCTGCTTTACTAGCGACTTCTAATAAGTCTTTCTTAGTATACCTCTTTCTGTGTTCTAAAAATTCATCATGGTATGACCAAAGAGATTGAAATGCGGGAACTGTTATTAAAATTGCCCCATCACTCTTCATTGTACTAATCCATTGCTTTAGTACGGCTTCATCATCATCAACATGCTCTAGAACATCCATTGCAAGAAGAACATCTGCTTTCTTTTCGCTACATTCATTTAAATTTGATGAGAGTCTAAAGTTTTCATCGCACCACTCCCCTGAAAAACCTTCAGGTAAGTTTGGATCAATGCCAACAGCACTTGATACTTTTGAAATACTAGGGCTCTTAGTTTTTAAGTACCAAAGATTCTGCCCACTACCACAGCCGTATTCGGCAACGCTTAAGTTCTTTTTTGTAAAATAGCTAAAGAGCTTTTCAATATACTGAAATCTCGTTCTTATCCACCAGTGTTTTCTCTCACTTTGAATATCGAGTTCATTAATTTCTTTAATATCCATTTCTAGCCTTTATATTTCTTATAAATTTTTCGAAGCTCAAGAGGAGCTTTTAGAAAGTCAAAGGCGCAGAGCTTTGAGCCCTCAATATCTATCCAGTGATTTAGAGGAAGTTCATATATCTTCTCACTCGCTTGCTTTTCAACTTTACAATATCTAAAGAGAAGCTCTACATCGAAAATCCAATATGAGACAAATTTCTCACGAAAGAGAGCTTCTACTAAGCTTGCTTTAAAGAACTTTGCCCCACACTGAGTGTCATAAACAGGAAGCTTTAAAGTGATGCTGGCCACAGTAGCAAATAGTCTACCAAGAACATGGCGGTACCACTTCCTATCGATGTGTCCTCCGAGTCTAAGAACCCTAGATCCCATAACAATATCGTATTTCTTTTCACTTAGGACTTGTTCAAAATATGGAAGTTCAGAAAGAGGAGTAGCAAGGTCTGCGTCCCAAAAGCCTACTTCAGAAAATTCGCCCAACTTTAATGAGTGAAGAAGCCCTAGTCTTACGGCTTCAGCTTTCCCTCCATTAACTTTAAGGTCTAAGTAATCAATATTTGAACTATCTCTAGATATTTCTTCTAAAATCTTAAGAGTCCCATCACTACTTCCATCATTTACAAATAAGAAGTGATGATGAGAATGATTTCTAGCATGTTCTTTATATGAATGAATATCTAAGCGAGATTCTTCGTTAAAACATGGAATGACCAAGCAAATCGACATATTTAGCCTAATATAGTTAAGAACTTTAATTATTCATTTATAACATTTAAAATGGTAATAATTAAAGGCTCAATTTAATAGGATATATATGAAAATTGTTTTTCAACATAATGGAATCCTTCCAGTTAAGAAATATGGTGGTATCGAGAGAATTCTCTTTTGGCATATGAAAGAGCTCGCCAAGAGAGGGCATGAGGTTGTTCTTATTGGACACAAAGAGTCACAAGTTGAGAAGCTAGGTATAAAGCTTATACCTACTCCTCAACATGCTGAAGAAATTGCACCACTTATTCCAAATGACGCAGATATTATTCATCTCACATATAACTTCATTCCAGACTGTAAAGTTCCAACGCTAATTAACATGCAGTGTAATGGTCAAATTGGAGAGAAATTTCCTAAGAATACTGTCTTTGTTTCAAGAAAACATGCAGAGAATCATGGCTCCGACGTTTTTATCTATAACGCACTAGATTTCGATGAGTATCCGTTCCCTGCTAAAGAAAAGACATCTTTTGAAAATTTCCTCTTCCTCGCCAAGGGCTCTTGGAGTGTTAAGAATTTAAAACACTGTATAAAGGCCTGCAAGAAAGCAAAGAAACATCTCCATATTGCTGGGGGGAGAAGTTATCTTCCTTCAAGGTATATCCACTCCCATGGAATGGTGGGCGGAGATGAAAAGATAGAAATTATGAAAAACTGTGACGCCTTTCTCTTTCCTGTGCGTTGGCACGAACCTTTTGGAATCGCGATTATTGAAGCGATGGCGATGGGAATGCCTGTTTTTGGTAGTCCATACGGATCTCTTCCAGAAATTATTCAGGAAGGGACAGGTAAGATATGTAAAAATAAGAATGAGCTCTTTAAAGAGGTTAACTCCAAAGAGAACTACTATGACAGAGATCAAATTAGAAAGTATGTAGAAGATAAGTTTTGTATAAAGAACTTAACTGACCAGTATCTAGCACTATACGAAAAGATTATAGCTGGAGAGAACCTCAATGAGTCTGAACCCACATGGAAACTAGAGCATGGACCTGAAAACCTTCTTGACTACTAATGACTAGCTTCTTTAATAGATATAAGAAATGGATACTTCTAAGTATACTCGCACACGTTGTCGCGAGTTTTACGAGTGTTGGTTTTCTACACCCTGATGAGCATTTTCAAATACTAGAGTTTCTAGGCCTTAAGCTTGGCACAACTCCTGTTCAAGACTTACCATGGGAATTTGGCGCAAAAATGAGGCCTTGGCTTCATTCGTCTATCTACTATTTAATTACAAAGACTTTTGAGCTCTTAGGGGTTGAGGATAGATTTATTCTTACCTATATCTTTCGGCTCTTAAGCATCGCGCTGGGCCTCTTTAGCTCTATACAATTGGCCCATTTTTGTGAAAGTAAATTCAAGAACCCAAGGTATGCAGTCTATACAAGTCTACTGCTATGGCCTCTTCCTTTTATTCACGCAAGACTTTCTTCAGAAGCAATTGGAACAAGCCTTTTCACTTTAGCACTAATTGAATTCTTCAAAAAAAACAAAAGATCTAATCTTTATACTGGTGTTCTTTTTGGAATCAGTTTTCTATTTAGATATCATATTGGCTTTATGATTTTTGGCCTTTGCCTATGGTCATTGATATTTAAAAAGAAGAAAATATCAGAGTTAACAGTCATCACAATCATGACATTTGTTATAATTGGCCTAAGCATACCTATTGATTACTGGGGGTATGGTGAGTTTACATTTGCTCCTTATCAGTACTTTCTTCAAAATATTATAGAAAATAAGGCAGCTAATTACGGCGTATCTCCTTGGTGGTATTACTTTAAAGCTAGCTTTAATAAACTTATTGCTCCGATAGGAATACTTACAATAATAGGTTTTTTAACTTATTGGGTTAAGAAACCTCTTTCATGGTTTACCTTTACGACTCTGCCTTTCTTTTTTATCCATACACTTATTGGTCATAAAGAGTGGAGGTTCCTATTTCCATTAATTCCTTTTATTCCAATTATTGTTGGATTTTATTTTGAGAAAAATAATATTAAAACATGGATTCCAAAAGTATTGATATTTATCAATTCAATAGCAATGCTAATTTCACTTAAGGCCGCACACCCTTCTTATAATTTTTTTAAAGGTGTTCAAAAATATAATCAAATAGAAGTGCTCTATCACAATAGTTCAGAAACTCCATTCAATATGTATAAGCTTCGTCCACATTTCTATAATAATATTAATCCTAAAATGATTAAGATAAAGGACGAAGAAATTGAACAGTACGCAATGAGTGGAGGTTGGTTCTTTGCAGAGAGAGGAAGGTTCTCTTTGAGATTTGAAGCTCTTTCAAATTGTGAGAATAAATATTATGGAAGCTTATCAATATTAAAGCACCTTCCTATAAAGTATTATAATAAGTTAAAAATCTACACCCTATGGAATTGTAAAAATGCTAAACAAATTTAAAAGTCTAATTGAGACAAAAGATCAAAAGGCGCTACTAAAGAAAGCATTTATTTTCTCTGCGATCTTTCATCTCGCAGCAGTTATTTTTAGCGAAGGATTTCATAGACCAGATGAGCACTTAGGTATATTTCGATTAATGAGCTATAAGTTGGGCAATTTCCCAGAGAGTGAATTATCGTGGGAATATGGTGCTCAGATCAGACCTTGGCTTCAGCCTTACGCCTTTTACATTATTGCTAAAGTTTCTAATTTCTTAGGTATAGTTAATCCATTTTTTATTGCTTTAATACTAAGGTTTATCTGCTCTGCTCTTGGTTTTTATACACTTATTAAGTTTACAAAGTTCTCACTTCAATATGTTAAAGAACTGTCTCACCAGAACTTACTCATTATACTACTTGCGACGATGTGGTATCTTCCATTCTTTCACGCAAGAACAAGTGCAGAGAACTTAAGTTTATCATTTTTTATATTAGGACTCATTAGAGTTCCTAGATTGAATCAATCAATTAAAAACTGTATTTTAGCAGGTCTGTTCTTTGGGATTAGTTATATATTAAGATTTCAAACAGGTGTTATGGTTCTTTTTGCAGTTCTCTGGCCCCTCGTTGCAAGAAAAATACAGATAAAATACTTTATATATACTTCAGTATCAATTTGTATCGCTATTGCTCTAAGTACAGTTATTGACTACCTTGGCTATGGAGTATGGACATTTAGCTCTTGGAACTATGTTTATCAAAATATCTTTAAGGGAGTTGCTTCGGGCTTTGGGGTATCTCCTTGGTATTATTACTTTACAAAGTCTCTGGCCAAAGGAATACCTCCCTATAGCTTCTTCTTAGTCCTTCCATTTTTATGGATGTGGATAAAGAAGCCTTTTCATTTTCTAACTTGGGTAACACTTCCATTTTTTATTATTCATAGTGCAATAGGACATAAAGAGCTTCGATTTATATTTGCACTAGGAATATTTGCCCCAGTAATGATTGGAATGTATCTAGATGAGAACAAAAAAGACTGGTATAAATCTAAAGTTTTAAAAATATTTATCATACTAGCAGTAGTTGTGAACTTTACAGCTCTGCTCATCTCTTCACTAAAGCCAGCTTACACTCCAATCTCTTTCTATAAACATCTCTATAGTAAAGAAGAGCAAGTCTCTACTTTATACAGCTTAAGTCTTATCAGAGATGAACTAGATTTCTACCAAAAAGAGAAGTTTGAACAAGTTTATATAAAGGAAAATAAATTACAATTTATAGAGTCTTTAAAGAACGAAAATCAAGAGAAATGGATCTTTACCAGTAACTTTAACTATATTTTAAAACTAGAAAGTATTAAGAGGTGTAATAGAGACTTCTCAAGCTACCCTTCTTTCTTGATTAAAGAGAAGTTTTCAAAAGTATTTAAACGATCAAAAATATGGACATTATATAAGTGCAAAAATTAATTAATATAAAAGATATATTTTGGAGTAATTTCCCATTATTTTTCTACCTCATACTTGCTCAAGCACTTAGAAGGTCTCATGGAGCATTGAAGTCAAACCATTTGCTATTTATCACGATTTCAATAGCTCTGCTCGCTTACTACCACATAAAGAAACCAACAAAAGGTAAAATAACAAATTCTTTATCTCATTACCTTTGGATTATATTTACGTTTTTTCTTATTGAGAAGACAGAGATTATCTACTTACAAAGTGGCACTTATCTAAATATCTATAACTATCTACTCTATATATCTCTAGCTCTTTCAATTGTTTCGCTTAAGTTTTTTAAAGAAAGAATTTACTTCATTGGAATGATTATTGGGTCAGTATGTCTTTTACTTGTGCCTTTAATATCTCCATCACCAGCAATTGATGTATTTACAATAACAACTAAGGCCTCAGAATATTTACTACAAGGACTAAATCCATATACACAAATATACCCAGATATCTATAATGGACAATATAATTACGAGCCTAATTTAATCTATTGGCCTGTGGGAGTATTATTTAACACTATCTCCTTTAAGGTATTAGGAGATATTAGATATATCAATATTTTCTCAATCATACTTAGCTCTATTTATCTTTATAAAAAAAGATCTCCCATTCTAGCTCTAATACTATTATATTTCCCAGTTGCAAGCTTTGTAATTGAGCAAGCATGGTATGAGGCGATATTTTTTATATTTATTATATTATTATTTTCAATGCTAAAGGATAGGAAAACCTCTAAGGCGTCTATCCTTTTAGGTATTCTCTGTGCTTCCAAACAATTCTTTATTATTACAGCAATTCATACGTTCTTATTTGTTTTTAGAAGTTCTAAACCAAGAGAATGGTTAAGTTATCTCTTTATCTCAATAGCGACTGGAAGTATTCTTTTAGGAGTCTTTTATGTTTGGAATCCTGATAGTTTTATTAATAATACGATCTTTAATATTTTAAAATATCCGACACGCTACGACTCTCTATCCTGGGTTGCACACTTTAAAGTAAGGCATGGAATTATACTAAATAGCCTTCTACTAACTTCTATAAATATTGGAGCAATAATTTTATCCGCTCTCTATTTACTGAAAAAGAAAACAGTAAGTATAAGTGACCTACTTGTAACTCAAATCATCACTTACACAGTTATTTTTATATTCGCAAAGCAATCATTCTGTAATTACTACTACCTAAGCTCATTTCTAATTCTTATTTACGTTGCATTTGAAGACGGTAAGTCTTCCCATAGTCACCAAGAGATAAGTCCTGCTTTGAATGAATAAAATGTAAAAAGCTTAAAGATAGAAATAACTGAGTGACAATAGAAATAAGAATTATTTCCTTCTTATTTTCAAGAATTTTCACAAAGAAATAAAAGCTAAATGGATAACATATTATTAAATAATGTGGCCTAATTTTAATTCCTGTAAAAGTTAAAATAACCCCATAACCAACAATTACACCAATTGCATATAATGTTATATCATCTGAGTTTTTAATTATATTTTTGAAATTCAAGATAAAATTCTTCGCCTTTAAAACAACTGTTACTGTAAGAAAAACTAGAACGAAAACACAAATGCTGAATAATATTAAATTATAAGGAATTTTAACAAACTCATAAAAATGCTTTCCAAGAGAATACTTTAAGTTAATTCCAGTAACATCCATGAAGTTATATGTTAAAAACCTAAATTTAAAAATATTTGCTACTGAGATTATGGACCCTTCAGAGTTTGAAGGATCCTTACTTAAAAGATATTGGAACCAGCTAATCATTGGAATAAGAGATAGAGCACTCCCAACTAGCCATGACCCCCATTTCGTCACATAGTCTTTATTCATATATTCTTTTAAAAATACAAATATAACGATTCCTAATGAAAAGAAAAAACCACTCATATGTACCTGTCCTATGAGTCCCCCAACTAGTCCCCACAGGAATGCACCTAAATACTTTCTTCTATATAAGAAGGTTATTAATATTATCAATGTAAATAATGGAAGCACGTTCTGTGCCCATATTTTTCTAGAGAAAAGAATTGGTAATGGAGAAACACTAATTAAGGCCATTGCAAGTAAGGTATTTATCTTATCTGAAGATTTCTTATATAAAACAAACAAGAATCCAATCAATGAAAAAATATTTATCCACTGTATCCATGAGAGAAACCCTAGAGGTGTCTGGGTGAAGAAGCCTATTAGATTAAAGAACCAGATACCAAAAGCAGGATTTTTTACATTTCCACCACTTTCCATTCCTAATGATGGGAATGCTCCTGTCTTATAGAGTTCTAGACCATGCTCAAATACCCAAACTTCATCATATTTCCACTCCATGTCCATCGGCCAAATAAGTCGTAGAATAATTCCACTTAATATAAAGAATAATAAATATTTTTCTCGTTTTTTTATAAAATTAATCATTTTGCTCTTTTCCATTAAAGATTTTATTCCTATTATTATTCCAACAAACCTTAGGAATGAAAATGAAATTAAGTATCGTTATGCCAGCTTATAATGAAGAATCGACTATATCTGAGATTTTAAGCATCGTTGTAAATCAAATAAAAGAAATATCAGACCTAGTCTTAGACTATGAAATTATTGTAATTAATGATTTCTCAAAAGATAAGACATTAAAGGTTCTTGAGGAAAATTTTGGAGTTAACGATAAAATAAAAGTTTTCTCTCAAGCGTACAACCAGGGAAAGGGCGCTGCAATAACTAGAGGGTTTAAAGAGACAACTGGCGATATTGTTCTTATTCAAGATGCCGACATGGAATACGACCCTAGTGACTATAGAGCACTTATAACCCCAATAGTTAACAAAAAAGCTGATGTAGTCTATGGTTCAAGATTTAAAGGTGAAACAACTAGAGTTCTCTACTATTGGCACTACTTAGGAAATAAGTTTCTTACTACGCTTTCAAATATGTTCACAAATTTAAATCTCACAGATATGGAGACATGCTATAAGGTTTTCAAAGGGGATTTAATAAGAAAAATGCCACTTACTTCTAAAAGGTTTGGTATTGAGCCAGAAATGACGGCAAAGCTCTCAAAGATAAGAGATATCAGAATTTATGAAGTGCCAATCTCATACTACGGAAGAACATACGCAGAAGGAAAGAAGATTGGTTGGAAAGACGGATTCTCTGCCCTTTGGTCAATCGTTAAATTTAACCTATTCTAATTCAATTCTCTAATAGTACTAGAGATTAGAATTCCATTCCTTTAAAGTCTATTCTCTTTGGAATTAACAGAATGATGTTTTTCTTTTTAAAAAACATCGCTCTTTTATAATGCTCACTTATATAAGTGTTCTCAAGTGCATTTTTAAGTTTATCCTTTTTAACTAGAATCACAGAACTATCATTATCAACACTTTCAGAGTTATAAGTTTTAGACTGATCTATAAATCCATTTAAATTAGCTAAACTCCAAAATGGATATGCTCCTTTATAGTTAACCCAGCTTATTGGTTTAAAGTTTACATAAGAGAAGACTTCCCTAGCACGAAATAACTCAGGATCTCTCTTTGAAGTATTAGTTACTGGAAAAATAAGAAGAACTAAGACTGCAACTGGAGTAAGAACTCTGAAAAACTTTACAATGGAATCACAAGCATTTGATTTTAAGCTATAAATTCCAAATCCCGCAAGGATAGCTAGAAATGGATACATTGGAATAAGATAGTTTGAGTATTTAAAACTCATAAAGCTTAGACTAATGACAATTACTAAGTAAATAACTACACAAAATCTTAAAAGCTCACTAGTAGAACTCTTTAATACATGAAAGATTCCAAAGACACTTAATAGAAACCAAAGATTAACATTCTTAAGTAGAAAAATAATATAGGTATAAAAAGGAGAGGCCTCTCCTCTAGACTCAACCATAGTGTGAAGAAAGGTAAACTTATACCAGTTAATAAAGATATCAAAGTTTCCAGAGATCTTTAATGAAAGAGGCCAAAGACTAAAGATAACTAATCCTAAAGATAGCCCGGCCCAAGGCCTTACTCCCATTAAAGTTTTAGAGGATTTACTTACTAGAAGATGAATAAAGATTATGAGAGGAATCCAAACTGCCATAGGCCCTTTTGTTAGAGCGCAGAGTCCAAAAAAGAGTCCACAAAGTAGCCAATCTCTCCACTTACCTCTTAAATAAGCATTCCAATAACTCCCAAGAGAGATCGTAAAAAATAACATTAGAGGTAGATCTAAGTTTGGAAACCTAGACTTCTTCATAAGTGGTGGAATGAGATAAAAGATTAAAAGAGAGATATAGGCAATGCTCTCATAGTTATTCTTCTTTAAAAATCTAAAGAGATACACTCCTGTTAGGAGAGAGAAGAGTCCTGCAAATATTCTGGCCGTTACAAAGCTTGCCCCAAATAACTTAAAAAATAGTCCCTCTAGGATAAATACAAAGCTAGTATGGTGATAGAATCTTGGGTATGTACTCTCACTTAAGTGAGGAACAAGCCAGTGTCCAAGTTCAGCAGCATTTTTTCCAAATGCAGCGTACAAGTATCCATCTTGAAAAAACCCCGGAACCCAGGCCATCTGAAAGTAGAGAACGGCACCTAAGGCCAGTATCCATAAAAATTTCTGATCTTTAATAATTTTTTGCATAAGCAATGGTAGATTAATTCCTCCATTTTTAATAGTATAAGCTTAGCTTCAACTCAAGGAATAACAGTGGCCAAGATATATGGGTTTACTCTTTTAAGAAATGGCATTAAGTACGATTATAGTTTCAAAGAATGTCTTCTCGCGTTATCAGAGCTTGTTGAGAAAATATATATTGCCGTTGGAGAATCTGACGATGGAACAAGAGAAGCGCTAGAAGAGTTTGATTTCCTTGAGATCATTGACACTAAATGGGATCCTGAAATGATGGGAGATGGTGGACAAATTCTTTCTCACCAGACCAATATTGCTCTAGAACACCTAAGAAAAGAACATGGATCAGATCCTGACGCATGGGGAATGTACCTTCAATGCGATGAGCTTATCCACGAAAGAGACCTAGAGCAAATTAAAGAAGATATTGAAGCTGCTCATAAAGGTAATCATGACAGTGTCAGATTTAGATATCTACATTTTTGGAAGGACCACTACCATATTGCAATTTCAAAGAGATGGTATCCTCAAGAAGTTCGCTGCATCAAGCTAGACCAAGAAATATGGAGCTTTGGAGACGCGCAGGGATTTAGTGGAATTAAGAATCTTTACGAGAGCGACTGCCATATTTATCACTACGGTCATGTAAGAGACGCTGAAAAGCTTGCCGAGAAACAAGAACTTCTCACTAGAATGATTCGCCCTGCGGAGAAGTTTAAGAAGTATTTCTCTAGAGAAAAGAAAGCATTCTCCAAAACAAAGTATATACCCCTCTTAGAAAGACACCCAATTCTTATGAAAGAGAGAATTGAAAAAATGGGTGAAAGCTATGAGTTGAGAGAAAGTGATCTAGTCTATATAGTTGGAGATAGAAGTCTTCTAGATGAGAGTCTACTCGAAAGAGTAAATACAAAGAAACTTATCTTTGTTAATAACCCAGAAGAAGTTCCCTTTGAATATAGGGATAAGAAAATGGTTATTCTAAGCCCTACTCTATTTCAAAACTTCCTCTATCCCTCCAAGACTCCAAAATCCTTTGAAAGTCCAATTGCAAGAGAATGGAGTGAAAGTATAAGACTAAAGTTTCAGTTATCAGAAAAAGGGATTAGCTTAAGCTAATTCCTTCTCATTGAAAGCAAATAATGCCCAAGCACTCATGATAAGAAATAAGTTTTCCCCATCGCCAAAAGTGTATTGAACCATTCCAGAGATAATGAAGCTCATTACGAAAGGGAACATAGTTTTTCCAAAAATATCATCTCTTCTAAATGACTCAACCAACCAAGTAATAAAAAAGGCAATACAAAATAGTACGCCCACTCCACCTGTCGATGCTAAGTGCTCTAAAATATTATTATGAGCATGTGAACCAAATTCAGGGTAAGCAATATTATGACGCTTTTTAATATCTTTCATATTGGGTTCAAAGTTTCTATAACCCCAACCAAATAGTGGTTTTTCCATAAACCCCTTATAAGCTGCTTCATAAAAGGCAATCCTCTGATCGTTGGAAGTTCCTCTATCAAGAAAAGTGCTTCGTATCTTATCACTTGAAAGAAAAACTCCTGCTGAAATAACTCCAAGAATTAAAGTCGCAGATAGAAACTTTTTAACATTTCCTTTTAAAAAGAAAAATGGAAGAGCTAGAACATAACCAAGCCAACCACCTCTAGCATAAGAAAGGACAAGCCCGATCATTCCAATAATCCAGCCACTATAGAGAACCCAAGGAATAATATAGTTCTCCAATCTCTTTCTATAAATAACTGCTCCAGTCATAAGAACCATAAATAGGCTTATCCCATATCCATAAGTCATGTACATACCGTAAAGCCCGCAAGCTCTAGTTGCATGACAGGCATCTTTCATTTTTAAAGGGTTGAAGCCTGTATAAAGACCTATAAGACCAGAAATAGTTGCAATTGAAGTCACAATTATAAACAGATTTAAAATGAACTTAATCTTTTTTTGATCTATATAGTTTTTAAATATTTCTCTAAAAGCAAATACAGAAAGTAGCGGTATTAGAAAATACTTAGCTTTAGAGATATTTTTTAAAGGCCTATCAAGAATGTCTAAGTTGAAGACAACCGATAATATTATAGAAATAATCAACCCAACTAGCGCCCAAGCACTTAAGGGAAGATTTAAATTATCTGAATTTTTTATCGCTATAAATGTAAAATAGATAGCAGGAACAATAAGCAAAACATGACTAACCGCAGAAAAGCTAACAGATGTAAAAATACCTAGAGCTAAAACGATTAAAGAGGCCCAAGTCATTCGATACATTGCTATTTGCATATTTTAATTCCTTATTTTTTTTAATTACAATATACGGCCAAATTGATAATGGAAAGAGTGATAAAAATAACTAGTCGCAATATTGAGAGTTTGATAAATTCTACCCATGTTAAAAGAAAGTGAAAAGACATTCTCACTCTTGCAAAAGAGTCTTGACGCAGTCCTAATTTTTTCAGGATGGCTTCTCGCATACTACTTAAGATTTAACCTTATTCCTGACGGACAAAAAGGTCTCTTCGACGACTTTTTTAAAGTCGGATTAACTTTAGTTGTTGTTTCTTATTTTATTTTTGAAAAAAATAAACTTTATACTTCCCACCGCTTTAGTTCACGCTTTGATGAGATTTTTAAAGCGTTAAAAGCTAATACTGTAAGTTTCCTAATTTTGATTGTTATCCTCTATTTTCTTAAATTTGAGCGTCTTTCACGTATTCATCTTCTTTTATACTTTGTGATTTCTTCGAGCTTTCTCATCATCAGTAGAGTTGCAATTAGAAAACTTTTAAAGAAAATAAGGAGAAAAGGTAAAAACCTTCGCCACGTATTACTTGTTGGTGATGGAAAGAATCTTTTAGAATATTTAAGAGTTTCTAGACTGTATAGAGATAGTGGTATCTCATTTATAGGGTGGATAGATGCAGGAGAAAATTTGAGAGACCCTGATATTGATATTATCTCAAGTTCATATTCTGACTTTATTAAGGAGACAAGGCCAGATAACGTTGTCGTCTCTTATTCTAACGAGAATGCTAAGAGATTCTCAGAGTTTTTAAAGAATAACTATAATGATGTCATCCCTCTTCAGGTACTACCTGACCTTTCTTACTCTATGGTAGGACATCATATAGAAGACTTTGCAGGGATTCCGCTTTTAACTTTTAATCAACCAAGTTTTTCTAGTATTGATCTTATCTTTAAGAGACTGTTTGACATTATTTCTACAGGAATAGGTCTACTTATTATCTCTCCACTTATGATTGCCATTGCAATTGGAGTGAAGCTTTCAAGCTCAGGCCCTATATTTTTCGCTCAAGAGAGAATTGGTCTCAATGGAAAAAAGTTTAAAATGTGGAAATTTCGCTCAATGAGAGTTGCACTAACAAATGAGGACCAAACGACTTGGTCATCTAAAGAAGACCCTAGAAAGACAAAATTTGGATCATTTATAAGATCAACTAGCCTTGATGAATTACCTCAACTTTGGAATGTCCTCATCGGAGAGATGTCACTAGTTGGCCCAAGACCAGAGAGACCATTCTTTGTAGAAAAATTTAAAGATGAGATACCACATTATATGCTTAGGCATAAAATGAAAGCTGGAATCACAGGGTGGGCACAAGTTAACGGATGGCGCGGAGACACTGATCTAACAAAGAGAATTGAGTGTGATATTTTTTATATTAGAAACTGGTCTTTTTGGCTCGATATCAAGATTATTTTTCTCACTTTCCTAAAAGGGTTTATTAATAAAAATGCCTACTAAAAATATTGACTATATCATTGTTACAAATACGATATACAGAGAGAAATCTCTTGTTGAAAAAAGTCTTCGCTATTCATTAAAACAAACTCCCCCTCCAATGAGGGTTATTTTGATTGATCAAAATGATACTCCGCTAAATATTGATAACGAGCTTCTAAAGCACCCACTCCTCACTATTCAAAGGTCTTCAAAAAAGTCTGTATCTGCGGCTAGAAACGAGGTAATTATCCCCAAGTCTGCTGAGTGGATTGTCTTTTGTGACGATGATGGCAGACTAGATGAGCAATACTCTGAAAATCTTCTTTCATATATAGAGAAAAATAAAAATATCGAAGTCATTGCTGGTAGCATTCTAAGAGAAGATACTATGGAGTACTACTCCCTAAGGCACAAAAAGGGTGGCTCTTTAAAGAAATTCTATAATTCAAAAAACTTAATGGGATCTAATTTCTGTGTAAAAGCAAATGTTTTTAATGATCTTCAAAGGTTTGATGAAAACTTTGGAGCTGGCTCAATATGGGGAAGCGGAGAAGAAACAGACTTTTGCTGGAAAGCATACTTTTCACATAAAGAAATGGAGTTTGTACCTGAACTTAAAGTTATTCATGTTCCTCCTTTTAACGAATCATTAACGAAAGGGCTTAAGAAGTCCTACTCCTACGCATTAGGAAAAGGGGCATTAGTTTCGAAGTGGTTATTTAAAGAAAAAAAGTTACTAGTGACTTTAGAATTAATAGAAATGATCCTAATCCCCCCTCTACAGATAATAAGAGGAATAATAGTCCTTAAACCTGGCTTAATTCTAAATAACTTTGCCACGCTTCTTGGCCGCCCTATTGGGCTTATAAAGTATCTTTTTAATTAGAGGATTCGTACTTAATGCTCTTTAAAAGACGTAGAATTTTTCCTCCTCCCACCTTATAAAATACTTTTCTAATACAAAACTTTAGGAACCTATAAAAAACCCCCAAACAGCTTCTTAGACCAAGATTTTTATTTATCTTTAATGAATAAAAGCATTCTTTAATACTTTTAAATTCCTGTTTCGCCGAAATCCCTTTTCCATCCATCAAAATACTTTCTTCGTCAAAGTAGTATCCCTGAAATCCAGATAGAGTCATTCTCATGACCCAATCATAGTCTCCAGCGATTTTAAAATATGTATCAAAAAGCCCAATTTGATTGAAGATATCTTTTCTTACAACTAATGTTTGATGAAAATATGGCATCCCTTCCGAAATATGCTTATTCTTGTCATATTTAAAGACTAACTTTCCAGCATTTTCATCAACAAAGATGATATTAGAGTAGCAAAAAGAAGTCTCTATAGAACTTTTAAATTTAAGAACTACATCTCTAAGGTATGTCTCACTAATCAAAAGGTCGCCACTGTTAATAAAAACAAGTAGCTCTCCAGAAGCAAGAGCTACCCCTTTATTAAAAGCATCATATATTCCATTATCTTTTTCAGATATATATTTAAAATTATTATCTGATAAGTTCTCCAAAAATAATTTGGTTTTTGGACAGTCTCCCCCATTAATTACGACCCACTCATAATCTACGTTATCCACTTTAAAAATAGACTCATAAGTGGCCTTAAGTTCATCATAATTATTAAAAGTCAATGTAATTACAGAAAGAGTCATAATATATACGTCTTAGGTGACGTCCTTATCTTAAAAGTGATAGAGTACTTACTAAATGAAAATAGCAAATAAAATAAAAAATTTATCTCAGCACAAAAAAAATATCATTTCAAACTCAATGTGGCTATTACTTGAAAAAGGCTACAAACTAGGTTTAGGTTTTTTTGTAGTATCCTACGTTGCTAGATATTTAGGACCACATGACTTTGGAATGCTATCCTATGCTTTAGCTATTATTTCTCTAACTATACCTGTTGCGAACTTAGGGTTAAGAAATATTATCAAAAAAGAAATGATACTAAAGGATAGCCCTCTTTATTTAATTCTAGGATCATCCTTTTGCATCCGAGCAATCTCAAGCTTTATAATATTTATTATTTTATTATTTTTCTCTTTCACTCATGGAGAGCCAAACCAGCCCACACTGATTATAATTATGGCAATATCTCTTCTAGTAAACCCTTTTGATCAGCTAGAAGATTATTTTGCAAGTAAATTAAACAGTAAAAAAAGTGTAAGAGCTTCTCTAATTGCGCTTACGGTATCTTCTTCATTCAAGTTAACATTCATATTACTAGAGATGAGTGTAGTATATTTTGCGATCGCTCAACTAACAGAAGTATTAACCTACTCTGCCTTTTTAATATTTTTCTACTCAAAAGAAGGTGGAAGTCTTTTCAATTGGAAACCTTCAAAAGAAATAATTCTAGATAGTTTATCTAAAAGCTGGCCTCTCATGTTTTCTGGTCTAGCAATTCTAATCTATATGAGAATTGATCAATACATGCTAAATAATATGATCGATGCTAGCGCTGTAGGAATATACTCTATTGCTGTAAAACTATCTGAAATTTGGTACTTTATCCCAACAATTATAATGACCTCATTCTTTCCAAATATTATTTCGAATAGGACATCTAATCCAATAAAGTATAAAATTCAAACTAAACAATTGATGATGTTGATGAGTGCTCTTTCACTTTTGATATCAATCCCTCTCTACTTTTTAGCCCCTTTAATAGTTCCATTAATATTTGGAGATCAGTACTTAGCATCTGTTCCAGTTTTACAAATTCATATATGGTCTTCATTATTTGTTTTCTGGGGAGTCTCTCAGTCAGCCTGGGACATATCAGAGAACTTAACAAGACTATCTCTTATGAGAACATCAATTGGAGCGGTATCAAACATTATACTAAACTTCTTTTTAATTCCAAAGTTTGGAGTCAAAGGAGCTGCATACGCGACAGTCATATCCCAATCGTTAAGTGCCTTTATACTCAATCTATTACATAAAAATACTCGTCCAATATTTATGACTCAAATAAAATCATTATTCTTTTGGAATGCAATTTCTCTACAAAGGAAAGAACTTAATGACAAGTAGCTCTAAAGAACTAATCTCAATAGTTATCCCCACTTTCAATGAAGAGGGAAATATTGTTAAAATTTATACTGAGCTTGAGAAGGAGCTTAAAGAGATCTATCCCTTTGAACTTATTTTTGTTAACGATGGCAGTACTGATAAAAGTCTAGAAGTTATTCTAAATTTAGCTAAAAAAGATTCAAGAGTTAAATATATTGATTTTTCAAGAAACTTTGGTCATCAAGCGGCTCTAAGAGCAGGACTAAAAAAGGCATCCGGAGCCTGTACAATTTCATTAGATGCAGATCTTCAGCATCCTCCGAAACTAATCCCCGAAATGCTAAAGAAATGGAAAGAAGGGTATCAAGTTGTTTATACAATTAGGGATGATACAAATTCACAAACAAGCTATTTTAAAAAGATTACATCACTTTACTTCTATAGACTGATAAACAAACTATCCGATACAGAAATTGAACAAGGAGCTGCTGATTTCAGACTTTTAGACTCCAAAGTTTTGAATGATATTAATAGTTTTCAAGAAAAAGATATATTCTTTAGAGGGTTATCTTCATGGGTTGGCTATAGACAATTTAAAATAAACTACACACCTAACCCAAGGCTATGGGGAGAAACAAAATATTCATTTAAACGAATGATCTTATTTGCAATAACTGGAATCACTTCATTTAGTACGCGGCCACTAACATTTTCAATAATTATTGGAGTTGTCATATCAGCCTTTACTTTTATTTATGCTCTCTATGCACTTTATATTAAAATTTTCACCGATGAGGCCATCTCTGGCTGGAGTTCACTAATAGTAAGTGTTCTTTTTATTGGGGGAGTTCAAATGATTATTCTTGGTATTATTGGTCAATATATAGGAAAAATATTTCTCGAAGTTAAAGGTAGACCTGACTATCTTATCAAGGATGAGAGCTAACTTTTTCAAGTAAATACCAAGGTATCGGCCTCCCTACACCTGCATCTATCCATCTATAATTATACTTCTCCTTAATAAAAGAGATTGGTCTCAAGACTTTAGTATACAGAGAAATTTTATCGCTAATTGGCGTTTCATTTAATTTTGTTTTTAAAACCTTAGAAATTTTCCATCCATCAGGAATATTTTTTTTATTCATAGTCAAAAGAAAGTCTTTATTAGTATTTGAAAAGTTTATCTTTGTACAACCTGAAGAAAAGTGTAAAAAATAAATATTAACTTTATCAAAAAATTCATTCTTATCTATTAAACCTATTGATGAGTTTTCACAGGTATTTTCTAACTCTAAAAGAACAGCCTCCTCAAATATACCTGCGCTTCTTTGTGTCTCAAATTGAAAGATATAATTTTGAGATATGGTAAGTACAAAAAGTAAAAACCATACAGAAATAGTTTTTTGATCTAGGACAGGAGTAACCTTAATTAAAAGAAGTAAAAAACACATTAGATATAATACAACAGCAGGATACATATATCTTAGAATTGGGGCCCAACCAATAACAAAAGTGAAAGCAAGAGAAAGAAAGAGAAAAAAAATAATTAAAAATTCTTTTTCTAAAATTACTTTTGAAAAAATCTTTTCTTTTACAGAGTATATGAATGGGAAAAGAAGAAAACCACTCATCACTATATCTGGTCTATTCCCAGGCATAAAAAGATTAATAAACACATACCTAATATTTTTTAATACACCATAAATGTCTCTGGTTTCAGTTCCATAACCTGATTGGGCGGCATAATAAACTTTAATAAATGTAAATACATAGAATAAGAGAAATGGAAGAATATACAATATTCTACTCTTTATCTTAATTTTCCTAAAGTCATAAAAAACGACACATAGTAGTACAAAACCAGGAAATATATTAGTCTCCTTACTCCACAATAATAAAATGAATGACACTAAGGACAACATATAGTTGAACGTTGTCTTTTTCACACATATAAAAAAGTAAGATGTCGATAACAAAAAGAAAACTGTTGATAATTCCTGAGGAGCAAGCCTAGCCTCTGGGTTATTTGGAAATATGAAAAATAGTCCAAAGCTTATGATTGAGACTAGAGGATACTCTTTTAAATTTCTAAGAGCTCCTATATTTTGTTTATAATGAGCATAAAATATTATTTTATAGAATAATATATAAGATAGAATTTTGACAAGAAAGCGAAAGGCATGATGGGAAGTAGAGTTCGTCCCAAAAAGTGACCAATAGAAAATATTTCCAATTTCAAATGTAGGCCTAAATCTCCCCTTATTTAAGTGAATTATTGAGTTAGTAACTTCAGAGAAGTTTACTCTCCAATCACCATAATCATCAATTAACCTAAAAGGAGTATCAAGAGACAAGATCATTGCAGTTGAAAGCAGAAAAATGATTAGAAGTAATGTAATAAGTTGAATACTAATCAACAGTCTTTTACTATTAGACATATAACCTCATAAACTAGCTAGAGGCCTAATTCACTCCCTCTAGTCTGCGTAATATAACTAGGATATTATTACTGTAAAGTAATACAAAGGGAAACAGTGAAGAGACTTTACTCTATTTACTTCAAAGTAATAGCATTTTTTTTAGCAACTTTTATAAAGCTTACTAATATTTCAAAAGGGAGTAAAGAAAATCAAATACTAATTGTAAAGCCTGACGCAGTTGGTGATTTCTTCATCTTTCTTCAATTTATTCATAATATAAGAGATTTCTATCCTCACAAAGAATTCAATATTAAAGTTCTTGTAAATCAGATCAATGAAAACGTTGCAAAAGAATACTTAGATGTTGATGAGATAGTTTCTTTTAATAGATCAAAACTCTATAACTCATTAAGCTACTTCCTATCTCTTATATGGAGGGTAAAAGGAAACTACAATGAAATAATTTACCCTTGCTACTCTAGAGAATCATTATTTGATATATTAATCTACTCTCTTCAAGCAACTAAGAAATCTTCCTTTAAAGGAGACTCTACAAATAGCTCTAAAGCATTAATAACTATTGGAAACTCTTTCTATAACTACTTAATTAAAGATGAAAATGCTAACGAGCTTACAAGAATTGATAATTTTTTCCAGCAAGTTATTCCAAACTACAACTACACAGAATATTTAATTAAAACTGATTCTAATGACCCACTCTTAACTTACATAGAGGATAAAACCATAGGTATTTTCCCAGGAGCAAGCTGGAGAGGAAGGTGTTGGGAGCCAGAAAAGTATGGGCAATTAATAGAAGTCTTAATCCGAAATGGCCATAAAATTGTCCTACTTGGAGGACCTACAGACATTCAAATAACTGAAGATATTTTAAGATACTGCCAAAAGCCTCATCAAATAATTAACCTTGTTGGAAAAACGTCTTTAATTAATCTTACAAACATAATCTCTAAACTAGAGTTACTTATAACTTCTGAGAGTTGCGCTGTTCATATAGCTCAAGTAACTCAAACAAAATCCATAACACTACTAGGCGGAGGACACTTTGAAAGGTTTCTGCCTTTCCCAGAGAAATATAATAAAAAGTTAACAAGTCTGTCAGTTTATAAAAAGCTTGATTGCTTCTACTGCGGCTGGCACTGTCCCTTTTCGAACCCAGGACAATCTGTCCCCTGTATAGAAATGATAGAGACAATTTCAATTATAAATAGATTTAAAGAGTAAGGAGCTCAAATAAGTAACATATAAGCATGACAGACCTAACACTTTATCTTTAACAGAAAAAACAATTAACAGTAAGAGGAATCATCATAATTATGATTTTTAAGAAGCGTAAGGCTTCCTAAAAATAAAATAAAATAAGGTCTATAATCTCCTTCAATAATCACCTCTTGAAACATCACTGCTAATGAAGCTAAAATAATTAACTTCTCAAGAGCATTCTCTAAACATAGTATATTTACCTTCACTCGCCTAAGCAAATAAGCATAGGCACTAAAAAATAAAACGATAGGAGCCCACCCACCTATTCTTGCAGAATCAATCCAGAAGTTGTGAAACCATTTCACACTTACAAATTTCTCATCTACACCAAAGCCGCCCAAAGGGTGAGACAGCATTTGTAAAAAACCATTTATGTATAACTCTCCTCTAGACGAAGAATCAAGCCCCTCCTTGAATCTTCCCACAACATGGAGAAACTCATATCTAAATTCTTGACTACTGAGGTAAAACAAGAACACCGTCACCATCAAAAGAGCAAATAACGATAAACCCTTCTGACTTCTCCCTTTAATAAAAAGAAAAAGGTGAGAATAGAGAGAACCTAAAAAAAAGATGATAAAAAAAGCCCTTCCTTTCAAATAGAAGCCAGATAAAATAGACACTAACAGTATAACCAAAAAAATGAATCCCTTGACGCTTAACTTACCATGACAAAGCACATAGTACGAAACACACCCAAAAATTGACATCATACTACTGACAAGCGGAGAATTTATAACGGAGCCGCTAAATGGACTCCAAAGCCCTCCATGCCCATAACCACCTTTGATATAACTAGCAAAAATAATAACACAACACTCCACAAAAACACCAAAGAGATAACTCAAGATCAAACTTCTCTTACTTAAACTCTGATAAAAAATGACCCCAGCACCAAAGAAGGCAAAGCCCATTACAACTAACGATCTATAGGGATAAAGTAATAATCCTCCACCAAAAATGACTATACAAATTACAGAAAAAATCAAGACTGTGAATATAAAGAAAGGCTTTAGCTTAAGAAAATAATCTGGACTAAATACCTCTTTATAATTAAGAGCTATAAACAAAATAAAGAAAGGCAAGTAAAGAATAAATTTATTCAAACCTAGAGAGAAAAAGAACATAATGAGTATGACTCTTTTCACTTGCTCGTACAACATTAGATCTCCAACCTATTCACGACCCATAAGGAATGATCTCTAGTCACTACTCATAAACGCTACCGGGAACCTCTATTATAGAATAAGAAATAGCCATGGTTGCCAGCGAAATATCACAAAAGAAGCCTATATGGAGTCTACAATGAAATGACTATAAAAATAGTTTTAATTATCGAAATATTATCATAGTATTCATATAAATACCATTACCTAATTTAAAAGAAGTATTTATGAATAACATACAACGACTCTCAAAAAAACAAAAAATACAGAGAGAATTTCCAAGCACTAAATATGGTACAGTAAGATTTGGAAATGTCCTAGGCATTAATGAGTCAGTCATTCCAGGATTTCTCAAGCAAATTAAAGAGGATAGACCGGTAAGAGTGCCCCCCCCGATACTACTTGTTATTTCATGTCTATCCCTGAGGCGACTCAGCTCGTTCTTCAGACTGGTGCAATGACTAGAGGGGGGGATGTATTTGTATTAGATATGGGAGAGCCGGTTAAGATTATAAATTTAGCGAGAGGTTTAATTAAGTTCTGTGGACTAGAGGAGCCTAATGATATCGAAATTGAATTTACAGGTCATCGTTCAGTCGAAAAACTTTATGAAGAACTAATTTTTAATAAAGAAGAAGAAACTCTACAAACTGCTCACTCTTTGGTCAGAGTAGTAAAAAGGGGATATGAAAAGGGCTCTCAAGCCGATACCAACCTAGAAAAGCTCCCGGCTTCAAAAAAAAGTTTGAATAATATTAAATCACAAATAAGAAAGGTTATTAATGAGTATAATTATAACTACAACTAAATCTAAAAACTAGACAGAAGAGATGATAAATAAAAAAATACAGCAATACATAAAGTCCTTTATAGATAAAGCCACTGCTTTAATCTTACTAATTCTGCTTTCCCCTATATTTATTTCTATCTCCATATTAATTGTTATTTGTGACGGCTTCCCTATTTATTTTATACAAAAACGACCTGGTAAAGGGAATAGGATTTTTAAAATTATTAAATTCAGAACGATGAAAGTACAAATACTGAATGAGTCTCAGTCAGATATAGCTCGAAGCACGAAACTTGGCACTTTTCTAAGAAGTACGTCTTTAGATGAAATGCCACAATTAATTAATGTTCTAAAGGGAGACTTGAGCTTTGTCGGACCAAGGCCTCTACTCACTGAATACCTTCCACTCTACAGTGAATACCAAATTAAACGACACAATGTTTTACCTGGTATTACAGGTTGGGCACAGATAAATGGAAGGAATAAAATAAGCTGGGAAGAAAAATTCTACCTAGATGTCTGGTATGTTGATAATTGGTCACTATTGCTAGATATTAAAATATTAATAAAAACCTTTTTTAAGGTAGTTAGTAAAAAAGACATCAATTCTTCTGAGGATATGACAATGGAAAAGTTTACTGGATCCAAAAATGAAAATTAACAAATATAAAAATAGGATATTTCTTTCTGCTCCCCATATGTCTGGACAAGAAAAAAAGTATATAGATAAAGCTTTTAGTGATAACTACATCGTTCCTCTTGGGCCAAACGTAGACGAGCTTGAAGATAAAATCTTAAGTTTTCTAAATGTAAAAGGTCTACATGTAGTTGCTATGAACTCGGGAACTGCTGCAATTCACATCGCACTAAAACTACTTGAAATCAAACAAGGCGAAGAAGTATTTTGCTCTACTTCTACATTTGTTGCAACAGCAAATCCAATCCTCTATGAAAAAGCTGTCCCAATATTTATAGATTCAGAGCCCGAAACCTGGAATATCTGCCCACTCTCACTTCAGCGAGCCATAGACATAAAAAGAAAAAGTAATTCAAAAATCCCAAGAGTATTAATTACTGTTGACCTTTTTGGCAAAAGTTGTAACTACGATGACATATCTAGAATCTGCAAAGAAAATAATATAAAAATCATTGAAGATTCTGCTGAAGCACTAGGTTCAACTTACAAACAAAATAAGTGTGGAGTATTTGGAGATTATGGAATTTTTTCTTTTAATGGTAACAAAATAATTACCACTTCAGGAGGTGGCGCACTTGTTACCCACTCAAAAAAAGATGCCCAAAAAGCTTTATTTTTAATTACCCAAGCAAGAGATAAAGCCCAGTTTTACCTTCACTCCCAAACTGGCTACAATTATAGAATGAGTAACATAAGTGCTGGTATTGGCATTGGCCAAATGAATGTCATTGAAAATCGAGTCAATCAAAGAAGAAATAATTTTAAAATATATAAGCAACTTCTTAAAGATTGTCCCGTAACATTTCTCAAAGAAGACCAAGATAGTCGATCTAATCACTGGCTATCTACCATCCTAATCAATGAAGATTCAAAAGTTAAACCCGAGAAATTAATCGAAGCTCTCGATCTATACAATATTGAAGCTAGAAGAGTCTGGAAGCCACTTCATACTCAACCCTTGTTTTCAAACAATGATTTTTTTACTGTACATGATAAACCTGTAAGTGAGGATATTTTCGAAAGAGGTCTCTGTCTTCCTTCAAGCTCTTTTTTAAAAGAGATTGAAATTAAAGATATCTGTGAAATAATAAAATCTACTTTCTAACTAAAGTCAGGAAAGCTTTCAGTTTCCAAAGGAAGTACTATTGATTCCTTTGGGTCATGCTCGGAATCAATAAGATTAGCAATCAGTGATACTTCTTCTATGTTTGACTTAAAACTATAATAGACTCCTGCAGGGATCTCGCACATTGCATAATTAGACTGTCCTATAACAAATTCATCAGTAGCTCCATATGTCAATGAGGAAGCGCGCATATCAACAATCTTAAATTTAACTTCCCCCATAGGTACGACTACCCTTTGGGAAATTTTGCGATGTAACTTCCAACCCTTCTCATACCCGGGGTTTACTTTAGAAAAATAAACTTCTCCAAATTCATTAAATACTGAACTACTTTTTTTTATGAAATGTAAAACAGCACCTCTCTCATCCTCAAACATTGAAAGGGGTGTTAACTTAACACCATCTATCTTAGTCATCTAGACTCCAAGAAGTATTTTTCTTTTTTGCTATTAAGCAATACTCTTTAATCTGGTTTTTACTGAATTCACATATACTATCTCTATTTCCTTCATAAAATTCTTTATACCATTGAGCTGTGAATCGAATAGTTTCCTCATAATTTAGGGAAGCTTGCCAATCTAAAAGAAAGTTAGCCTTGTCACAATTAAGCTTCAATAGGCCTGCTTCTTTTTTAAAACTGGCATCTGCCTCAACTTTCCAGGAACCATTAATGTACTTACTCATACTTTTAACAACTTCTAAAACACTGATATCTAAGTTTTCACGAGGTCCAAAATTGAAAGCTTCTCCCTCCAAAGACTTTATGTCTTCATCCAAAATAGCTCCTAACTGCAAGTAGCCACTTAAAGGTTCAAGCACATGCTGCCAAGGCCTTGTACTATTAGGACTTCTAATTGATAACTCCTCAGATGAGTACCACTTTTTTACAATATCAGGGATAATTCTATTTGCTGCCCAATCTCCACCACCGATAACATTACCAGCTCTTGCAGAACAGACTCTTATTCCCTTTTCTTTTAAAAAAGATCTTTGAAGAGAGCTTATAGCTATTTCCGCACAGGCTTTAGAAGCACTGTATGGATCTATCCCACCAAGTTTATCACCTTCCCTATAGCCATAATACCATTCCACATTTTCATAACACTTATCAGAAGTAATCATCACAACAGACTTTACGCTTTTAGAGTCTTTTACGGCCTCCAGAACATTTACTGTTCCCATTAAATTTACTTCAAATGCCATACGAGGATCTTTATAGCAATCACTCACGATAGGATTTGCAGCTAAGTGAAAAACAATATCAGGACAAAAGTTGTCAATCTCTTTTTTCAATAGTTCAAAGTCTCTAACATCACCTTCAATACTTAAATCATAAGCATCCTCTTGAAGAAAGTCGAAATGTGCTGGCTTTGAAGGTACATAAGCAGAAAATCCAGCAACCTCAGCGCCCAAACTTTTAAGCCATAGACATAACCACGAGCCTTTAAAACCAGTATGCCCAGTTACTAAAATTTTTTTATCTGAGTATATATTGTTAAACATTTCGTGCTCCTAAAAATTTTGCCATGGAACACTTCCATCGCTCCACAAAGAATCTAAGTATTCTTTATCTCTAAGGGTATCCATACATTGCCAAAAGCCCGTATGCTCAAAAAATGATAACTCATTATCTCTGACAAGTCCCTCCATTGGCGCTCTCTCGAGAATTGTTTCATCATCTTTCAGGTAATTAAATATTTCATTATTAAAAACAAAGAAACCACCATTTATCCATCCACTTGACGACTGAGGCTTTTCAGCAAATTCTAAAACTTCACTATTTTCATTTATTTTCATTTCACCAAATCGCGCCGCTGGCCTAACACCCGTAACTGTTGCAACTTTCCCATTTTTTTTATGGGCAGAAATAAGGTTTTCTATATTTACATTTGCAACACCGTCACCATAAGTCAGACAGAATGACTCATCTTCTTTTAGATGATCTTTTAACCTTAACAACCTTCCACCAGTTAAAGTATCTTCTCCTGTGTCCACAAGATGAATCTTCCAATCAAGAGAACCTTTTTTATGGTAAGAAATATCGCCTGATGAAAGGTCGATAGAGAAGTCATTGTTCAATTGATAATAATTTAAAAAGTAATCCTTTATTACATCTCCTTTATAGCCAAGACATAAAATAAATTCTTTTATTCCAAACTTAGAGTAAATATTCATTATATGCCAAAGTATAGGATAAGGACCAACTCCTACAAGTGGCTTAGGGATAACTTTTGTTTCCTCAGCTAGTCTCGTCCCCTTCCCACCACATAAAATAACTGCCTTCATAATCTTCCTTTAAATTGGCTTAAAGCCTCTTAATTGTTGAATCTTATCATAAATAGATTTTGGTAAAAATGTCAGTAAAAAATATATTAACATTTTTCGATCACCAAGATAAGGTCTTAGAAATGCTCGAGCTTCTCTCAAGTCACTTTTTTTCCAACCTAATAAAGCTCGCTCTTTTGCTATGGCTTTTCTTAACTCCATACACTCATCCGAGTATTCATCTTCAAAGTTAGGGTAGAGCTTACAAAATTTCTCAATCATTAACTCCCTCTCAACTGGAAATTTTTCATACTTTGAAAATGTCCAACTATCATCATGCATTCTCCACTTTGCTAATACTTTATCAATGTAAGCAAGTTCACACTTCTTAGATAAACGAATTAAAAGCTCAGCTTCCTCGATCATATCAAACCTAACATCAAACCACTCTACTAAAAGATCTAGATGTTTTCTTCTTATTGCCACTGTCTCTAAAGAAAGGTCATACCTTTTTAATAAAGCTCTAAAAACATTCCCCTCTTTTGGCTTTATTGAAGAGTATAACTGTCTTTGATCCCCATCTTTATCGAAGAATATAGTGTCCGTTACAACAATTCCTACGCTTTCCTTTTTGATAAAAACCTCTACTTGTAAAAGTAATTTCTCTTTATACCAAATGTCGTCCACGTCTAAAAAAGCAATAATCTCCCCTCGAGATTTTTCAATAGCTAAATTTCTAGCTTTCCCTAAAGCTGTAAATTCCTGAGCCTTAAAGCATTTAATTCTTTTATCTTTGTATGATTGAATTATTTCTACAGACTTATCTTTCGAGCAATTGTCCCAAAAAATAATTTCCCAGTTTTTATAAGATTGAGACAAAACAGAATCAACAGCCTCTCTTAAGTAAGCTTCACCATTGCAGCAGTTCATAATAACGCTTACGAGTGGATTATAATTCATTTACAACCTCAATAATTGACTTCGTGATATAATCAATATCCTCTTCTTCCAAATCGCAATGTAGAGGCAGACTCAATAGCTCTAGAAACGCCTCTTCTGTATTCTTTAACGGCTCAGAGCTTCTATAGAGTTCATGAAAGTGATTAGGCACATAATGAATTCCTACCTGTATCCCTTTAGCGCTAAGTCGGTCTTTTACAAGATCTCTATTTTTCACTCTAACAACAAAAATGTGAGGAGCAATTCCCTCAAAGTCATTTCTCAGCAATTTAATTAAAGAAGAATTACCAAGTTTCGAAACATAAGAATGAGCTAATGCCCTTCTTTTATTTGAAAATTCATCTAGACGTGTTAATTGAGCTCTACCAATGGCAGCCATAATATCACTCATATGATACCTCCAACCTTGCTCTCTGATGTTAAAGTTCCAAGTCCTAGACTTTAAATATCTTCTCTCCGAATCCCCAGAAATTCCTAACAATCGAAGATCACTTACCTTATCTAAAAAAATCTCATCACTACTAACAATACAACCTCCTTCACCAGAAGTTATATTTTTAATACCATCAAAACTAAAGCAAGTTACGTCTCCAAAAGATCCGACCCTTTTACCTTCATGAAAACTACCAAAACAATGAGCTGCATCTTCTACTACTCTTAATTTTTTTTCGTTTGCCAATGCATAGATATCGTCAATATTATCAGTCTGACTTGCATAAAAGACAGTCAATATAACTTTTGTCTTATTTGTGATTTTCTTCTTTGCATCTTCCGGGCACATTAAAAGGCTACGAGAATCAACGTCAATCGAAACTGGTACTGCCCCAGTAGCTGAAATTGCCTGATATGATGCAACATAGGTCAAAGATGGTACTAAAACCTCATCGCCACTTGTTACACCTAATGCCTGTAAAGCCAAGTGCAAGGCAGAAGTTCCAGTATTTACACAAACAGCTCTCCTGCCAAGTAAACTTGAAATTTCGTTCTCAAAAAGACCAACCTCAGGCCCCATTCCAAGATATTCTGAGTCCAAAACCTTCAAAACATATTCTTTTTCCAAGCTTCCAATTTTTGATTTTGATAACCTTATCAAAAAATCCCCCATTAAAATATCAAACTGATAGCCTAGTATATATTACTAAAGTGTATTTGTTAGTACTAACTTAAAAAAAACAAGAGAAAAAATCAGAGAAAACTACTTTAAATTAGGATTTTTTAATAGATTTTCCACTTCAGACAAGTATTTTCCTTCCAAAGATGGATTACGTAAAAAACAAGGCAAATTATAGATAGTTTTATGAAGATTTTGCGCAACGGGATATTCTTCTTCAAAGTAGTTCAGTTCCTCAGGTTCACCATTATAGCCTAATGCAAAAGAGCGAAACCAATCCCCAAATTCGACCTTACTAGAGTTAGGTCTCCAATTTAAATATATAGGGATACGCAATGGAAAAATGACATTCGAGCCTATTCCCATAGGATAACATATATTATTTCTTTTTAGAATTTCTAAAATCTTCCCCTTTAGCCTACCTCTACTGTTTAAATTTTCTTGAAGATATTTTATTTGTCTCAAACCCCAATAAGCCTGGAGGTTTGACATTCTGTATAAGTAATCATTTTTCTCTCTAGGCTTAAATGTTACACTAAAGTCCTTTAAAAGCTTAAATCTATTCACTATTGATAAAACCTTTATTGTTAACTTATAAAAGCGCTCACAAGTAAAAAAGTATAGTAGATACTTTTGAAAAATTAAGCTTAATAAAAAAGTAGTACTTAAATTTTTACAGTTTTTTGAAAGCTCTTCGACCTTTTTAGCGATTTCTTCACTCCTAACAAAACTCGCTCCACCAGAAACGGTTGAAAAGATTTTCGTTTTATCAAAAGAGAATATTGCAGCATCTCCCAATGTCCCCAATAACTCTCCTTGCTCATTCTTACTTCCAAACGTTAAGGCACAATCCTCAATAACATAAATATCCTTAAATTTTTCCGTAGATTTAATTTGAGAAACAAGTTCGTTGCTTACATATGAATATTGAACAATGATGACTCTTGTCTTACTTGTTACTTTCTTAGCAAGTTTCTCAAAGTCAAATGACAAGGTCTCCTCATTAATATCTGAATATATCACCCTAGCTCCTGTTTCGAGAACTGAGTCAATAACTACTTCACACGTAAATGGCAAAACGATAACTTCTGACTCAGGACCTACTTCGACAGACTTTAAAATTGCATTTAAAGACATTCTAGCAGAGCTAAACAAAGATAAGTGTTCAGAACTTATCTTTAAAAAATGAGCTACCTCTTCTTTGAAATCAGCAAGATAGTTTTTCTTTGAAAGAAAATAAAATAAATCATAAAAAAAAGAATCGTATCTACTTGTCACACTTTCGTAATGAAATTTTAAAAAAAGATTCACTTTAATACACCTTTTAACTCATTTACATTAATAAAGATCTCTCGAATTAATCTACCTTCACGAAACACTTTCTTCCTTAGAAGCATATCGTCTCTAAGATGATTCCAAACCCCCACCTTCTCACCACGTTCATATAAGCCGACTTCAAGCCCCTTCTTACTTAACTGGTAAGAAGCGCCATGCCTCACCCCATCACGAACACAGAATTTCTCAACACTTCTTCCATCACTCTTAGAAAGAGAGTCACAATCTAACTCTAATTCTGCAAACATGCTTTCCCTCTCTTTTTCTGAGCAGGAAAAAATCATCCCCATGGAGCATGATTCTTTAAAAGTAATATTAGAGAACTTTAACCATTTCTTTTCCTTATAGAGACTTCCTAAAAAATGACAGGAAAATGGATCTCTCAAGGAGAAACAGGCATTATCTAGCCTAGATCTCCCTCTAACAAGTTTTCCTCGACGCATTTCTCTAAAAGCTAGTGAACTACAATTTAACACATTTAAGCTTTGAATACTTTCTCTATAATTTAAATTACAACCTCTTTTTAATAAACTTTCCGATTTGTTTCGACTATATGCAGACAAAAGATAGCACGAGAAGCTTTCTCCCTTATCGCAAGCAGAGCTTAAGGCGGACATCTCAACAAGAACATCTGAACGACACAAACCTTGCGTATAGAGTTCACGACAAGATACTCTAAAAAACACACCTTTTTTAGAATAACAGCCTTTTTCTAAAATTATTCTTGGAATATTTGAACACATTGATGGCTTCACTAGATCTAACAGCTTGGCATTTAATCGACCTCTTGATTTGACATATCCAAGCTCTAAGCTCAAAGAATTATGACTTAAATAAAAAAGCAATAACAAGATCAAACACTTCACTCCAATGCCCTTAATGAAAAACTTTCAACCGTTAGCAAAGTTACAAAAATTAAAAAAAAGTAGTTGTATCCGGCAACATCAGCACCTCCATAATGCAGCCCTAACAGTAAAAAAGTCACTGCCCCAACAAGCTCACTAGAAATAATTCTATTATATATGAATGAAAAAATAACGAGGCTACCTGAAAAGTAATAGCTAAAAACTGGCAAAACCCCAAAAATCATAACGGGCTCCAAGAACTTCACCTCTCCCTCCTGGCAAGAGTCAATTCCTCTTTTTCCCAAGTTGATTAAAATTTTTTTTACTGAGCACTCATTTAAATGAGGTAGATAATCCATTAGATTAAAGTGACCCCTTAAAAAATATGAGGCTAGCTTGTCTCCTACTCCTAAATAGAAAATGCTAAAAAAGAAATATACTCCCACCATCCCTATTACAACAATATACTTCCTCTTAAACCCTTCATTTAACTCACCTTTAATTAATGTAACAACAACCATCCCCATTAAAACGAGAACAATATATAAAGAGTCAGAAGAGAAAATAGCTAAAAAAGAGACTAAAAGCAACGCCATCAAATCAATTGTAAATCTAGTTTTTTTAAAAACAGCATTCGAAAATAAATAAAGCCAGGAAACAAGTAAACCAGAAGCAGCTATAGCAGAAGGAAACAAGAAACTATTCACCCTAATAACAGAAGGGCCTACGTCAGAGATCAAAAACATCCTCACTTCTCGAGGAGTGAAAAATGAAAATTTAATTAAAAATACTTCTATAGTAAGAAACAAAGACCCCAACACCAGCAAACACTTGGAAGTTTTAACTAGGATCTCTCTCAAGTCTTTCTCTTTAAAGCTTCTCTGTAGTAAAAATGGAGTTATTGAGAATACAATTGAAGTATGAAAGAAAATCTTAAGTTCGCCGATATCATAAATAGTGAACCCAAAATACAAAAACAAAATCTGCATCAAACCAAAAATAAAAAGATAGCCAAAAAAAGAGTTTAAATCTCTTGAAAAAGTCTTTATAGATAGAATATTATCTAGTATCAAATAGAGCAATGGGGACAAAGCCAGTAATTGCCTAAAAGCAGATGATTCATCAAATACCAATGCACTGATCGGAACTCTAAATACGCTCAATCCAATAAACCAAGAAATCATTTTTTTTTTCGCACAAAGCAATTTTAATCCCAATCTTTCAAAGGAAGTCTTATTGTAATAAATTTAATTAACACATCAGTTGCAAGAGTATATAGTAATATAAGCTTGTACCAATGATTATCACAAGGAATAACTGAAAAATGTTTAAACTATTCTCGACTTCTCACATCAAAGCAGCCAAAGAGGTTTTTCCCGAAAAAGTCGGTAACAAAGAGTGGCATTTATCTCAATGGTCCCTAGATGAAATAATGAAAGTAAAGGTAGTCGAAAATAGTCCCGACAGAGCCTCATATAAGGACGATTTAACACCTTACCAGGATAGTGTATTTTCAACCTTGGATAAAACACTTAAAGGTAACTGTGCTTCTCTTGGCTGTGGTTGCTCTAACATAGAGTATCAACTTGCAACCAAGCCTGACAACAAAGTTGAATCAATGGACTGTTATGATTACGAAAACTTTATGGAAGACTTCTCAAAAGAAACAAGAGACATACCAAATATACACTTTTATAAAAAGAATGTATTAGAAATAGATGAGTCTAAGAAGTACGATAATATCATTTTAAATCAATTGCTTTATGCTCTAAATGATAAAAGTCTTAATAACCTACTTCAAAAATGCTCCTCTATTCTAAGAGACAATGGAAATATTTTTATCTTTTGTACATCTAAATCATCACCAAGGTCGATCTTTAACAGCGCAAGAAAAATTCTTCTAATATCTTTTAAAATTGGTAATTACAAAGAATTTAAACCAATTGGATACATGAGATCAAAAAAAGAGCTTGAGAGAACTTTCAAAGAAAATAATTTTAAATTTGAAAAACAAGAGTCAAACCTACCTATTTCATATAAGTTATTTCGCTAAAAAAAGTGTTTGTAGGCTTCTATTAAATGTTCACTAACAACTTTTGAAGAGAAGAGTCTCTCAGCTCTCTCTCTAGACCTCTCCCCCATTTTCTTTAGTTCAATCTTCTCTCTTAAACATTTCTTCATAGTAACAGTCAAACCTTCAATTTCTTTCAAACCTACTAAGTATCCTGTTTCTAAATCTTTAATTGAGTCCCTTAAACCTGGAATATCGGTTCCAATAGAAGGTACGTTTAGAGCCGCGGCCTCAATAACTGCCGTTCCAAACCCTTCCCTATAGCTTGGAATACAAAAAACATCTGCAAAATAAATATAAGTTTCTGGATCGCTCACATACCCCACAGATACAATATCCTTACAATTATTTATACGCTCAAGAGTTATTTTTTCAATAGGATCATCTACTTCTAAAGGTCCAACTATAACAAGTTTTAAGTTTTTAGCTTCTTCTTTTAGCTGCAAAAAGCTTTCAACTAACTCATTAATCCCTTTATCCTTAACGACTCGTCCCACATAAATGAAAACAAAATCCTCTTCCGATATTTTCAAACCCTCTTTAATTTTAATCGACTTCTCACCTATTCTCTTCAAATCAAAACGTCCAAAATCAACTCCTCCAAAAGAACCATCTCCAATGCAAGAAACTTTTTCTCTAGATCCAATTTTATTTTTAATCAAGAATTCACTTTGTGACGGTGAGTCTGTGAAACACTTAGAGTTTAGAAGAACGATCAACCTATCGAATAACATAAGGAGTTTTTTCTTAATCCCTTTCAATGTTTGCCAACGCTGCCCAGTAAAAGTATGTATCCGAACCTTTGAGAATGAGAGAATTCCCGCTAAAGCGGTAATAAGCCCAGCTTTTGGTGTTGAAGAATGAATAATATCAAATCTATTTCTTAACAATATCCAAGTTAATTCTATTAAACATCTAAAGTCTTTCCAAAGATTAATCTCTCTAGAGAAGTTAACATTTAAGACTTTAACCCCTAAATCATCGAGATCAAATGAAGTACTTTCCTTCACACATGTAATCAAGGTAATATCATAACCCTGATCCTTTAAAATTCTAATTTGGTCTTTTATATGAACAAAGGCAAATGGAACCGTGGTAATCCTAGCAATCTTTATCACAAATATCTCTTCCCAAACCAGTCCCAATGACCAGAAATTTTAAATCTCAAGTCAAGTACAGAGTCATACTCAAATATTGAAAATCTGTTTATAGCGAATGCTTTAGAATCATTTCGATAAGGAACACTAATGCCAACATTTTTATAGCCAAGATCTTTACAGCATCGAAGTAAATCTTGAGAAAAGCTTCCATGAGGAAAACTCATTGTCAGAACCTGTTGTCCTAAAATATTCTCAATCTCTTTTTTACTTTCTCGTAACTCTCTCTCAGCATCTTCAAACTTCATACTTGCCAATGGTTGATGAGTTTTTCCATGAGCTCCGATTTTCACAAATCTATACTTACTCAACTCCAATAAGTCCTCCTTACTCATATAGTCTGGATACTCATCAGAAAGAAAGTCTGACACTACAAATATTGTCCACGGAAGTTCTAGGTCCTCCATAAGAGGAGCAACTAAAGTTAAATTATCTTTAAATCCATCATCAAAAGTTATTGAAATACTACACTCACTCTCTACGAACTCATCAAAATGAACCAAATTTTCAGCATTCTTCTTCAAGAACTTCATTTGTTTTTTAAATTCTAAAAAGCGAACAGAATAATGGTCAACATAATATCGATTATCATTAAATATAGAGTGATACATTAGGCATCTATTTGTAGATTTTATCTTTTTTATACTCAGAATATTAATGTATTTTAAAATATAATATTTATACTTAAACAAATTCATTTTTTTCCTTTTCTCTGGTAATATTTCAAAGTATTTCACAATATAAAGTATGAAACAAGAGCAATCAATGAACCCAAAAGTTAGCTTTATTATGGGTGTCTATAATGGCGCAAACACCTTAAATCTATCCATAGACTCCATAATAAATCAAACATTTAAAGAGTGGGAACTTATCATTTGTGATGATTGCTCAACAGATAAATCTTTAAGTATTCTTAATGACTATGCACAAAAAGATCAGAGAATAAAAGTTCTTTCAAACAAAAAAAACATAGGTTTGGCAGCGACACTAAATAAATGTATTAAAAATTCATCTACGCCAATACTTGCCAGACAGGACGCGGACGACACGTCTCACAAAGAAAGACTTGAAAAGCAATATAAGTACCTTTTAAAAAACCCAGACATTTCAATACTTGGAACAAATAGCTACTTAACAGATGATTACAAAATATGGGGAACTCTAGATCGCCCTGAAATTCCATCCCAGAGAGACTGGCTCAAAGGGAGTCAGGTTATACACGCTTCAACGTTAATGAAAAAAGATGCATTACTTGAGGTTGGTTGCTACAACGAAAAAGCACTCAGAGTTGAGGATACTGAAATGTGGTATCGATTAATTAGCAGAGGTCATAAAATTAGGACGCTTCAAGAGAAACTCTATTATATAGAATGGAGTCTAAATGACTATAAAAGGAAAAGTAAAAAAGCAAGGCTTACTGAGATATTCTACTTGTACAAATCGTTTAAAAATATAAAGCTCCCACCATGGAAATATTTTTACCTATTAAGGCCACTTATTACATTAGTCTTACCAAATGTATTTCTATATTATTTTCACAATAGAAAGTTTAAAGACAAGACGGCTCCTTAAACAAACTCCTTCCAACCTTCACCTTTCTCATAAATTTTGAAATATTTCTCTATATATGATTGTGCTATTTCCTCATTGAACAAAGAATGTTTCTTAAAAAAGTCGTCATCTTTAAAGTCTTTACTTTTAACTTCAGTCTTAATATCTGACAAATTATACAACCTTGTAGAGTCATAAAATGGATCAGAATCAACAAAATAAAATGTTCTAATACCTTTAATTAAGCCTTCTAATCCAATAGTATTATCATCATATAAAATAATTGAAGCCTTATTATAAACCTGATCCCAACTCTCAACCATATTGTCATCAAAATTTTCAGGTAATTCAAAGTCAAAATCAAAGTATGACCTAACAACAGATCTTTTATATAAAGGGTGGTAGCGCAAAATAATAGTGCAATCTCCCCCTTGAAACGAATTAACCAACCTCTTAATGACAGTTGAATAAAGCCTAATATCATAGCTAAAAGCGTATACTATAACTTTCTCACTCTTTTCTCTACTGACAATTTTTACGCCATTAAAGTGAGTATGCCTTATTGCACCTCCAACTTTTAAATCTACTTTGCCCCAGCCCCAATCTTTAAAAACCTCATCTATAATCTTCCCTACTGAGTATATTTCGTCAGGGAAGAAGTAATTTTCAAAATCTAATTTTGATGGAAAGTAATTAAGAAGTTTATATGAGATACCTGTATGCTGAACTCCTCTTAACATCACATTTGACTGACTCATCTCTTTCGCTAAAGGGTATGCTTTTTCCCAACATTGGTTCTCATAGGGCCAATAAATTGCCGTCTCTGTTTTATTTATAACTTTTGCTGCAACCTCACTCTCCAATAAATAGAAAAAAGATCGCAATGAGTAATACTCATCCAACAACGCATCATTGAGTAGAGAACTAATATCAACACCGTCAAATATTATTTTTTCATTATATTGAATTTTTGAATTTAAAAGATTTTTAAAAACTTTAAATAGAGAAAAAGGACTTAAAAACTTAAACAAAAGCACAGAATCAAACTTTTCACTTTTTTTACATGTAAAGTAGAGCTTTAAGTCTCTCCAGTCCACCACATTAAAAACTATGAGACTTTTAAAATTTAAAGCTAAATCCGCAGACAATTGAGATAAATACTCGTCACGTATAACGCCATCAACTTTAGAAATAGAACGAGGAACAAAGTATGATCTAATTGTCATTTCATACGTCTTCTTAGTTCTTTCAAAAAGTAAGCTGTAAAAATATTGAATATATGAGACAAGCATCCAAAATAAAAACTTAACAAAAAATTGCTTGCGCAAAGCTTTCTCAACTTCTCCCTCCAAGACAACTCGACCGGGGAAAGACTCACTTAAACCTCTAAAGATCACCCAATCCATAGAGTTAACATGAACTTTAGCCTCGCTATTACTTTCTAATAGTTTCTTTAATTCTAAAAACTTTACTAATTTTTCATAAAACTTAGTTTGTCCCTCAAGACGTCCTAACAAGGGTGAAGCAACATATTTCAATTGACTTGAATCTCTTTTTAACAATGATGCTAAAAAGTCATTATAACTATAAAGAAAATGGTTCAAGCCCTTTTTTTGATAACTATACTTACTGCTTTCTACTTTCATCTAGACTCTTTTTTCTCATTATACCTACAGGAAGGTATTGTATTTTATTGAAGTCCCCATGAGGCAATCCATTTCTTGACGAAATTTTATAGGCCATTGATAAACGTTTTTTTAAAACAGTAGATGAGAGCATCCTTTTTTTCACGGCTTCATACTTACCAATTAGATCTGCTCCAAAAATATCATTAATATCTTTCTCAGAAAAACACCATCCCATAGACTCCTTATGAAACCAACTTTTTTCTTGATCTGCGACACTTGTTGTAACTAGTGATACACCATTATTATTTAAAATTCGTTCAAATTCAGATACTGCTCTTCCATTTAGATCAAAGTCATTGTGCTCAATTGCTGAAATAGAAACTACTGCATCGACACTATTACTTTCAAGAGGAATCTCATTAAACGATGCCTGAAGAATTTTAATCGATCCTTTATATTTTTTATTCTTAATATTATTTAGTAAAGTAATAAACCTAGACCTTGCTCCACCAAATCTTTTTTTCAAAGAAAAAGTAATAAGCTTAGCGATACTAACCTCTCTCTCTTTTCTCGCTCCCTTATCAAACCTCATAAAACTTCGATATGGGTTTTCATCTTCAACTTCATTCTCTTCCATCTTAAAATCAAATAAATTCAAAACAGATGTGGGCATACTTCTCTTCGCAAAATCAAGACTAATCACATTGTAACCTCTAGCAGCTAATATAAACTGTAGGACTCCCATACCTGCTCCAGCGTCCAAAATAGTTGAACCAGGTTTTATATTATTTTTCTCAAGAGACTTTAAAATCCAAATAATATCAAGATCGTAATGCCATCCATTGTCCCAATTCAACAGAGTTAACCATTCATCTATTTCATGTAAAATTTCTTTTTCTTCGAGTAATTCTACATCTAGAATTCTTGCTTCACCTTTCATATTAAAGACCTTTTTAAAAGTGTTTCTACCAGTAACCAATCATTTTCAGTATCAATATCACTTGATTCTAAATTATCCATTCTCCACAGATAAGGAGCTTCTCCAATTCGACTCAAATTTGTGGAAAAAGATTTTTTTGTAAATATATAAAAGTTAGAGTTTTCTTCAAGTAAAGGCTCTAGATCTTGTGTTCGTATTAACTCTTTTGGATTATGGTTAACTGGTAACAAGTCTGAGCTATAAAACCTTGTTCTGTGCTCAGTCACAGAGAACATTGAGTCATGCTTTCCTTCTTTAACACAGCTTTCAAAATAAGTAATTGCATTCTCAAGAGTTTCAATACTTAACAAAGGGTTAGTTGAATGGGTTTGAATAAACAAATCATCCTCTGATTGTGAAACCCTACTTACTTCGTAGTTGATAATTTTATTTACTGAAACAAAATCTCCGCATAATTCCTCAGGCCGAGGAGAGATTTCAACAAAATCACCAAATTCTTTTTTAGCCATGTCAGAAATATTATTCGAGTCAGTATTAATTATCACTCTTTTTATCGAAGAAGCTTTCCTTAAGGTATTTATAATATAAAAGAAGAGAGGTTTCCCACAAAGTTCTTTGATATTCTTATCTTTCACCCTTTCAGAGTTTGCTTTCAATGGAAGTATTGCAATCACTTACAAATTCTCCGAATGATAAATCTCTTCCACAACATTTAATAACCCTTGCCCAATATCAACCTGGAGGCTAGGAATAAACTTCTTCCCACACTTTGGAGTAAAGTTATAAGGAGTTAACTTATAATGAGCCGTTTTACTTTTATTTTCATTGTGTATTATTTCAATCTCATTACCCAAGACTTCATTTATCATCTCGAGTAATTCTTTCACGTAGTAAGTCTGACTTCCTGTAAGGGTAATATTTTGATTTGAAAACTTAGAGTCTAAAACTTCAACACTTGCTTGCGCAGCATCAAACACATGAATATACTCTCTTTTTGCAGCAATATCACCAGTATACTCAATTTTCTTTTCTCTCAATGCACTTTTAACAAATCTAAAAATAGCATTCCTCTCATCAGACCTTGGCCCATAAAGAGTACCATATCTCAAAATTGTATATTCGAGACCATATCTCTTATTATATAACTCAACATAGTCCTCACAAGCTTTCTTACTTGCTCGGTAAAAGGAACCTGAGTCACTATAAACATATACACTACTGGCAAAGATATACCTTTTAACACCCTCTTTTCTACAGGCTTCCATTATATTTACATTCCCCAGAATGTTTAACTGAACCGTCTGCAGGGGCTTATCTTTTGCATCATCTATATCAGCTAATCCTGCAAAATTATATACAACATCACAACCTTTTACAGCGTCCTCAATTTCCTCTATATTTAAGATGTCTCCAACAATCATTTCCTGATCACTTCTTAACCAGACTGACTTCTTTATATCGTAAATAATCACCTCATGCCCTGAGTCTGACAACTTATCGCATATATGTGAACCTAAAAATCCTGCTCCACCAAAAACAATTACTTTCACTATTTTCTCCCTATATCAGGTAAGACAGAAGAGTTTCTTAAAAAAACTGTATCAATACCATACGCAATAAAAGTATATCCTTCATCAATTCTAGACTTTAGTTCTGAAGCAGATGGTTCAACAACATGATACCCAAGCCCAACATCTGACTTCAAACACTTCTCCTTAATCGATTTCAATGTCTCAACAAAAACAGGATTGTCAAATTCTCCTGTAATCCCCATTGAAGCTGACAGATCATATGGCCCTACCATTATAGACGATAATCCATCCACAGCTAAGATTTCATCTAAGTTCTCAACCGCTTTTATATTTTCAATTTGTGCAACAATAACTAGTTCATTATTAATTTTTGATAAATATTCATTAAAGTGCTGTCCAAAAGAATTTGCTCTAGAGAAACCTACTCCTCTTTTCCCTCTTGGGGGATAGAAGATAAAGTCTATTGTTTCTTTAAGTTGAGATGAACTTTCAACCATAGGAATAATTATACCTTTGGCTCCTGAATCAAGAGAAATCTTTACTTCATGTATTCCACCAAAAGGAATTCTCACGTATGGTTTCACTCCATTAACCTCAATGGCCCTAAAGATATTAATTAACTCATGCTTTGAGTATTCACCATGTTCAGCATCAACAGCAATCCAGTCAAATCCCTGTGAAGATAATATTTCAGCAACAGAAGGTGATGCTAATTGCATCCAAGTTCCTATAGATAATTCATTACTCACTTCTCTGCTCCTACTTTAAGATAATTCTGGAAATAAAATATTTTTTAGTTTTCTTTTTAGTTTTCTTTTTGGAGAACTAAAAAAATGATTTCTCTCATCCAAAGCCAGTAAGAGCTCATTTACTGTGTCCTCGATACTATTCATGCTAGGAGGTTGCTTAACATAGTCCCCACTCAGTCGAGAAATTGTTCTAACAAACTCATTCCCCTTCAAGCAATGAAAGCCTGCTTCTCTAAGCACAAAGTTTAGAGTTTTAAAACTAAAGTTATACATATGAGCATGAACACAATACAAATTATAATCAAAGCAATAATCGGCAGAACTCTTTAAGGTAAAAATTCCAGGTACCTCTATATAAAGTAGTCCATCTTCAGCAAGAAACTCCCTGACTTTTTTGAGCTCTTCTATAGGGTTTGTTAAATGTTCAACGACATGACTTAGAATTACAAAATCAAATTTTTGAACATTCTTCAACACCTCATCGAACCCACCAATTTCACCTGCTAAGTCCTTATCTCTACAGGACTCAATTGCCTCACTAGAGTAATCAAAAGCTGTTGCATTTACCTCGTAGCCCATACTGGTGATTTGATCTTTAATTGCTTTTAACTTTTCCCCTGTACCAGAACCTATTTCTAAAATATTTAATTCTTTTCTTTGAAACTTTAATTGCTCATCAACAAATTGTAATAACTTACTCGCATACTCTTCACCATGAGTAGATAAACTTCCATCTTGGGAAGATTCTGCCAATATAAGTCCCCAATAAATATCGCTATAATAAATAGGTAGAGACTCTGCACAAAGTCGACGATCTAATGAAATCAATTCACAACTGTTACAAATCTTAGTTCCAAAAGGAAGTCCAAATCGATCTACCTTATTTAACTCAGTGAAGTCACTACTTCCACATAAACACTTCACAACTTTTTCTACTTTTATTTTGCCATCAAATATATACTCAAGAAACTTGTTGTAATACTCTCTCCTCACAGGAGTTAATGGCGTACCATGAAACATGGAGTACTCCGATTTCAATCTTTCTATTTTACTAATCACTAAAACTCCTCAAAATGGTCCAACACCCTTCAGGTTAAATCTCTCTTCATACTCATTAGAAACCTTTGAAAGTAATTTGAAATATTCTGGGCTCATTTCTTTTTCTAAAAAAAGTAACTTCTCTTTAATATACTGCTTATCTTGAAAATCGTCGGAAACTCTCCTAAAGCCATAGCTCTTATGACCTCTTCCTGCCATCAAACTCTTCCTTGGGCACTTCTGTTTCTTTAGCACCCTTGTCAATAATTTATTATTTACATCTCTATCTAAGAAAAACCTTAATTTTTCAGTGAAATAAGTTGGCTCCAAAACAAATTTTTCAAATGGAATAAAGAGTATCCTATCCCTTTCTTCTTTTGGAAGTGAATCTGTAAAAGAGTATATCTTTTGAAATATACTATCAATACACTTCACAACTTTGTTATAACCCCTTAAAGATAAGAACTCATCTTCCCAGCCTTTACAAAACCAAGGTACGTGCTTATCTTTATGCTTTATATATAAAGTAAACTCTCTAACATCTGTCGCGCATCTATCAATATAATGAAACCAATGATCCAACATAAACAAAGGATGACGAACCATCTCAATTACTTTAATTCTGCCAGGATAAGTTTCAAACAATATTTTTCCAACAGGTAGTATATGATGACTCATAATTTGCAAAGCTGGGTTTTCATTCTCAATATAATTTGAAACACTGTGATCACCAGGCTTAAAAAGTCTCTTTAAATACTTTAAAGAGTAAGGGTTATTCAACAATCCTGTATCATCACTAGGCCTAAGGTTAACCTCTCTTGAAATTAACGCGTCAAAAATATCTATATCACTATAAGTTTTTAGAATCGCCTGAGCTGCGCCCTTCTCCATCTCACCAAGATCAAAGATTGTACATATATACTCAAATATATGGTCAAGCTTTTGCTTTTCAACGCCTTTATAACAACCTAGAACTGGACCTAAAATTGATTTTCCCGTGCCCCACGATCCATCTATAAAAAGAAGGTCATTTGAAAAAGATAGCTCCCTAGATACTTTTGCTGAACACATACTATTCCAAATAACTTTTCATTAATAAGTCATTTTTCATTTTCTTTTCAACAAATTTTAAGTCGTCCTGTGTATCAACAGCAAAAGACTCTTCTTTAGTCTCTATAAGCTTAACACTATAACCATGCTCTAAAACTCTATTCATATCAACTGATTCAACAATCTCTAATGGGGTTGGCTCTAAAGAACTGTACTCCTCTAAAAAATTTCTTGTAAAAGTAATTACACATACCTGCTTCCACATAGGGAGGTCACCGCTAAATTTTTTATTTGAAGGAATTGGCTCTCTTGAGAAGTATAATGCATTCCAGTTCTTGTCAAAAACAACTTTCACCTCATTTGGGTCAGCATGCTCTTTCTCTGAAGCTATTTTACTTGTTAAATTTGTCACAACAACATCTTCGGACCCACTCACAATTGGCCCTAAAGATGCTCTTATCATTTCAGGTGTAACCATTGGCTCATCACCCTGAATCATAACAATAGCATCAATTTTTTTTCCTTCTTCATTTTCTATTTTCTTTATCGCCTCAAAAGTTCTATCAGTGCATCTTTCATGTGTATTCTTTGTCATTATTGCTTTACCACCAATAGAGATTATAAAGTCAAATATTTCCAGATTGCAGGTTGCCACATAGACCTCATCAAGCTCTTTACACATCCTTGCTCTTTTATAAACGTGCCCGACCATAGGAAGACCGTGAATCAATTTTAAAGGCTTTCCAGGAAACCTAGAGCTCTCCAAACGAGCTGGAATAACAGCAATTAGTGACACACAAAACCTCCCACAATTTATAAATTATCAATCAATAAACTATCAGTATTTGAAATGATATAGCAAGGTTAACAAAAATACGCTTTGCAAAAAAGAGCTCATTACCTATTTAAATAAATCTTCAACGTCCTTAAGGGAATCACTTTCTCCCAAGGCATAATTCTTTAAAAAAAAGTCATCGTTAACATCTGCATCATATTGGCGATTCTTTAAATAGTTTCCTACTTTTGAAATTAATCGTTCCGGGGTAAGTGAAATGACGGCTCTTTTACCTAGAAGCTCCTTTGGTCTAGAAAACCATTCGATCCTATTCATAAGAACAAACATTGGAACACTAGTAACGGCAGCCTCAATTACTGTCGTTGCAGGGGAATCAAAAATTAAAATGTCTGCTTTTTCTAGCAAATCAGTAAACTTTCCATCTGAGTAAGTTTCAATATGTGAAGAAATTTGACACGGAACAACATTGAAGTATTTTGTATTACTTGGTCTAAATACAATTCGATAGTCATCTTTTGACAAAGTCTCTAAAAAATTTATTATCTTTTCTTGAGCGTCTAATAACTTTTTATCCGGCATAAAAGAGTCAATAAACGGGCTTGCGTGATGGAAGTACTTACCCGTCACATATACTATTGTTTTTAATGGTTTCTCTTTTTTTTCTATTTTAAAAATTTTCTTTCGCAACTTCTGAATAGTTAGTGACCCTGCAGGTATTACTTGATCAACTTTACCTTTATACTTCGGAATAACACCTTTCCCAAAGCATATATATTTACTGGTATAGCGTGTTTCCATTGTTTCTGAAAATAATGAATCATTGTATAGGTTCATTTCTCCATGTTGATAATACAAAACACTCTTCTCCTTACGTTGAAAGCAATGAAGTATAAAGTTTTGCCAGGGAAATGGTGTAATTGAAGCAGCCACAAACTCAAAGCCCTCAATCTCTTTCAACATTCGCGGTAACGAAGTCCTCATTGACTTATAAGTATTCCAAACAACTCCAATTTGCTTTTCGAAAAGACAACCTAACTTAACCCCCTCAAATGACAGGCAATCCTGAAAAAGTTCTGAAAAGTCAACAGGAGGTCTTCCTTTTACCATCTCACTTAAAGACTCTCCTTTAAAATAAGTAATACTAAAGTTTTCTTCTATCTTTTCTAGAAAAAATTCCCAGTTATAAAGAGGATCCAAAACAAGTCCTTTCCGTCTTTTAAATGAAAAAAACCTTCTTTTTTTATTCCGAAGCTTTGTATACGTATCAAATACATATCTTCTTTCGGAATGTAGAAACTTTTGAAGCTTACTTTTCAATGTCTCACTACTCTTCTTACTAGAAAAAGAGTAACCCCTCACATTTTCATAATTTTGTTGAACAATCTTTGAGAAGTCCCCTTCTATTCTATTTCTAAAACCGTGTATAAGCTCCGAATGAGACTCCGCCTTAACTACTATTTTCTTATATTCAATTCCTCTTAAGGCCTCATTGATTAAAAACGCTTTATGATGCAAGCTTCCTAAAACAACATATAACTGAAAGTAAAAGTAATTACCTAACTCAAGATCATCTTTAGCACCATATTGGTTTAATTGAGATACAAGTGAAAATATTTTTTTTTCAGAGATTTTTTTTGCAGTGTAATAACTATCTCTATTAATTAAGTCATCTAAACACAAATGATCAACACCTCTTTTTTTTAGAAAAGTTGAGCATACAGAGTTCGTTACTAATATTAAATCATTTCCACTTATTTCACACTTCTCTGCAAAACTATCAAGATCTTGAGGAGTCTCAACGATATATAAAACTTCTACATCCATTCCCTAGCCCCTCATTAGCTTTATAGACTCAATACTTTCAAAGTCATTAATTGTATTTTTTGTACTAAGAGTTATATCTGTATAACCCGAAATGAATAAAAACATTATATTTAAAAGCATTGCTCCTTTGAGATCCTCTTCACTATCACCTATAATAATAGTTTTATCTGTGGATATTTTTTCTTTCGCAACAAGCCTCTTAAGGCTTTCCTCTTTCCCTCCAGGGGCGCCATACACCCCAGAAAAAAAAGAATCTATACCTTTATCATGAATCATCTTTATAACCTCGGACTCTCTTCCCCCTGTCCATACATAAATCTTTTTCCCTCGACTCTTCAGCTTGTCAATAAAAGCTAAAAAACCCTTTGTAAAAATAGATTGCGCTAGTTCAACTTGCACCTTTTCAGAAAAGTCCCTAACAAGATCTTTAGCTAAGCAGTCCACTTTCTCCTTATCCTCTATGCCTACTATCTCTTTAAGAAAATATCTATACTTAAGATCTCTAGTAACACCACCGTTTTCAATCAGATACCTAAGGAACTGATCTTGCTTATTGCAATCATAACTAGAAATAGTCTTCATAAAACAGTTGATCTTGACCCTGTTAGTATCTAAAATTACTCCATCACAATCAAAAATATAGGTCTCAAAATCGAAAATATTCACAAGTTACCTCCCGCTCTCTAGATATCACTTAGTTTAAAAAAGTAGAGCACATTACAACACCTAGCACAAACAACCAATCCACTATAGTAAATATACTTTTCTTACGGATACCTATTTCAATTATCTTTAAATTACTCTAGAATTCAGTACTAAACTTAAAGGAGAATGCATGTTTCTACAAGATTTTCAATCCAACTTGGAAAAATACAGTCAAGAACTAAGAGTCCCAGACGAAAGACAGAGAAATGTCTTTTTTGAATATCTTCACTTTGTAAAAGCTTGCTACTCTTTAGAAAAAATTGATAATATATTAGAGATAGGAAGTGGCCACTCTACTCCTCTTTTTTCAACAATAGCAAAAGATTATGGATCAAAGTTTTATTCAGTAGATCTTGATTTTTCAAGAGTTAAAAAAGCTATTCAAGGAACTCAGTTTGAGCAAATTGTAGATAAATACTGTATTTTAACAAAATCTCTCTCTGTTTCCGTAGAAGAGTTTACGAGTTATTATAACAGTGACTATATTTCAACTTTTATGGGTAAAGACTTAAAAGAATTCCACAAGTCTCTTGAAACTTTTATCACTTTGTCTGGAGACATTCGAAAACTAGAAAAAATAGCAATTGAGTTAAAAATAGAGCCAACTATTGAAGAGCTAATCCCATCTATACTATCAAGCAAAGGCTTCTTTTCCAATAAGGCAATCAAGGATATATACTCATTTGAGGAGCAATTCGAAGTTGAAACATCTTTTGTAAGAAATCACGAGAAACCTTTTCATAATGATTTTAATAATTCCATTCAAACTATTCCTTCATGGGATGTTGTTTTTTTTGACAGCGGAGAATTCTCCAATAACATTGAATTTGAGAAACTTGCACCTAAAATTAGAAAAGGAGGGCTAGCAATTCTTCATGATATCACTTTCCCTAAGTCATTTAAAAACTTTATTCCATGCTCCTATATACTGGCGAACCCTAGAGAATGGGAAATTATATATCTTGATACAACCAAAACTCCCCAAGGCTTAATGGTTGCAAAAAAATGCTAAACTTAAAAAAGGTACTACATACTTATGTCTACTCGGGACTAAGATTTCTACCAGGAAATCTTGGTTCCATATTAAGAGTTAACCTCTACAGGTCAATTGGCATCAAAATAGGAAAGGGAACTCATATTGAAGTTGGGGCAAAGCTAGACTCCTCCAAGGTAGTTATTGGAAAAAATGTCCATATTGGTGAGTTTTCATATATTAGTGCGGGTGTAGTAATTGAGGACAGGGTCAATATAAACTCCAATGTACAAATTGTAACTTCTCCGGGCGGCAGCGTAACAGTAGGGAAAGATTCTCTAATAGGTCAAAATGTTGTAATTAGAGCAAATGATCACAACTTCAGTAACTTAGAGATTCCTATCAACAAGCAAGGCCATCTCGGTGGAGAAATAATTATAGGTAAAAATGTCTGGCTAGCTGCTAATGTTGTCGTAACAAGAAACACAAGTATTGGCGATGGCTCTGTCATCGGAGCAGCGAGTGTTGTAACTGAAGATATTCCAACAAACTGTGTCGCTGTTGGAGCTCCGGCTAGAAGGGTAAAGCTTCGGTCAAGCAACAACTTATAACTCTATAGTATCCAAGTATTGACTAACATATAGAAAACTTTCTATTATTGCCTAACAAAATTCCCATATAAGGACTCAAATGGCTAAAAAAATATATTGGTGTAAAAACTGTCTAAACATGTCTACTCGAAACAGGATTTCATTTGACGAAAGAGGCTGGTGTAATGCATGCCAATGGATGGAAGAAAAGAAAACCCTCGACTGGACACCTAGGCTTGAGGAGCTAAAAGCTCTCACAAATAAATACAGATCAAAAGATGGTGGGTTCGACTGTATTGTTCCCGTTAGTGGCGGAAAGGATGGCTCCTACGTTGCTTACATGCTCAAGCATAAGTTCGGAATGAACCCACTTGCAGTAACTGTGCGACCTGCACTGTCCTTAGCTCTTGGAGACCAAAACCTCAAGAACTTTATTGACTCTGGATACGACCATATTCACCTCTCTCCCAACACTAAAGCAATGCAAAAACTAAATAAGTTTGGATTTATTGAAAAAGGTTTTCCCTACTACGGCTGGCTAATTGCAATAAAAGCCGCTGTTCTTAAAACAGCTCTAAAGTTTGATATCCCACTTGTCTTTTACGGGGAAGACGGGGAAGTAGAATATGGAGGCTCAACAGAAAGTAAAAACAGGTCTCATGTAGATGTTGAATACGTAAAGCGTATTTACTTTGAAGGCGGCTACGAAAAAGTTTTCAAAAAAGTTTTTGAAGAGGGCGAGATCTCTGACTCTGAACTTTATTTTTTCAATTTCCCAACTGATGAAGAACTAAATGGAAAAGAAATTATTCATGCACACTGGTCCTACTTTGAAAACTGGGACTCGTACAGAAATTACGTCATAGCGAAAGAGCACTGCAACCTCCTAGAAAAAGAAGAAGGAAACACTGGAACTTTCACAAACTTTTCTCAAAACGATCAAGCTCTTTACAACCTTCATGTCTACCTAATGTACTTGAAATATGGCTTCGGAAGAGCAACACAAGATGCAGGAATAGAAATAAGAAGAGGTGCTATGGACAGAGAACAGGCGCTTAACCTTGTTAGAATGTATGACAACTCTTATCCTGAAGAATATATAGAACTATACCTAAATTATTATGATATGACTCTTGCTGAGTTTAACAACGTTTTAGATAAATATGCTAATACAGACTTATTTGAAAAAGTTGATGGCAAATGGGAACCTAAGTTTAGTCCCGGCGAGGAATTTACAATATGAAAATTGCCATAGTCGACTATGGCATGGGAAACATAAAGTCCCTTGAAAGTATACTAAAACACCTAGGTGCTCCAGAGGTTAACTACACAAAGAACCCTGAATCACTTTTCAGCTCAGACAAAGTAATACTTCCAGGAGTAGGCTCTTTTGGAGAAGCTATTGATAACATAGAAAAAAGAGGCTTAAGAGCTATTATAGAAGAGCTAGCTATCGAGAGAAAAAAAACCTTCTTAGGAATCTGCCTAGGCATGCAAATCATGGCGAACTCTAGCGAAGAAGCACCCGATAAAAAAGGACTAGGACTAATTCAAGGAAATCTAACTCGATTCCCCCACTCGAAATTAACCAAAGTTCCCCATGTTGGCTTCAATCAAGTTGAGTTTGGCAATGACTCCACACTTTTCAAAGGGCTTAGCAGTGGATGCGACTTCTACTTTACCCATAGCTTCAAATTAACAAACAACTCTAACATCCAGAAAGGCATTTGCAGATATGGCGAAGAGTTCATAGCTGCATTCGAACAAGAAAACCTATTTGGTACACAGTTCCACCCAGAATTAAGCCAACAAAATGGCCTAGCCCTGATGGACAACTTCCTAAGAGCTAAACAATGTTAAGAAAAAGAGTGATCTTCACTTTAATTTATAATGACGGTAACTTCATTCAGAGTAGAAACTTTAGGCATCAAAAAGTTGGCAACATAAAATGGCTAGAAAATAATTACAAGTTTCAAAAAATATCATACTCCCTAGATGAGCTCATCATTATAAATGCCTCGAAAGAAAATAAAAACACTCAGGACTTTTCCAATTGTGTTTCTAAGCTCGTCGAGAAGGTATTTATCCCCGTTTGCGCAGGAGGTGGTATAACCTCAATGAAGGACGCAGAGGTTCTATTCAACAAAGGTGCAGACAAGATAATTTTAAATACTGCCCTATACAGCAATCCAGAACTCGTAAAGTCTCTCTCTCTTAAATATGGCGCTCAAAGTATTATTGCCTCAATAGATTACAAAAAGATTAACAACAAATATTGCGTCTACATCAACAATGGTGAAGACAACATAGAACTCCCCCTTGATGAATATATAAACCATATTAACAAATTAAATGTTGGGGAAATATATTTAAACTCAATTGACAAAGATGGCACAGGCTTTGGCTATGACTTATCTCCTTTAAGCTTTATCCAAAATAAAATAACGACACCTCTTATCATTGCTGGTGGTGCTGGAAACTCATCACACCTTATAGAAGGGCTATCTCACGAGTCCGTTAGCGCTGTTGCAACTGCAAATCTATTTAACTTCGTTGGAGATGGACTTCCTAAAGCAAGAAGAGAAATGATCGCACTCGGAGTAAACTTAGCCAAATGGGAAGAATATTCTAAAGAGTAAAGCCATCGTCAACTATAATATTTTGACCATTAACAAAATTAGATAAATCACTAATCAGGTAAACAATTGTTCCCTTAAGGTCTTCAGGGTCAAGCATTCCCTTGTTTAAACAATAGCTATTATATTTTTCAACAAATTCTTTAGGCTGATTATTTAAAACTCCTCCAGGGCTAATCGAGTTAACTCTAATGTTTTTATTTTTAAAAAGCTTTGCCATATATTTGGTTAAATGAATTAATCCCGACTTAATGACTGCGTATTCAACAGGCATAGTCATCTCAGTCTCATCATAAATGCCAAAACGAGGTGCCATCACTCCATAAATTGATGATATATTTATTATGTTTCCAGATGATTTCGAACTAAAGTATTCAGAGAATACCTGTGATGTTAAGAAGTAACCCCCAAGATTCAAGTTTACATTTTCACAAAAATCACTAAACTCTACTTCTGAAAAATGTTTTCCGTAATTCTTATTTCTCGGATAAGCATTATTTACCAAGACATCTACCTTGCCATATTTATCTAGTATATTGCTTAAAGCATTTTGAATAGACTCCTTATTCGTAATATCCATCTTTACATAATCAGCATTACTCTTTGTACCTGATTCATGTATATCTGCAATAATCGGAATTCCATTATTTTCTAAAATCGCTTCAACAAACTTTAAGCCAATTAATCCATATCCACCAGTAACGACTACTACTTTTTCATTCAACATATAATTCACTCTCAAATAAGGCTTCGGCCAATAAAAAATCAAATGGTGTATCAATATCAACTGCTCTGTGTTCTGGAACTACAACTGAAACCATTTTTTTTGCATCAAAAATATGAGTTTTTTCTTTTATAAAGCTAGGTCTCGTAACATAACAAACCGTTGTCATATCATAAACACTAGGCGCATCTTGTCTTCGAACAATTCTCTCATCACTCTTTATCACAAGTTCCGAATCACCATTTTCACACCTTTTTAGCATATTGAAGTATGGATTATTACCAGCTTTTTTAACAGTTACGACAACATCAACATCTTTAGCTAGTGACTCAATACACTTATCAATATCTTTGACAGACCTCAAAGGAGATGTCGCAGGAACACTCACAAAGAGGTCAAATGTTTCATTTTTTTCTACAAAGTCTACAGCATGCTGCCAACTTAACCATTCACTACTAGTATCTGTTGCTAGATCATTAGGCCTTATGAATGGAACCTCAGCGCCAAACTCGCGAGCAACTTTAGCAATTTCTTCATCATCTGTTGAAACAATTACTTTCTCAATATATTTAGATTCTTTCGCTTTTATTATTGAGTGAGCTATTAAAGGTTTTCCTGCAATCATCTTTATATTTTTGCCCGGAACTCCTTTTGAGCCACCCCTTGCAAAAATAAATGCTATACACTTCATAAATAATCCTTCAGTGAAATTTCTTTTTGTAAATTTGATGAATCACGGCAAGCTTCTATTACAGCCATGGCTTTCACTCCATCTAGTACTGTACATATTTCTTTTTTATTTTGATCAACACATGAAAAAAAATGTTCTAACTCGTTTACATACATTTCTTGCCAACTATTTCTGCTTGGACTATAAATTTCTCCTCGAATAGAGCTCGTTACTTTATCACCTATCATATCCCAAGTTATAACTTCATTTTGAAAAGATATTTCAAAAAATCTTTGAGGTTTATCTTTAATCATATCAAGATAAATAGAGCCTTTATCCAAGAGAAGATCAGCGGTGTCTTCAACATCAATTTCAAGTTTTCCTTTTCTACTCAATCTACATTCAACCTTACCAGGAACACCTAAAAACCAATTATATAAATCTATTGCGTGACTTAATTCAAGTAGAACTCCTCCACCTAGTTTTTTTTGTGCAGAAACACTCTCTCTATAATCTACTCCAGGTCGCCAATCTTTTAGATTTGAACGCATTACAATCTTAATCGATTCTATGCTTTTATTTTTTGAATAATTAAATAAGTAATTAGCCACCTCATTAAATCGAAAACTATAGCCCAACAAAATAGGAGCATTAACGAACTTAATCTTCTGAGAAAAGTCTAGGCCTTCCTTCAAACTAAATGACAAAGGTTTTTCAATAATCAATGGAGTATTTCTCTTGAGAAGTTTTAGTGAATGATCAATATGAAAAGGAGCCGGACTAGCAACTATTGCGGCAGAAAAGTCTTGAGTCATTGCTTCTTCGATAGAGGTCACTATCTTATCTACGCTCTCAAAGCCTTCTTTTTCACCTAAATTTCTCTTGACGAGAGTTATTTTCGAAAGGGGATATAATTGCTTTAAGTTTTGAACATGTCGTTTCGATATATTTCCTGAACCTATTACTAAAAAGTTCATCCCTAGACCTTTGCTCATATTATTTTATCTAAACTTTCATAACTTCTTAAAACTGAGTCTATTCCGTCATATACTTCTAGAGTAAATGTTTTGTCCTTCAAGTTATTATTTTTTAAAATATTATATAACACTGATTTTTCAATAAACTCCTCATTTGAATCACGACTTCCATCATTATCACTAATATGTAAGTAATTAGAGAGGGGTATTAGATGATTCATTTCTTGTTCAAAGTTTAGTTCTAAAGAACAACAAGACACTTTTAAATGAGCTACATCTAGCAACAAATTAAAGTTCATTTTTTGTTGAAGCTCATCTCTCTCTTGTGAGTTGACCAATAAGAATGGATTCTCTCCATTAAACGATTTATAATTCTTTCTAGAAAGGACATTATTTTCAATATATAGATCCACTCCCTTATCTTTTGCAATTTTATTCAAAGAAGAAAATTCTTTTATAAAAGTATCTAGTGCATGATCATAAGGGATCAGTGTGGAACTATTTGATATTTTTTTTCCTAGATCAGTGACTTTTGGAGAAATTCTAAATCCAGCATGAAGGCCATACTCCTTGGCACCAAATAGAGCAGATAGGTCTATAGCATTATTAATTAATTCTCTAGAGTTTTTTAAAACATTTTCTTTATCAGAGGATAGGTTTACGACAAAAGATTTTATTGGAGGTGGAAAGTAATTATGACATCTAAAATTTAAACCATACTTTTCTCTTAGTTCCAACAAGTCATTCTCAAAACCCTCATAATAGTTTGTACCGCCAGAAAGTTCAATATTTTTGAATCCTGAACTAGCTAACTCTTCAACAGATTCTTTGATTCGCTTACTTTTTACATTAGAGCTGGATACAAATATCACGCTAGTTCCTACTTTATAATTTCATTCAATTCATAAGATTTAGACGCCAGAGTTCCAAAAACCTGATTCGAGTACATCGGGGAAACTCCTTCCCCTCCAGTTCTCTTGGCAACAATATTTTCATCAGAAAAAATTTCACCCTCACGAATTTCTCTTCTTGCTACAAGATTTTTTTGAAGAGACTTTCTTGTCCCAAGCTCAGAGACTTGAGGAATTTTTGTTCTTGAGCCAACATACTTTTCTACTTTTCTAATCTCAGAGACAAGAGCTTTAAATTCTCTCGGATTTAAAGATGCTGATTGATCTGGCCCTTCAAGGTTTTTATCTAAAGTATAATGCTTCTCAATAACTTTCGCCCCTAATGCTACAGCATAAGGTGAAGCGCCTATTCCCTCAGTGTGGTCAGAAAAACCTACGAGTATATTAAACTGCTCTTTGTACAAGTTCATTACAGATAAGTTTACTTCAGTTTCAATGACAGGATAATTAGCCGTACATTGTAAAATAATTACTTTTTTATTAATTTTATAAATTTCTTTTAGAGCCTCTTCAACTTCACATAAGTAACTCATTCCTGTCGAAAGAATTATTGGTTTTTCCTTTAAGGCAATTTTTCTCAAGAATGGTAAGTTCGTTAAATCCGTTGAAGATATTTTATAGGCATCTAGACCTATCTCTTCCAATTCTTCAAGACTTTCCTCATCAAAAGGGGTAACTAAAAAATGAACACCTTTAGATGCAGAATATTCTTTTAACTCTTTAAGTTTATTTTTAGAAACTTCAAGCTTTTTTAACATTTCAAACTGAGTTTCATTTTCACCAGTAGTAACTTTTTGATACTCAGCTTTCTCAATACTACTTAAAATCAATCCTTCTGTTTTAAATGCTTGAAACTTAATCGCATCTACATTTAAGTTTACGGCCTCATCAATCATCTTCTTTGCTAATTCGATATCACCGTTATGATTTACTCCAGCTTCTGCTATAATATAAGTATGTGAGTTTTCATTTATTTCTTTGTTTCCAATTTTTATACTTTTTTCAAATATCATAATTCTACATTCCGATTGAATTTTTCTAACTCTATTATAGATTTAATCGTTTCCACGACTGTAAATATTTCCTTTTCTTCAATCATTGAAGAAGAAGGTAAGCTAATTCCTCTATTCGAAAGGTTTAAACTAATTTTAAATGATCTATCGCCCTTATATTGAGAATAAACTGGCATCGTATGAAGAGAGTAGAATGTTGGTCTAGTATCTATTCCATTCATTAATAATTTCCCCATAAGTACATCCCGATCAATTCTTAAATCTTTTCCTAAGATAATAGTGTAAAGCCAGTTACAAGATTCTGCCCAAGGCTCTAGGGTTTGAGGCGTAATAGAATCAACATCTTTCAAGAGTTCATTATATATTGATGCTGACTTTTTCCTTCTCTTTAAAAAATCAGGCAATTGTTCAAGTTGAGCAACGCCAATGGCTGCCTGTAAGTTAGTCATTCTATAATTATATCCAATATGATCATGCCAGTATCTTTTCCCAGGCCTCATTCCATGATCTCTTAAAATTTTAGCTTTCTCATAATTTTTCTTTTCTTTGAATATGACTGCTCCGCCTTCCCCAGTAGTAATTACTTTATTTCCATAAAAACTAAAAATAGAGGCATCACTTTTTGAGCCTACAGGAACCCCCTTATATAAACTTCCAAGAGCCTCAGCACTATCCTCTATTACAAGTAGGTTATGTTTTTGAGCGATATTATAAATCTTATCCATGTCACAAGGGTGACCATAAATATGAACAGGCATAATAGCTTTAGTTTTTGGAGTAATTGCTTTTTCTATTTCATTTACATCTATAGTCCAGTGGTCTTCACAAATATCAACAAGAACGGGAGTTGCTTTAGTATATAGAACTGCATTGATACTTGCTGCAAAGGTAAAGTCAGGAACAATTACCTCGTCCCCCTCTCCAACACCAAGGGACTCAAGGGCCAAGTGAAGAGCAGAAGTTCCACTGCTTACGGCTAAAACATTTTCTGAATTGCAACATGAACCAATTTCTGACTCAAATCTAGAAACATAAGAACCAATTGATGAAATCCAACCACTTGTTACACAGTCTGTAATATATTTTAATTCGTTCCCGCCAAGCTTTGGCTCTAAGACGGGCAATCTATGGGTCCTATGATAACAAGCATAATCAACTGGTTTATTTTCTTCATTCAAAAGAGGAATATGTCTAATTTTCTCAGTTAGACAATTATTAATTTCTTTTTCAGATGAATGTATAGATAAAGAGACAGCATCTAGCTTAATAAATTTTGTAATTGGAGACTCCATTGTTTCCCCTTTTAAGAAATTTCTTCTAATATCTCCGTCTGTAATTACCCCTAAAAATGAACCATCCTCATTTAGGACAAAACAAATCCCCTGAGCATTTTCAGAAATTAGTCTTAAAACATCTCCCATTTTAGATGTGATACTAATGCACAGCTCACCTATAGTTGGTAACATAAAATCTCCTCGATTAGTCTAATATCATCCATTTTTTTTAAGACAAAGTAAATCAAAATTAGTGAAGTAAAGCTCTTAATTGCGCATAAATACAGGATAAATTTCGAATAGGATCATTTTCTCTTCTTAATTTTTTTATTCAATAAACTTAAAAAGACATCCTTATCTTCTATTTTAAGATTAAAAAGATAAGGGAAATAATAAACTAGAACTATTGTCACAACGACATAAATAATACCAAATACAATAAGAGAAAGTAGCCCTACCTCAAAGTTAAATAGAGTAACAATAGTAGAAATAACAAAACTAATAACACCTAGAGTCATCACAGGAACCACTTGAAAAAGTAACCATTTTTTAAAGCTCTCCCCAAGCGTTAAGCAGCAAATATAAATTTGAATATTTACATAAACAATTTGAGAAAGTGTCTTCATTAAGGCAATACCAACAGAGCCAAGGTCAAGGCCAGGTACTGTATAAGTTGAAGGAGTTATAAATAAATATATCAGAATAAAGTGAGCAACAATTGTGCAATTGGAGATCTTTACATATGTTTTACTCTTACCCGTAACCAATAAAAACTGTCCACTCACCTGCCCTAAACATTGATGCAAAGGATAAATAGACATGAGAAGCAGTACATTTTTTGCATACAAGAAATTTTTACCACCAATTAACTCGACAACACGCCCCGCATTAAACGCCAGTCCTACACCAACAAAGCAAGCAAGAATATATACAAATCGAACCTTTTCAAAAGAGTAAAGTAAATTACCTAAATCTTTTTTTCCGTAATAAAACCCAAAATCTCTAGCAATAACAGGAGTAAAAGAGGAGAAGAAAACAACAGCGATTAAAACAATTTTGCTAGCAATCCCAAATGATGCCTGCTCAGTACTACCTCCAACAATTTGCAAATACCATGTTTCAAAAAATGAATATGAAAATGAAAGAATCGAAGCAATTATAAAAGGACGAGAATAATCAACGATAAAAGAATTAAAATCCTCTTCTCCTGAGTGACTTTCCTCCTTAAACGTATTGTCCATTTTAATTAAATTATTTACTAAATAAATACTCGTAAGAAAAGTTGTTAAACAAGAAATTAACAACCAAGAATTAATACTAAAAAAACCAACATAGAATATAAACCCCATAAGAGTTAATTTTATTATAGCCGACAGTACTTTTAATTTTTCAACAATAGAGCTTCTTCCAATTCCATCATACAGGTTTGTCACAGAAGTCAGGCATATATTTCCAAAAGAAAAAAGCATTCCTAATAGAATCAGCTCCAACTTAACACCAGGAAGAACTAGATCGTGGAAATCAAGTTTATAAGAAATAAGAAACATAACTGAAAAGAAAAAAAGTAGAAACGCCCCATAACCGATAAGCTTTAATAAAGATTGAAAATGATCGCTTCTTTGAGGAGCTCTTGACACCCACGCAAAGAATCCTCCAGACGAATTGAACATGAAAAAGGTTATTAAACTGTTACTAATTCTATTCACGTATTCAAGCTGACCAAACTCTTTTGGCCCAAGAGCTCTGGTAGTCATAATAAGAATAATCATTCCTATTAAGTTTATAAAAATACTACCCGTAAACTTATAAGAAAACCTTTTTAAGAATGACTCTCCCATTGTTAGCATTTTACTGCCTCGAGGACTTTCTTTATTTGTTTCATTCTTATTTTTTACTTCCTCTATGAAATTTACCAGCACTTAAAACAGATTCATCATTAACAATGCAACCTTGCTCCAAGACTGAATTACTTCCAATAAAACTGTCTCTCCCAATTCTACAGTCACCATTTAAAACTGCTCCTGTTGAAATATGACAATGATCTCCAACTGAAACGGAGTGCTCCAGAAGAGACTTTGTATTAATAATACAGTTTAAACCAACTGTAACGTCTGCATTTATAACAACATCATGAAGAACGAGGGTACCAGCGCCAACTTTGCTAAATTTTGAAACATATGCTCTAGGAGAAACTATCGTTGCAAATTTTGCTCCTAACGATGCTAATTTATAGAACAGCCTTCTTCTAACTTCAGAACTTTTAATCTGACCAACTGTTATTAAAAAGTAAGCGTCCTCATCAAGATAATTACCGACATTTCGATCTTCATCTATAATTTTATAACCCAAAATTTCCTGGCCAACTTTTTCTTTTAAATCAAAAATTCCTTCTATTTGATAGTCCCCTGTGGACTCAATCACATCAATCGCCGAGATACAATGACCGCCACCACCTAATAAGTAAATTTTCATTTTTTTCATAAGAGAATCCTAACTTCTATCCTTCAACTTTACTTTAACAATTATATTAAATATAAAGTTTAACCACTTTGAGTCTGTTAGGTTTCGTTCACCAATATAGTGGGTAACTTCTCCTCCAAAGCCCATTTTAAAACGATTTATCCCAGATACACTTTGTAAAAAAGGAGAGATTCCCCCAAAGTCAAACTTCTTAACTTCACTATCTTTAAGAAATTTTAAAATATAGTCAATCATTAAAAAGGCAGAGTACGACGACCTCCCTTTATCATTTGACCCCGCTAAAAAATAATAGGCATGCCCATCAAAAAGAATAACTAGCGAGGCACAAACAATTTCACCTTCAATTCTAACTGTAAACATTTTTAAACGATCGCCAAAAATATCCTTTAACCTCACAAGCTCATCTTTAGAGACGACGAGGTCTAACTTAGATTTAACTTCGCTCATATCATCATGAACTTTTTTAAAATTATCAATTTCAAAATCTTCAACTTGAGCAACTTGATCAATCTTCAATGCTTTCTTTAAATAATACCTATTATTTTTTGTATAGAGAGCAGGCTCTACTTTTTCAATGTCACAGAAGTTGTATCGAACGGTATAACCACTATTTACAGAAAAAGATACTTTCTTTAAATCTTCAATAGAATCAAAAGTAAAGCAATTGGAACCGATAGCGTTATCAAAGAAATTAAATCGAATAACTGTTTTTAAAAAGTTATAGTGATTCTTTAATGAATCAATTATATCCTTTAAATATTTCCCTTCAACAAAGCTTATGCCACTTGATGACCAGCCCAGCCTATAACCTAACTTCTCTTTAAAAGCTATCTGAGTTTGGCCTACAAAGCTTGTCCCTTTGTAAAACGCCAGTCTCTCAACTCTCCAACCATGACTCTTAAAATCACCCCACTCCCAAGTCGAGAAAATATTTACATTGTTACATTTCTGTAAGTTTTTAGTCCACTCTTCTTTTGAACCTACTTCTTTTACTACTAACATTTTAATCTACCAGATAAATGGAATAAATGAAACTTTACCATAGAACTCTTCTGAATTAACAGAAGATAGTTCATGAAACTCGGGCCATTTAACAAGCTCAAGCCCCGACAAAAAAAGCCTTGGTCTGAGCAGACACATTCTATGACCAGTCTCTTTAACAACCACTCCTCCAGGCATGCCTTTTTGTGATAAGTTCCCCTCAATAACCTCTCCACCATAATATTCAACAATATTTTTAACCTTTATGTATAAATCCCTTCTTTTTTCAAACTCTTTGTTAACATTAATATTTATCCCTCTTATCGATGAAAAGACTTCATAATCCTTACTAAATTCAGAATTATTTCTACTTTTCAAAACTCTTTTCATTTTCAAAATTAATAAAATAATCATTGGAGGAATGAACTTAAAAAGGAACCTTAGCTTGAATTTTGAGTCTCTAACCTCTAAAACAGGATTTATCACGTAATCGTCACCTATTTGAAGCCCAGAGTCTTTAGAAACAAAAAGAGATGCTCCACATGAAATTGTTAATGTTTTTCTATAACTAAAAATACCGTAATGACCCCTCAGGCCTAAGTCTCTCCCTTTGTCATCTCTACTCAGAAATGATTGAGCTGCATCTTCGATGACTTCATAGTCATATTCCTTTGATTTATTCAAGAAACTATCTATCTCAGAGCTCTGCCCGAAGTAGTCTACAATAAGAAGAAGGTCAACTTTACGCAATAAAGAGTCCGGAATGACAGGACTTAAGCTTTCATTCACTTCATAAAAAAGGATTTTTATACCATTCAATAGGATGGAATCAATTACATCTTTACAAATAAAGCGAGGAATTAAGATTGTAATATCATTCGCTTTCTTTTTTTTGATCTCTCTTAACAAGAAACCTAATGCATATCTACCATACTCAAAATAAAAATAATCCCCTTCTGAGATTGAAGTATTATGCTCTTCTGATTTTTGACATATATTTGATGAATAAATTGATAGTAATTTCAAAGCCTCACCTCATTTTGATTAACAATATAGAAAGTTTAATATAAAATGTGATTAAATTTATTACTCAAACACATTGGCTAATATGAAAATTGCTGTCACCTCAAACTCATTCTCATTCAACATAGAGCTTAGATCTCGTCTTAACTCACTCTGTGAAGAAGTTAAGTTTAAAGAGACTAAAAATTCTTTAGACCAAAAGTCTCTAATTGACTATCTCCAGGATTACGACTTTGCTATAATTGGATTAGATAAAATCAATGCAGAGGTTTTAGACTCTCTTCCAAATCTAAAAATGATATCCAAATATGGTGTCGGTCTTGACAATATTGATGTAGAGGAGTGTAAAAAGCGTAACATCAAAATTGGATGGACACCAGGCTTAAATAAAGAATCCGTGAGCGAAATAACACTTGGATTTATGATCAGTTTATCCAGAAATATAAACACTACTTGCTTAAACTTAAAAAATGGAACTTGGCATAAAGATGGGGGTAAAGAAATCTCTGAGCAAACGATTGGAGTAATAGGTGTAGGAAATATTGGTCAAGAACTTATAAAAAAACTTCAGCCTTTTTCGAGTAATATAATTGCTAATGACATAGAAGACAAGTCAGATTTCTTATCTCAATATGGTATCCCTCAAGTATCTAAAGAAGAAATTTTTTTTCAAGCAGATATTATATCTATACACACACCATTAACCGAACAAACAGAGAACTTGATATCTAAAAGCTCCCTTTCCAAATGTAAAGATGATGTTATTATTATCAATACCGCTAGAGGAAAAATTATAAATGAAATAGATATTTACAAATTTATAAAAAAAGGGAAAGTTAAAGGCTTAGCAATAGATGTTTACGAAGAAGAGCCTGCAATCAACAATAAACTTACCCAACTTGACCAAGTCTTGTGCACTCCGCATATAGCAGGGAACTCAAATCGGTCAGTCCTAAAAATGGGACACAGCGCCATAGATCATATATCTGAGGCTATTAGAAATGAAAAGTAAAATTCAACTTCTCAGCCACTTCTTAAATCAAGAAACCCCCTGCTACGCCGGCAACACTAGTGATATTAGTATTGAAGCTGCGAGTTGTATATGCAGCGGAGACAGTGCAAACAGCTTAATTATAAAATTTAAAAACCATATTGGTACACATATTGACCTCCCTAGACATTTCTCAAGAAATGGAAAAACATTATCTGATTATCCTGACAGTTTTTGGTTCTTTAGCAATATACAGCTAATTGATTTACCATGTAAGCCCTCTCAAATGATTATGGTTAAAGACCTTGAGCACAAAATAAACAACTCAACAGATTTTTTAATAATAAAAACGGGTTTTGAATCTTATCGATCAGAAGAAGCGTACTGGAATTCAAACCCGGGAATTCACAGCGAGGTCGGACATTGGCTTAGAGAGAAATTTCCTTGTCTAAGAGCCATTGGTTTTGATTTTATTTCTTTAAGCTCATTTAAAAATAGAGAAGAGGGAAGAAAGTCTCACAGAGCTTTTCTTGATGGTGAATCTTCAGAGCCCATTGTAATCATAGAAGATATGTTTCTATCAGAGGCTCCTAAAGAGTTTAAAGAAATTATTATTTCGCCCCTTTTGATTGAGAATGCTGATGGTGTACCCGTCACAATATTCTCCAAAAGCTAACTATTATTACTTAGACGTTGATACAAAAGATATTGTAATTAACTTATTTTCAAATCTTCCAGTTAACGCAGCTGAGTTTCTACTGAACAAAAGGACTTAATCTAAACAGAGACTCCATAGATTACAACTCTCTTCAATGATAAATACTTGTCTCCCCTCGCTTTTAATTTACATCACTCAACTTTCACAGTGACCTGAATAAAACTTATATAAATAGTGAAGTATAATCTAGCGTTAATGAAACTTTGTGCATTTATTTATTACCTTATAAATTCTTTTCCCACTCATATGCAGTCTTAACAATTAGTTCTAGATCGTTGTGCTTTGGCTTCCACCCTAAGACTTTTCCAATCTTATCTGCTTTAGAAATAAGCATTCCAGGATCTCCGGCCCTTCTTCCTACAATTTCAGTTGTAAAGTCGACTCCAGATACCTTCTTAACTACGTCGACAACTTCTTGCACAGTAAATCCGTCTCCGTATCCACAGTTTAAAATCTCAGATTTTCCACCATTTAAAAGATATGTAAGCCCGTCAACGTGGGCCTGAGCTAAATCATCTGTATGAATATAATCTCTAATACAAGTTCCATCTCTTGTCTCATAGTCATTTCCATAAATAGAGAGCTTCTCTCTCTTACCAAGAGCTGCTTCACAAGCAAGCTTTATAAGGTGAGTTGAAAGAGGAGAGCACTGCCCCACTTTCCCATCAATACTTCCACCGGCAACATTGAAGTACCTAAGAACTATGAATTCAAAATCTTTATGAGCGGCCGCAATATCTTGAAGCATCCACTCCGTCATAAGCTTTGTACGGCCATATGGATTAATTGGATTTTGAGGAGTTTCTTCAGTACAAACTCCCCCTTCTGGCTCACCGTATACAGCGGCAGTAGAAGAGAAGATAAATTTATTAATTCCATACTCTGTACATAAATTTAAAAGGTCTAAAGTATTTTGAGTGTTATTATTATAATACTTAAGAGGGTTAGTAACACTCTCTGGAACAATAATAGAACCAGCAAAGTGAATACAAGCGTCAAAGTTTTCTTTTTCAATTAGATCTTCAAGCTTTTCAATATCTTCAAGCTCTCCAACAATGAGCTTTCCAGCAACTACACTTGCTCTTCTTCCCGTTGATAGGTCATCATAGATAATCATTTCATGATCACTTGATCCAAGAAGGTTTACAATATGTGAGCCAATATAGCCCGCTCCGCCTGTAATTAGTATTTTAGCCATTACTATTTCCCATTGTATTACTGATTAATTCTTTTATATTTTCTTTAAATTTCTCTCTAGAAAACTCTTCCGCCCTAGAATAGAGATCAACTAAAGCGAACTCTTTTTCTTCAAAATCTTCGACAGCTCTAATAAGATCACTCTCTGTTTGCTCATTGAAAAATACTGCGACCTTTTCATTTAAGGTCTCTAGTACACCGCCATACTTAAAAGCGATAACAGGTGTTCCACTTGCAAGAGACTCTAGTGGAGTTATTCCAAAGTCCTCAGTCCCTGGAAATATAAGGGCGCGAGCTTTTGAAAAGTACTCAATCACTTTCTCTCTTGATAAGTTGCCAAGAAATTCAACATTATCCCCGGCAAGCTCTCTAAGCTCTCTCTCTTGTTGACCAGATCCTATGATCTTTAAGTTCTTCCCTAGCTTATTAAATGATTTGATTGCTAGATCTACTCTCTTATTAGGAGCAAATGCAGTTACCATTATATAGAAGTCTTCTTTTTCTACTGGATTCTTTTGATTCTCTCTAAAGTCAGCTAGATCTACAAATGGATGAATCACTTCTGAATCAATATGATAGTACTTCTCAATTCTCTTTTGAACAAAGTGAGCATTAGCTATTGGAACATCTACATTTGAATTACTATTTAGATCCCAATTGATGAGGTAGTTTTTAAATATCCATGCTCCAATTCTTTGATAAAAAGGAGCGCTCTTTCCAAAATAAACATCATATTGATCATAGAGGTATCTCATTGGACTATGGATATAGCTTATATGTTTTGAGTTCTTAGGTTTTTTTACACCTTTAATAACACAGTGAGACGAGCTAATGACAAGGTCAGCATCTTCAGTAATTTTGAGGAAGTTTGCTGCCATTGGAAATAAAGGAAGAAACTTTCTATAATGCTTCTTAATTCCTGGAATATAATTTAGAAATGACGTCTTAATTTTTCTATTTTCAATAACTGGACTAGTTGATCCTTTCTCATAGATCAGAGTATAGAGCGGTGCATCTGGAAACATTTCACAGAATACCTCTAAAACTCTCTCCCCACCTCTGAAACCGGTGAGCCAATCATGTAATATTACAACTTTCAAAAATTCCCCACTCAATAAATCATGGGAAATTATAACGAATAACTTTCATGACGGCTAGAGCGAAGAGGACCACTAATTCCACTATTCTCTTAGACTAAAGAATTTTACTGAAGACTATCTGCTCTATCAATTAGTAAACCAACTTCAGCTTCTTTCTCTATAAAGTAGTCATAATCTTCAACAAGCTTTTTAAGCTTCATTTTAAAAGAATTAACAGAGTCTCCCTCTTGAGATGTCAAAGTCTGAACAATCTCATTGACACTACAAGGTGAACCACTATGTTTCGCAACTTTTAGTAGCGGGTGAACCGTAGGGAGTGTATCCTCTCCGTCGAGCAAGAGCTCTTCATAGAGCTTTTCACCTGGACGAAGACCAGTAAACTTAATCTTTATATCATCTTCAGTTAGGCCATGAAGTGAGATCATCTGCTTAGCAAGATGGATAATCTTAACAGATTTACCCATATCTAAAAGGAAGACTTCTCCTCCATTACCTATAGCTCCAGCTTGAAGCACGAGCTGACAAGCTTCGGGGATTGACATAAAAAATCTTGTAACTTCAGGATGAGTAACAGTAATAGGGCCACCCATTTTAATTTGCTTTTTAAACAATGGTATAACACTCCCACTACTTCCAAGAACATTTCCAAAACGAACAAGCATGAACTTAGTCTCAGGATTACTTCCTTGAATCTCTTGGCAAACCATTTCAGCAACTCTTTTCGTTGCTCCCATTACATTTGTTGGTCTTACGGCTTTATCTGTAGATATAAGAACAAATCTATCGACCTTGTACTTTGCAGCTAATTCTGCAACATTCTTTGTTCCAAAAACATTTGTCTTTATCGCTTCTTTCGGATTATTTTCCATAATTGGAACATGCTTATAAGCTGCTGCATGAAAAATAACTTTTGGTGTGTGCTCTTTAATTACAGCTTCAATAGAATTTCTGTCTCTAACATCACCAATACAAATTTCGTAATTTAGATCTGGATACTTCTGTTTAATATTTTGCTCTAATTGATAAAGATTAAATTCTCCCATCTCAAAGAAAATAATCTTCCTAGGAGAAAAACTTGCGACCTGTCTACATAGCTCTGACCCTATTGATCCACCAGCACCAGTGACCATAATCGTTTCATTTGAGACCATATCCTTTATAGATTTATTATCGAGCTCAACTTGATCTCGCCCCAGTAAATCCTCTGGCCGAACTTCTCTTAATTGCTCAATACTTACCTTTCCAAGTAATATATCTTTTGTAGGGGGAAGAGTTTTAAACTCCACACCAGTATCTCTACAACTCTTAACAATTCTATCAATCTGTGATGAAGTAGCGCTTGGTATAGCAATATAAACTCGAGTTGCACCGTACTCCTTAACTGCTTGCCTTAAATCTGAGACTCCACCTACAATTGAAACTTTATGTAATGATTTATTTCTTTTTTCTAAGTCATCATCAATTAATGCAACGACTCTAGTTCTAAGGTCGGGAGTTCTTCTAATATCTCTTACAAGCTGCTCACCGGCTGCACCAGCGCCAACAATAATTGACCTTATAAGCACATCACCATTAGTCGCTCTAACACCAAGGTACTCCCTTAAAATTCGATAACCTAATCGCCCTCCACCAAGAGTAACAACTAACATAAGCCAATCAATTACAAAAAATGATCTAGGTACATCTAATAATCTATTGAAGAGAAATATTCCTAAAGCTGAAAATGACACTCCCGCAATAACACCTCTAATAAGATTTAAAAGGTCGTGAGTAGAAGAAAATCTCCAAATCCCCCTGTAGAGTCCAGAAAGGTTAAGACAAAGAAACTGAATAGTACTTGTGATTAAAATTATTGAAAAAAACTGAAGCTTCTTATGTGAAAAGAAAAGTAGGTCTCCGTAAGCAAGTGAAAAACTTATAATTGTACATGCTATGCACCAGAAGACATCATGCAGCATTGCTATAACTCTTTTCCTATACTTTAAAATTTTATCGCTTAGCTTCATTCTATTAACTCCAAACGATAATACTCTATGACACAATAACTAAAAGTTAAACATTTATTACTGTTTAAAACTACTGGATGACCTAACTCAAGAGCTATTCCTCACTTCTTCTCAATTTAACCACTTAACTAGAAGTAATATGCTCTTTTCACTCAAACTCTGAAACAGCACCTCCCTCCCCATCAAGGCTTCACCCATAATCAGTCTGTTAGACTTTATAGATCAACTCAAATAAACTGAGTACACCTATGAAACAAGTAAATCATCTATATATATTGTCCGCTTTTGCACTACTACTCACCAGTTTGTTCTCTGTTGGATTTCTTCATCCAGATGAGCAGTACTACACTCTAGACTTTGCTTTTAATCAGCTTGGGATGTTAGATAATCTACAAACTTGGGAGCTTGAATCAAAGATTAGACCTTGGACTCTTCCCTATCTCTACGTTGTGATACTAGCGCCTTTTAAGTTTATAGGAATAGAGAATCCCTTCACTCTAGCGACAATTGCAAGATTATTCTCAGGTTGTGTTGCTCTTTATACTCTCATTGAGTTTACTAAGACGTTTAATTCTTTTCTTCCAGAGAGCAGACAAGAGCTCTTCACTAAATTTACTCTCTTATTTTGGCCTTTGATCTTTATGGGAGTGAGAACATCTTCAGATAATATTGCAACTTGTTTTTTTATAGTCGCAGTTTCAATTATTTTAAGAAATATATCAAAGAAGACTCTCCTCACGGGAGGACTACTTCTTGGACTATCCTTCTCTCTAAGGCATCAAACAGGAGTTCTTTCTCTGGCCTTTGGTTTGTGGATATTATTCTCTAAGAAAGTGAATCCTACAAATTGGTTTAAGTTCTTTTCTTCATCTATACTTATTGGAGTACTAGTAGGCGTTGGGCTAGATAGTCTTGGCTATGGAAGTTTCACTCTAACTCCTGTGAATTATCTTACAGAGAATTTAATTAAAGATAAAATCAGCTCTTTTGGAGTATCTCCTTGGTGGGCGTACTTCACTCTTACGATTAAAAAGCTTCATCTCTTTGGAGTACTCTTACTGGTTAGCTCTATTATTTATATTAAAAAATATCCAAAGAGTTTAGAGTCAGTTCTTGTAATCACTTTCCTAGTTTTTCATAGTCTTATTGGGCATAAGGAGCTTAGGTTTATTTATCCACTAATCTATATTTCAGTCTTTATGATGTTTAAGGTTATAGATTTCAACAGATTTAAAAAATCTTTTAACTTTCTCTTTGTAGTATCAATTATTGGAACGGCAATAGTCTCTTTTAAGCCTGCCTACACTCCAATGAAATTCTATAAATTTCTGTATTCTTTTAATCAAGGAGAGACGCTTGAGCTCTATACCTTTAAAGACAGAAAAGGGCGTTACCCAGATCTAGAGATGGATATTTATAAAAGAAAAAATCTAACACTTATAAAGGACGCACAGATCAAGAAAGAGAGCTTCTACACTTTTACAACTAAGTATAGTGATCTAGAAATGATCAACTCAAAGTATAGTTGTGAACTAAAGTATATCTCTTACCCGCAGTGGGTTCTTAAATTTAATATTTTTAAATGGAGAGATAGATCAAATATATGGGCACTCAATTATTGCTCAAAATAAAAGCAAGAATTCACATAAATAGGAAGTTACCCTATTTGCATTCTCAATTTATAAATACTGAATAGTTACTCTGAAAACACTTTCCGGATTCAAGAGTTACTAAACCCTCTTTTTCAAAAAAGTCATTCTTAGAGTCAATCCCATCAGCAACACCTGTCCATGGCTCAATACAAATAAACGGAGCTCCCTCTGGGGCCCAAAGACCTAAGTAGGGACAATTTTCAAAATCAAGAACTACTGATCTTGAACTTGAAATACTCTTTAAGCTAACCTTAGTCGAAACAATATCTTTAAAAATTAAGGCGTCGTGCTTAAAAAGGTCTTTAGTTAGAGCTATTTTCCTTCCATTAAACATTCTTCTATCCGGAGCGGTGTGAAAGTTCACGAGACCATTTTCTAAATAGTACGCTCCACCATGTTCCTCTTCTTCAAATTCAACATAGTAATCAGTTGGCTTATCTGTATCATCAAGAGGAATATTAAAGGCCGGGTGAGACCCGATAGAAAAGAGCATATCTCTTCTATCTACATTTCTAACTTCATAGTCTACGAATAGTTTTGGACCATAAACCTTGAACTTAACTTCAAGAATAAATTTAAACGGATAGAATTTTAATGTCTCTTCAGAATATTCTAGTTTGAAGTGGGCAGAGTCAGATTCAGCTCTTACGACTTGAAACTCAGCGTCTCTAGCAAATCCATGCTGAGACATTGGATAGTATTTATTACCAATCCTGTACTTATCATCCATTAGCTTTCCAACAATTGGAAATAGAATTGGCGCAGAACGTCCCCACCACTTTGAATCAGACTGCCATAGATACTCTTTATATGACTCTGTGTCCAAAAGACTTTTGAGCTCAGCACCCTTTGTAGATATCTTGGCCTTTATAAATTCACTTGAGATTTCAATAATTTCTGACATAGCTCTCTCCTAAGCAAAGGCTAAGTATCCAATTATTTTACCAAAGATTCTAACTTCACACCATTGTCTTTTGTAAAAATTGCCATTCTTTTGACAGGGAGCAACATTCTACTTAAAATCCCTTAAACAAAAAACAAGGATTCTAAATGCATAGGGCTAAAAAACCGGGACTCATAGTCTCTCTAATCCCCTTAACTGTTCTTATATTTTTACTCGTTCTAAATGTAATTATATTTAAAGATGACGCTACCGGTGGGGCCAATCAGATAGCACTGCTGACGACGGCATTCATAACTGCTCTAATCGGTATATTTCACCTAAAAGTGCCTTATCATTTTATTGAAGAAAGAATAATCAAGTCTATAACGACCTCTCTCTCAGCACTTATAATACTCTTTGTAGTAGGAACATTAATTGGAATTTGGATTCTTTGTGGAACTGTTCCAGCGATGATCTACTTTGGACTGAAGCTTATTAATCCCTCTATATTTCTTCCCGTGGCCTGTGTGATCTGCTCGATTGTATCTGTTTCAACGGGCTCAAGTTGGTCGACATCTGGAACTGTAGGTATTGCTCTAATAGGGATTGGCGAAACTCTTGGTCTTCCTTCTGGTGCAGTTGCTGGTGCGGTAATATCTGGAGCCTACTTTGGTGATAAGATGTCCCCTCTTTCAGATACGACAAATCTTGCACCTGCAGTGGCGGGAGTAAATCTCTTTGATCATATTCGTCACATGCTCTATACATCTGGTCCAGCGATTATAATCTCTATCATTGCCTTTACTATTTTAGGTTTTACCTATCAGACACAGAGCTTAAATACTGAGACCGTTGATTTAATGCTCGCAACTATAGATTCAAACTTTGATATTTCAATTTGGTTATTTATCCCACCAGTTGTCGTTCTATTTCTTGTTAGAAAGAAAGTTCCTGCCCTTCCAGCAATTACCATTGGTGTTTTTATTGGAATTCTTACAGCACTTATTTTCCAAAGAGATATGATGACAACTCTCCTTGGAGGAAACACAGATATTAAGTCATTCTATACACTTATAACAAAGGTTACCTATGAAGGCTTTGTTATTGACTCTGGGGATGAGACGATCAACTCTCTTTTAAATAGAGGTGGGATGAGTGGAATGCTCTCAACGGTTTGGTTAATTTTCTCAGCAATGGTTTTCGGTGGAACTCTAGATGCCACAGGAATGTTAGAGAGAGTCTCTAGATCAATTCTAAAACTTGTAAGAGGAACAGGATCGCTCATTGGAGCGACTCTTGGAAGTTGTATTGTTCTAAATGCTACTGCCTCAGATCAGTACTTGGCGATAGTCGTCCCTGGGAAAATGTTTAGCAAAGCATTTGATAAGTATGGGCTAGATCGCAGAAATCTTTCTAGAGCATTAGAAGATTCTGGAACTGTAACATCGGTTTTAATTCCTTGGAATAGTGGCGGAGCTTATAATTCAGCAACACTTGGAGTTCCCACGCTTACTTACCTACCATATTGCTTCTTTAATATCTTATCACCGGTGATCTCTCTATTTTTAGCGACAATGAACTGGACAATAATAAAAAAGATAGAAGAAAGTAACGAAGAAGTAACTGAAGAATAATTAGAAGAAAATAATTTTAACTCCTAGGGCAATAAGAACAAGCCCTAGGAATCTCTCAGAGACCTTTCTAGACTTAGAATAAATTTCTCTAATATACTTATGAGAAATCCCTACCGCTACAAAGATAAAGTATAAAACAGTTAATAGAGTGACCTCAGTAGCAAGGAAAAACTTTGTGAGAGAGCTTGTTTGCCCACCAATAAATTGAGTAAATATACTTATAAAGTAAATTCCGGCCTTAGGGTTTAATATATTTGTGAGCGCGCCCATTTTAAGAGCTTTTGATAGAGTAATTTCTTTTTTTTCGTAAATATTAGATATGTTTAATTCGTTGTAATCTTGATTAAATGTGGACCAAATTGTCATGGCTCCAATATAGCCTAGGTAAGCTCCACCAAAGTATTGAATTGCTCTATAGAGGTCTTGGTTATGCTTTAAGATAATTCCTAATCCCGCCAGACTATAGGCCACATGAAAGAGAATACCAATCCCTAAACCTAGAGCTGTATAAATTCCAATTCTTCTAGAATAGCTTAGAGAATTTCTAGTGATGATAAAGAAATCTGGTCCAGGAGAGAGAAGTGCTAGAAGATGAATTCCTCCAACACTTAGTAATACTTCTAAATTAATTAGTATACTCCTGGGACAAATGATCTCTCAATCTTCTCACCATTAGACTTTTGTCCATAGTCATCGAGGTAGTTCTCATCTATAAACTTTATTCTTTGAAAATTATTTTCCATAGTTTCCCACATAGAGATATTTGTATCTTGACCATTTTTTAAAATTATCTTTGAGAGCTTACTCATAGAGTAGCCTCCTCTTACAATTCCTTCAGTAAAACTTACTGAATAATTTCTAAAAGTATCTATTTTCTCACCTTTAAATCTTATATTTTCTATGGCGTATCCATTTTTAGTCTCTCTCTTAATATCAAAAGTAACTCCTGAAACGTAGAGAGGAAGACCTGCTTTCATAACGATTTTAAAAAGTGTTTTAATCAGGCCACCACTAACGTCTGCCGTATAAATATTGTAGCCAAATTTTCTATCAAATTCGAATGTTCTAGGGTTTCCATTGTAAAGATCCCTTCTAGTCACATCGCCATTTGTTGGATAATTTAGACCTGATAGAGGTTCTACATGAATTGAGAAGTCTGTATTAACTTCTTCTCTCATGGAGTCATTAATAAAATGGCCCCATATATGCTTATTACCACCCTCTAGAGGAGAATTTAACCTACTCTCACCTACAACTTCATTGAGCCAGTCTTGTCCATAGTCATCGTAGAGATCTTCGTTGGCCTCTTCAATTTTTTCGAGAACTGCTGGATCTTCTTCACCAACTACTGGCAGTAGTTCATAAGCGTCAACGCTTACCTTTCGAGTTTCATTGTCATAGTTTAGATTTAACTTACCAAGAAATCTTCCATGGTATCCAGTCTGAACAATTGGAACTCTCTTATCTAACTTATTTTCTACGTATAAAACTTCTTCAAGAGTATGGTGAGAGTGTCCTCCAACAATAGCGTCCACTTCAGGGCATCTCTTAGCAAGCTTCTTGTCCTTACTTAGACCCATATGAGTTAGAGCAATAATAATATCATTTCCTCTCTCTCTTAATTCTCTTGCATACTTTTTACAAGTCTCATATTCGTTCTTAATTCCACCTTCATTAATACGCCACTTATAAAGTATATCGTTTGTAGTTAGACCAAGTACGCCAATTTTTACACCGTCATACTCAAATTCAGTGTAAGGCCTTAGTTGCTCTTGAATATTTTGAAATCTATCGGCCGTAAAAATATTTGCTCCTAGAAATGCAAAACTTGGTTTTACATCTCCTAAAATTGCATCTAAATCATCAGTTCCCATAAGGTAATCATGATTTCCTATAGTCACCACATCAAAGCCAATCATTTCATGTAATTCAAATACTTTTCTACCTTTGTCTGCAAGATAATAGATATTTCCTTCAAGAAAATCACCTGCATCCATTGTCAGGTTGAACATTCCCATATCATTAGCTTTTCTTTTTTCAAAATCTATCAAGGTCTTTAATCTAGCGTATCCCCCTTGTCCCTCTAAGTGATCAGTGTGGTCCAAATGAGAATGAAGGTCATTAGTATGAAGGATTTGAATCTTAGTCGCAGCAGCAGAAAAAGATAGCGCGGTAGCCAGAAGAACTAATAGAAGTTTAGTGGTCATATTTAGCCTCTTAGAAAAATGTTTTATATCTTCCAATCGGTAAACTGCTTAGATACTAGAGTTTTAACTTTTCAAGGACTTACAAACGGATCTATTTTCCTATAATTATCCGAGTAAATCTCTCTGAGATATGCCGTCCCACCCACTCTAGGTTAATTTGAGGTATCAATCCCCAATATCAAGTATTTATATATCCCACCGCGGAACGCGTCCCACCATGACAGGAAGCATTTAACTCACCGAGAAATTCTATTGAAGAGTTGGGCCACCTCTTTTATTTATAGCTCAAGAAAATAAATCAAATGATCTGGAGAGAGAATATGCAATCAAGTAGCCTACACATTAAGCAGTTCAAACACGACATCGCTTCACCACTATCTGTTCTAAAAACTATGATTCAGATGAATGATTCGTGGAATGACTCTGATAAGAAGGTTCTATCGATGGCATTAAAGAGAATGGAGAAGATCGTCTCATCTCTTGAATCAAAAGAAGAGCAGGTCAATTCATCTCCATATCACTTAATAGAGCAGGTTCTTGAAGAAAAGAAAGTTGAATTCAAAGATAAGTCTATCTCATATAAGTTTTCATTTTCAACAAGTGCGATGAACTCAATCTGTCATATTCAGCCGTCAGAGTTTAAGAGAGTCATCTCAAATATAATTAATAATTCAGTTGGCGCAATTTCAGAAAGTGGTCTCATAAGAATTAAGGGTCATCTAAAAAATAACAAACTTATAATATCAATTATTGATAATGGTCACGGCATTGCATCCACTGATGTCTCAAAAGTTCTCGACCTAGGATTTAGCTCTAAGAATTCTACTGGGCTTGGTCTCTACCACGCTAAGAAAGTTATTAGTAAATGGCGTGGAAACTTAAAAATAAACTCAGTCTTTAACCTAGGTACAAAAGTATCTTTGATTATTCCTATAACTCCCTCTATTAAGGCACTATGCGCCTAATCAACTAGCCCATCACTAAAAGCCCAAGTTTAAAATAATAATTCTTTTTTCTTGGGCCACATCTTCTATTTTTTTCAATTAATACCTATTAAAAACTATCCATTGCCGATACAATGAATACCTAATTTACTTTAACTTCACAGGTATTCGTAAAATGAAAATCATTGAACATTTAGATAGGGCCCACAATAAAGAACTTCTTTGTAGCTACGAGATTGTTCCACCTCCAAGAGGGCGTTCAGTACAAGATATAATAGAGATCGTTGAGGCACTTCAGCCATACAACCCACCATGGATTGATGTTACAAGCCATGCAGCCGGTGCTTTTTACAATGAGAAGTCTGATGGATCAATTGAGAGAAAGGTATTTAAGAAAAGACCTGGAACAATTGGAATCTGTGGAATTATTCAAAATAGATTTAATATAGATACTTGTGTTCACCTACTTTCTCTAGGCTTTACTAAAGAAGAGACAGAGGATGCATTAATAGAGTTGAACTTTCTAGGTATTCATAATGTTCTAGCACTTAGAGGTGATGCTCCAAACTATAATAAGAAAATAGACACTGGTCGCCATACTAATAAGTATGCCATTGACCTTGTTAAACAAATCAATGGTATAAAAAAAGGTGAATACGTTTCTGATATCTCAGGAGCGAGACCGCTAGACTTCTGTACTGGAGTAGCTGGTTACCCAGAAAAGCACTTTGAAGCTCCAAATATGAATTTTGATATCAAGATGCTTAAAGCAAAAGTTGATGCTGGAGCAGAATATATAACTACTCAAATGTTCTTTGATAATTCAAAGTACTTTAGTTTTGTAAAAGAATGTAGAGATGCAGGTATTACAGTTCCTATTATTCCAGGAATTAAAATTATAAAAAACGTAAATCAACTCTCTTCTATACCAAAACACTTCTATGTAGATTTTCCAAATGAGTTTGTAGATGAAATCATGGATAACCAAGATCATGTTAAAGACATTGGTCTAGAGTGGGCAAAGAAGCAGTGCCAAGAACTAGCTGACTTTGGAGTTCCATGTTTACACTTTTATATTATGAACGATACAAAATCAGTAATTGAAGTCGTTAAGAGTTTTAGGTAGGAGTAAGAGTGTCTGATAATAAACCTTTTAAGCAATCAGGTAATGACCTCGTTGAACTTTTAGATAAAAGAATTGTTTTCATGGATGGTGCTATGGGAACAATGATTCAACAATATAAGCTTCAAGAAGAAGACTTTAGAGCGGATCGCTTCACAGATCATCCTTCTCCTCTAAAGGGAAATAACGACCTACTCTCACTTACTCGTCCAGACGTAATTGAAGAAGTTCACTATAAATATCTAAAGGCCGGTTCAGATATAATTGAAACAAATACATTCAGTGCAACGAGAATCGGACAAGCTGATTATAATTTAGAAGACTATGCTTATGAAATAAATGTTGAGTCAGCTAAAATTGCAAAGAAGGCCTGTGAAAAAATGATGAAGGAAGATCCTTCAAGAAAGTGTTTTGTAGCAGGAGCGCTTGGGCCAACAAATAAAACAGCCTCAATGTCTCCAGATGTAAACAATCCTGCCTATAGAGCAGTAACATTTGATGAACTTGTAGAGAATTACTACCAGCAAGCAAAAGGTCTCTTAGAAGGTGGAGCTGATATCCTACTTCCAGAGACGACATTTGATACTTTAAATATAAAGTGTGCCATATTTGCAATTAATAAATTATTCGATGAACTAGACTATAGAGTCCCAGTTATGCTTTCAGTTACAATTACTGATGCTTCGGGAAGAACACTATCAGGCCAAACGATTGAGGCCTTTTGGAATTCTGTTCGTCATGCAAATCCAATAAGTGTGGGAATCAATTGTGCCCTTGGTGCAAAAGAGATGAGACCTTATATGGACAGGCTATCTCAAATAGCTGATTGCTATACAAGTTGTTATCCAAACGCAGGTCTTCCTAATCCTTTAAGTGATACAGGGTATGATGAACTCCCAGTGGATACGGCAACATTTCTAGAAGATTATGCTGACTCAGGTTTTCTAAACCTTGTTGGTGGATGTTGTGGAACAACACCAGATCATATTAAAGCGATAAGAGATCAACTTGAAGACAAATCACCAAGAGTAAGACCTACTCTTAAAGAAGTTATGAACCTTTCAGGGCTTGAACCTTTATTTATAGATAGAGAAGATGAGAATCGTCCTTTCTATATGGTTGGTGAAAGAACAAATGTGACGGGTTCTCCACGTTTTGCAAAATTAATTAAAAATGGAGACTTTGACACCGCTCTTGAAGTTGCAAGACAGCAAGTTGAAAACGGTGCCAATATAATTGATATAAACTTTGATGAAGGCCTCCTTGATTCAAAGGCCTGTATGATTAAGTTTATGAACTTAGTCGCTTCAGAGCCTGAGATATGTAAAATTCCAATAATGATTGATAGCTCTAAATGGGAAGTCATTGAAGAGGGATTAAAGTGTATGCAAGGAAAAGGGATTGTAAATTCAATCTCTTTAAAAGAAGGCGAAGAAAAGTTTATTGAACACGCTAGACTTATTAAATCTTACGGTGCAGCGACAGTCGTTATGGCATTTGATGAGAAAGGCCAGGCGGCGGACAAGGCTGACAAGGTTAGAATTTGTCAAAGGGCCTATAAGATTCTTACAGAAGTTGTAGACTTTGATCCTAGAGATATTATTTTTGATCCAAATATACTTACTGTGGCCACAGGAATTGAAGAGCATAATAATTACGCTGTAGATTTCATAGAGGCAGTAAAAGAAATTAAGGCCACTTGTCCAGGGGTACTAACTAGTGGTGGAGTTTCCAATGTTTCATTCTCTTTTAGAGGGAATAACGTTGTAAGAGAAGCAATCCACTCATCATTTCTATACCATGCCATTAAAGCTGGTCTTGATATGGGGATAGTGAACGCTGGAATGCTTGGAGTTTATGAAGATATAGAGCCTACTCTACTAAAGCTGGTTGAAGATGTTCTTTTAAATAGATCTCCTGAAGCGACTGAGAAATTAGTTGATCATGCTGAGAAGATTAAAGGAACTGGAAAGAAAAAAGACGTAAAAGATGATAAGTGGAGACATGGAACTCTTCAAGAGAGAATGACTCACGCCCTTGTAAAAGGAATCTCTACTCATATTGAAGAAGACACAGAAGAAGCAAGAGCTGAACTTGGAGCCCCTCTAAATGTAATTGAAGGCCCTTTAATGGAAGGGATGAAAGTTGTTGGAGAGCTTTTTGGATCAGGAAAAATGTTTCTTCCTCAAGTTGTAAAGTCAGCTCGAGTGATGAAGGCCGCGGTTGCTTACCTAGAGCCATTCATGGAAGAAGAAAGAAGAAATAATAAGAATGCCAGAAAGCAAGGCGTCTTTGTAATCGCTACAGTAAAGGGAGATGTTCACGATATTGGAAAGAATATTGTCTCTGTTGTTCTAGCTTGTAATGGATACGAAGTTATAGACCTTGGTGTAATGGTTAGTTGTGAAGATATTATAAAGAAAGCAAAAGAACATGACGCCAGTATTATTGGAATGAGTGGTCTTATTACTCCTTCTCTTGATGAGATGATTCATAATGTAAAAGAATTTGAAAGACTTGGTTTCACATGCCCAGTAATGATTGGTGGAGCAACAACAAGTAAAGCTCACAATGCTATTAAAATTGCTCCTCACTACTCTGGAGCAGTTGCCCAAGTTGGGGACGCTTCACTAGTAGTCGAGATTTGTTCAAAACTTTTAAATCCAGACACTGTTGATCAATACACAAAAGATTTAAAAGAACATCAAGCAAAACTTAAAGAGAGATTTGAACTTGGTAAAGCAGATAAAACAAAACTAATAGATATTAAACAATCTAGAGAGTGGAAATTTGTTTGTGACTGGGAAAAACAAGAGATTGCTACTCCTTCTTTTACAGGAATAAAGAAATACGAAGACATTACTCTAGAGGAATTAGTTCCCTACATTGATTGGTCTCCTCTATTTTGGACATGGCAACTAAAAGGTACTTATCCAAAGATTTTAAATAATGACAAATATGGAGAGCAAGCAACTGCTCTATTTAAAGATGCAAAAGATATTTTAAATAAAGTGATTGCTGAAAAGAAGTTTTCTCCAAAGGCCATTGTGTCTATTCATAAGGCCAATGCTATCGGTGACGATGTAGAAGTTTATGATAATAATGGAAAAGTTCTAGAAACATTTCACTATCTAAGACAACAAAAAGAAAAATCTGAACATAATCCACATCTATGTCTTTCGGACTTTATAGCTCCAAAAGAATCTAATAGAGTTGATTACCTAGGAAACTTTGTTGTGACTATGGGTTATGAGGTTGAAGAGTTTGCTAAAATTTATCAAGACCGAGGCGATGACTATAATTCAATTATGGTTAAAGCAATTGGTGATAGACTAGCAGAAGCGATGGCCGAATATATGCACAAAGTAATCCGTGATGAATTTGGATTTGGAAAAGACGAAAACTTCACAAACGAAGATCTAATTAAAGAGAAGTATAGAAGTATTAGACCTGCGCCAGGATATCCTTCTTGCCCAGATCATACTGAAAAGCCATTAATGTGGAATCTACTAAATGTTGAAGAAGAGATTGGAGTAAGCCTAACAGAGAATTGTGCTATGAATCCTCCCTCTTCTGTTTCAGGGCAGTACTTCTGTCACCCAGATTCAAAGTACTTCACTCTAGGCCCAATTGCTAAGGATCAAGTATTAGAATACTCACAACGAAAAGATATGGAAGTTTCAAAAGTTGAAAGATGGCTGGCTCCAAATTTAGGTTACACTCCAGAGGATTAGTGAAAAAAGTGTTAGAAGCTGTTATTAATTCAAAGGACTCAGAAAAAGATCTATGGTCCAAGAGCATAGAGAGTGCGAGAAATATTATTCATACAAGAGATATGAGTGATGATGAACTCATAAAGATTGCAATGAATAGTAATAACGCCATTTCTTTTAATGTCGTTATTAAGCTTATCTATAAATTTACTAGAAGTAACCCAAATGGACACAAGGGAGTTGAGTGTTTCTTCAACTCTGTAGATGAATCTCCCTACTCTCTTAGTCAGTGGATTGAAGCAGTAGAATATTTTTCAAATTGGTTAGATACCAATCAAAGAACTACTCCCTGGCCTACACTACTTGGATACCTAAGCTGTTGCTCAGAGTCTCCAGAGAACAAGAATATTAAACATAATCTAAAGTCTCTTTTAAAAGACATGCTAGAAGTCTATGGTTATGAAGGCTAATCTTCTCCCAATTACAGGAGTAGGAAGTCTTCCCTTTGAAAGTATTGAAGAGGCGATAAAGTATTCTCTAAGATTTGATATTCCCTTTCTACCAGAGCTCACAAAGTTAGAAGATTCGACAAAGATCTCTGATATTAGTGAATTCTTATGTTATTCCAAATTTATTAAAGAAGTAGAGGGACGTACACCTTTTAAGACTCAATCCTTTCAAGATATAAATCCTAATATAAGGCCCAATCAAATTCACTTCATTGATGATCCTGCAAAGGCCTTCAATATAGCTAAAAAGAATTTTGGGCTTCACTGCTGTAATAATATCACTCTAAAAGAAATAGATAATTTATCTATTACTCACCTCTCTTTTGATGCTCAATTAATCAGTCGACCCGAAGAATTTCTTGTGAGATTAATAGATAGAGGTATTACGCCAGTTGTTGGAATAGTTAGTACCGATGGTGGAAGTTTTCGCCTTAGTAGTAATTATAATGAATGGAAACCACTACTAAGGAAATATATTATGGATTGCTGGATCTCTCCAGCATGTGGGCTATCAGGTTTTTCAGTTCAAGAAGTAGAAGAAATACTCTCTCTTTTAAAAGAAGTTCAAAGAGAGATCATCATCTCACACTCCTAAGAAACTCTATTCTTTAGAATATCTCCGTAACCAGAATAACCCCAATAAACGACTTTCATATCTTTTACATCTTTATTTACACCTGAATTCTTTTGTAGATCAACGATAAGCTTTTCAACGCGACCCAACTCAATCTTTAAGAGCTTTTCTTCAAATTCACTTAAGTAGATCTTTCTTAAATTTACAATAGCTCCCTTGTTCATAAGATCTACACTAGAGCTCAACATTTCTTTGATCTCCATTTTTACATTTTCAATCTTACTAACTTCTTGAAGCCACTTTGGATTAGTCTCTCTATCTAATGTGTACTTACTATTCTTATATTGAATAATATTAAGTAAGAGAAAGTCTGGAATAATATTATTAACAATGGACTTTGAAAGCCCAGTTGATTTAATTATTTTATCAATAGAGTCTGCCTTATTTGCAATTGCCTCTAAAACAATTCTCTGTGAAAGTAGTAAATCCATATTTATTCTCCCTATGCTGCTGTTGAGTATTCTTTTGTTATTTTCTGTAATTTCTTTTGTCTAACTCTCCTGCTCATCTGTTTTGAAAGCTCTGAAATCTCATAGGAGTTCAAATGTTGCTCACACTCAACAGCAAGCTCTTCAAGACTATTTTCAACCATATTTAGAGCTCTGATTCTCTGCTTTAGAACTAGATATTCAGACAGACGCATATCAACTCCATTAATAAGCCTAAAGAGTCTAGTTTTTTGAATTTTAGAATCCTTTGCTAGATTCACGATTGTAGGCCTCTCAAATAGAGACATATACTCACATAGCGTATGTCTTTGTATTTCTTCATAATCATTCATTTTCTCTCCCCGATAAAATCTTCTCCCCCCTTAAAGCAAGTCTTGGGCCAACTTTTGTATTTGCTAAAGTGCCGAATTTTCAATAACCTTTAAACTAATGTTCTAATTTAGAAACACTAGGTTCCAAATGTTAAAAGTCGCGAGTACAAATATTCGATTTGATAATCCAGCAGATAAACCCAATGATTGGTCTGGAAGAAAAGAATTACTTACAAGTCTTATCAATAACTTCTCTCCAGATATAATCGGAACACAAGAAGGAAGAGAGCCCCAGCTCAAAGACCTAGAAAGTCTACTCCCTTCACATAAGCTTATAGATTTAAATAGAGAATGGATTGATGAGAGAATGTATCCATGTATCTATATCAATCCTAAAACAATTGATGTCATTGATAGCGGAGATATTTGGCTAAGTGAAACACCTTACTCAGCCGGATCAAAATCATTTGAATCTGCTTTCCCAAGACTTTGCACATGGATTCAAGCGCGAATCATTGAAACGGGCAAAGATATATTCTATGTAAATACTCATCTTGATCACGTACTTGGGGAAACTAGAAAACAACAAATCCAAGTTCTTATCAATGAAATTAAAAAGAAGAACACTCTAGACTTGCCAGTAGTCTTAACTGGAGACTTTAACGAATCTCCAAGTGAGAGTGTACGAGAAGTTATAGAAAAGAACTGGGGAGAACTCTACGACCCTTGGCAATTTCTAAAAAGAGAAGAAGAAACGAGTTTTCATAAGTTTGATGGAAAAAATATTGATGGAAGTCGTATTGACTGGATCCTAGTAGATAAATGCTTTCAAGTAAGTTCTATTCAAATAGTAAAAGATCATGAGGGAGAGATTTATCCCTCAGATCATTACCCAGTATTTGCAAGCTTTACTTACTAACACCAACTTCATCACCAAGTTGAATATATGTCTCCATACCTTTTGATGTGTAGTTAATTATATCTTCACTTGGTGACCACTTACCTTTTTCACCTATAACGATGACTGTTGATCCACCAAAGAGAAAGTATCCCTTCTCTTCACCACGCTTAAATGTTGTAAGATCAGTACTCTGAACAATCTTTCCAACACAAATAGCGCCGACTTCAACATAGGCCAATTTACCAAAGTTTTCAGTCTCCATAATTGTGACTTCTCTCACATTGGTAGAGAATATATCTTGTTTTTCTCTAAGTGCAATTGGATTCACTGAGTGGTATAGACCGCCAACTTTATAATGATCTAATACCTCTCCTGAATCAGGAAAGTGGTATCTATGATAATCAACAGGACAAAGTCTTGCTAAAAGTAGAGGTCCATCTTTAAATGTATCTTCCCACTTTGAGTTTGCTAGTAGCTCCTTAGCATTTAAAAACTTCCCCTTAACAGGAATCAGCTTATCATCAGTAATACTTTCATAACCGTAGTATCTCGCCTCACTAAAGGCAGGCATTCTACTCTTTTCAGAGATGATTTTTCTAGCACCTTTTTTAAATGCTCTAATAAAGAAAGCATTAAAGCTTGAATATGGGTCGAGCTCACTTCTTCCCTCTTCAGCAACAAAATCAGACATATTGATATCAAAGTTCTTTATAAAGCCTGGAACTTTAAATCTACTAATGGCCAAACTCTGCAATTCTCCATAAATAACACTAATAGGAGCTTTTACAAGAAGTCCTGATAAAAATCGACCTAGAGCGGATTGATAGAGCCATTTTACCCCTCCATCACCGTAGACTTTCTCTACTTCTACGTTCTGAGTTCCTCTATTAAAGTATTGAATTTCCAAGACTTTTCTCCAAGTTGACATTTTTTTTACGCAAAGCTTTCTTGCTGTTAGAATTGAAATTCATTATATCTATATAAAGGAAGTCGAGCAACTAAAGTAAAAGACATGGAGTATAATTTTGAAAACTATTAATGCCGTTATTTTCATTTTATTTTTATCACTTTCGCACACTCTATACGCTTCAGAAACGAGCCTTCTGCTTGAAGACGAAAAAAATACTGTTTCTGTTTTTGAAAACACAGTAAAAAGTGTTGTTAACGTCACCAATATTAAAAAGGCCAGAAGAAGCTACTTCGATTACGACGCCACAGATATACCTGTCGGAGCTGGAACAGGCTTTGTCTGGGATAAGTCAGGGCATATTATTACAAACTTTCATGTAATTGAGGGAGGCGATAGCTTTCTCATTACTTTCCATGGAGACAAGAAGCAATACAAGGCAGAGCTTGTAGGAAAAGTGAGCAACAAAGATGTCGCAGTATTAAAACTTATTGAAAGACCTAAGAATCTCTACCCTATAAAAGTAGGTGAATCAAAGATATTAAAAGTGGGACAAAAGACAATGGCAATTGGAAACCCATTTGGACTTGATCACACTATAACGAGCGGAATTATCTCGGCCCTTGAAAGAAAGATCATGGGGATTGGGAATGTTAAAATCTACGGGATGATTCAAACTGATGCCTCAATTAACCCGGGTAACTCTGGTGGACCTCTTCTAAATTCCAGAGGAGAGCTCATTGGTATGAACACAGTCATCTATAGTAAATCTGGATCAAGTGCAGGAATTGGATTTGCTGTGCCTGTTGCAATTATTAAAAGAGTCGTCCCCGACTTAATAAAGAATGGAAAAGTTACTCGTCCAGGAATTGGTATTGGCCCTGCGAGTGAATACCAGAAATCAAGGCTTGGTATCAAAAAAGGAATTGTCGTCATCTATGTTGATCCTAACGGCGGAGCTGGAAAAGCTGGAATCCAAGGATTTACAAGAGATCAATACGGACGACACTACTCTGGAGATATTATTCTCTCAATTGATAAGAAGAATGTAGATACTATTGATGATATCTACCATGTACTAGAGAAGTATAATGTTGGTGATATTGTTAAGGCCGAAGTTCTAAGAAATGGGAAAATTATAATAAAAGAAATTAAGTTAATCCCAATCAAAGATGACTAATAAGTTGCTGGGTTAAACATATACATTGTATTCCACAATCCTGGGCTTTGATAATAGCCCGGGGTGTAGGAATAGTAAGGGCTATAGCCATAGTTTCCATACATCAATGGGTTATAGAAAGTTGGCTGTTGAGTCTGATACATTGAACTCATAATATCTGGAATTGAACTTGTTAGAGAGTCTGTCATTTCTTTAGTAAATATAGAACTACTTCCTGAAGATGAAACTTGTCTACTCTCTTCTTCCTCTTCTTCATCATAATAATCTTCATTAAGAAGCACACAACGAACAGTTCTAACAGGAGATCCATTACTTAAGAGTTTAACCGTGACTTCTTCTTTAAGCTTATCTCTTCCGATAGCGCAAAATATTTGAACTGAGTCTTTTTTCTGCTGAACACTAGAGCAACTCCCGCGTCTAGAATCAACTTTGATTTTCATTAAGTTTTTTAGGAAATCAACTTGTCCCACAGATTTAAAGTCTGATTCATTTTCAAACTTCATGAGCTTAAAGTGACACTGTCTATTCTTTTTAATGATATCAAAGAAGTAGTTATCACCACCGACGTATTTCTTTACTTGTATCTTCTTAGTGTCACTAACTCGAGAGTTATGAAGAAGCTCTACTTGATAGCTATAAGCCTTTTTCCCTCTCTTAGAGCTTAAGCTTGCATTCTCTTTAGAGTATTCAATCTCATTATCTGATTTATTTTTAATTTTTATAGAAAGCCCTAGATCTTTATATGTAGCGGGAGATATTTCTCCTCCATCACCAAGAACATTAACCTTATCAATTTGAGTTAATGAGTTTACTTCACTAGCTTCAAGCTCAAGAGAAAACTTTGAAAAAGTACCTATTTCGATACTCTTTTCAATTGTTTCTGGTCCTGAGTAAATTCCTGTTAAAGAATAAGGAGTGAGGGTTTTCTTACATTTTAATATTTTTCTCTGAGTAGAGATATAACTACAATTTTCATTTTCTGAAAAACTCACCTTCTTAAGTTCTTCACCGCTCTCACTTCCTTGCACATAAACGTGCGCCGAAACAAGCTTATACTGAGCGCTACTATCAGTTTTCACCTTAAGTTCAAAACCATTATCTGGAAATATATCAGCGAAGAGAGTCTTTTCACTCTGACCTTCAGGAATCACTTTTAATACATATGAACTCACTCCATCAGTACTACATTCAATGAAATCATTCTTTACAGAACACTTCTCAGAGAGAACCTCAAATGAGCTAGAAGGTAAGACTTCCATAGGTTTATTTAATGATAACTTTTGAACTTGAAATCTATTCTTACTTCCATCTATTTCATTAAGTTTGTATGACATTTCTTGATTAATTTTTAAGGTTAGCTCATCCGTTAAATCACCAATCGCTAATTTTAAAGTCATACTTTCTCCGCCCACGATTGTGCACGAAAACTTCTTCTTTAAAGAACTCCCCATATCACAAACACCACCAGAGACATTTAATTTTACTTCCTTACCTTTAACAAGCTCATCATCTACTAGAACTTCTATATCCTTCTTAAGTGAATAAGTATTTGGATTGGCCTCAATTAATTCTAACTGAGCAACTTTATCAAAAATCTGATTAAGAAAAGACTTCAACTCTCCAATCTGCCCATCATCAAAACGAACCTCATCAATAGAACAAGTTGCTCTTTGCCCATCTAAAAATAATGATTTATCAACACATGGAAGCCCTTCCTCTTTTGGATAGAAAGACAGATGATCCTTTTCAACTTGAAAGTCAGACCCATACCTCGCCTTTGACTCTACAAACCTTCTCACAGATCCTTCAAAAGACTTTAGAGACTCTTCACTAGCAAGCCCCTTAAGACTCAAATTTAAGACCATCTTATAGCCTTCAGCTGTTGATTTCCCGAGAAAACCAATCGTTTTAAAGAGCTCTAAGTTTGAATTTTCTTTGAATTCATTTTCTAGGAATGCATGAAAGTCGGCATTGTATTTTCTTAAAACTCTCTCCTCACAAGAATTTGCACTTGCGAAAAAGGATAAAGAAAATAGTAATAACGAAAATAGGTAAACTCTCACCCTAAGCTTATCGGGAAGATTGGAAATAAAATGAAGGGCTTTTTAGCTAAAAAAAAGGGCCCAAAATAGGCCCTTAAGATATTGATTTAATTAATTTTCTGATAGTTTTGGATCCATTGCATCTCTAACACCATCCCCTACAAGAACTAGTAAGAAGAGAGTTATCGCTAGAGCAAAACCTGGATAAACAGCAAGCCACCATGCAATTGTAAAGTTCTTCTGTGCCTGTGCTAAAAGCTCACCCCAAGATGGAGTTGGAACAGGAAGACCAAAACCTAGGTAATCAAGAGAAGCTAGTCCCATAATATGCCCAGAGATTGCAAATGGAGTAAACGTAATTATTGGCGACAACGAGTTTGGTAGAATATGCTTAAAGATAATTCTTCCATCTTTAGAACCCATTCCTCTTGCAGCTTCAACAAACTCTTTCTTTCTATTCTTAAGAAATTCACCTCTAACGTAATAACTAATTGGTATCCATGAAAATAGACATGAGATAATAATTAGCATTCCAAGTGAAGGACTAAAGATATCAATAAGAATAATGAGTAGGAAGAACTGAGGAACAGTACTAAGTACTTCAATTGCTCTTTGAGTAAGAATATCTACCTTTCCACCAAAGAAACCACTAACTCCACCAACAACAACACCCATTAAGAATGTAATAAACCAAACAGCTACCGCGTATACGATACTATACTTGAATCCGTAAAGAACTCTTGTAAATACATCTCGTCCTCTATCATCTGTTCCCATAAGGTTGTCAGCAGAAGGAGGTGCAGGATAGTAATCTACTTTAGAGTTACTCTCATTTGGGTTCCATTTAATGATAGGCCATAGAACAGTATCATCTTCAGATAACTCTAGTGTTCTATAGTTCATTATAAGCGTTGTCTTAATTCCAAACTCAGTTGGATGATACTGCTTAAGAACTGGGAAGTATGATGTTCCCTTATAGTTTAAATATAGTGGTCTACTATTCGCAATTAATGGAGCTGCAAAAGTTAGTAATAAACAAATAGTAAAAACTACTGCTGCAAATACAGCTGGTTTATTTCTCTTAAAACGCTTCCATCTTTTTAGCGTTAGTTCATTTTTTATACGACTTTCTATCATGAGAAATCTATCCTTGGATCAACTAGAACATAACAAAGGTCACTTATTAAGTTACCAACTAACATTATAAGAGACTGAATAAATACAAGCCCCATAATCACATTATAATCTCTCTCAAGAAGAGACTGGTAACCTAGAAGACCCATACCATCGAGTTGGAAAATTGTTTCAATTAGAAGAGAACCAGCAAAGAATACTGCTAAGAAAGATCCAATCCCTGTAACGATAGGAATAAGTGCATTTCTTAAAGCATGCTTTAGGTAAACAACCTTCTCACTTAAACCTTTTGCTCTTGCAGTTCTAACGTAGTCCTTCTTGATTTCTTCAATTAATGAGTTCTTCATTAAAAGAGTCAAAACAGTAAACTGACTAATCATGTAAGAGATAAGAGGTAGAATAAAGTGATGTGTTCTATCTATGATTTTTTCCCAAAGGTTCATATCGTAATACTCATCTGAGTATAACTCTCCAACAGGAAACCACTCAAAGAATGCTCCACCGGCGAGAAATACGATTAAGATAATACCTAACATGAAACCTGGAATTGAATACATTCCTGAAAGTACAACACTTGAAATCATATCAAACTTAGTACCATTCTTAATGGCCTTAATAACCCCTAGAGGAATACAAATTAGATACGATAGTAAAAGTGAAACAACACCAAACTGAAGCGAAACTGGAAACTTACTTGAGACAACGTCTAAGACAGGCTCTTCATAAGTAAACGACTCACCAAAGTCTAGTTTTGCAATATTAGTTAACCAAATCCAGTATCTAACATGAACTGGCTTATCAAATCCATATTGCTTCTTTAAGGCCTCTAGAACTTCCTCACTAATAGCACTGTCTTTACTAGAATTACTCATTCCAGCATTTCCACCGCCATCAGCACCTACTCCACCAAAACGCATTTGTTGGATTTTTTGTTCTATAGGCGAACCTGGTGCAACATTAATAATTGCAAATGTAACTACAGTGATCCCTATTAGAACAGGGATCATTAGTAGTATTCTTCTTAAGATATAATTAAACAACTCTAACTCCTATCAGCTTCAACTAAAATTATTCGACTTACTTCTTGATCCACCAGTAATTTAAACCTAGATCAAATTGGTAAGTATCTTTCTCACGCTTTAGTCTGTCAGAATGTCCGTAAAATCTATATTTTTCGTTAAAGAAAAATGCATAAGGAACATCTTCTGCAATTTGCTTATATACTTCTTTTAATAGAACAATTCTCTTATTTTGATCAAGCTCTACTCTTGCTTCATCAATAAGCTTATCAACTTTAGGGTTCTTGTAAGATACAAAGTTTGAACCTGAAGCAGTTGCTGAGCTTGAGTGCCATACTTGCTTAGGGTCCCAATCAATTGATCCACCAGACCATGCAAGTCTAACAGCTTCAAAAGATCTCTCATCAAGTTTCTTGATGAATGTGTTCCACTCAACAAACTTAACATTGATATCAACACCAGCTTTTTTGGCGTCTTCTTTATAGATAGTTAAATACTTTACGAATTCTTGATTTGGCTCAAGGATTGTGAAAGACATTTTTACTTTCTGACCATCAATCATTTTATCTAAGATACCGTCTTTATCAGTATCGGCCCAACCTTCTTTTCTTAATAATTTAAGAGCAAGTTTTGGGTTATAAAGGATTGGCTTAACTTTTTCGTTTGCATAAATTGATTGCTTATAAAGCGGTCCAGTTGCAGGAAGTGACATTCCAAAACGGAACTTCTCAATCATTTTTTCTCTATCAAGTAAGTGATAAAGAGCTACACGAACATTTTTTGACTTAAATAATCTATCGTTAAGGTTCCAACCAATGAATCCGTAACCTGTAGGTGCTTTGTTTTGAGTCTTAACTTTAAAAACTGTTTTTCCCCACTGAGGACCATTAGTTTTTCTTTCGTACTCTTCAACAGATAAACCATTGAAGTCTAGGTCACCCTTTTGAAGACGTTGAATAGCAACTGTACCATCCTTAACAAATCTCATTAGGATTCTACCAAAGTTGTGCTCTTTAGATCTTGCTTTATCGTTAGCTCCCCACCAAGTTTTATTTCTAACTAGAGTGATGTGCTTTCCTCTTCTGTATCCATCTAGCTTATAAGGACCAGTTCCGATAAGAGTCTTATTTAGCTTCTTCTTTTGTTTCTTAGTTGGGTTTTCATAAATGTGCTTTGGAACAACTGATAAACCAGCTACAACATCAAAGTTCTTGAAGTACTTCTTCTTAGCGATGAACTTGATTTTGTTCTTACCGATGATATCTGCAGAAGCAATATTCTCGTAGTAAGGCTTGATTTGAGCTGTCTTATACTTATTTGTTGGATCAACAATTGCGTCAAAAGAGAACTTTACGTCTTCAACTGTTAAAGGCTTTCCATCATGCCACTTAACACCATCTCTTAATGTAAAAGTATATTCTGTTCCATCTTTTGAAATTTCCCAGCTCTCTGCTAGTAGCGGTTGCCACTCGTAAGTATCAGGGTTTCTATCTGCAAGTCCTTCAATAATGTAAGACTGTACTGAAGATGCGTATGCATCAGTAGATGATAATGGGTTTAGCGTCGTAGGTGCTTGACCAAGGTTATACTTAAAGGTTCCACCTTTAACGGCCTTAGGACTTCCAACTCCTAGAGTTGAGATCGATAAAACTGCGAGTGTAAATATCGCAATAAATTTCTTTGTCGTTAGCATTTCATATCCTTTGCTTTAATTGGCTGGCAGAGCATATATAATCTTGACTGAAATGTTAAGGAACATGTGCCATCTTTGCCCTTAAATATGTAATTTTTATGGTGTTTTAAAGGAGTTTAAGGCTATTTTTTATAGAATAATCTTGGGTCAAGGGACCATCTATCGAGAGATAGATTCTCATCGGAAATCCTGTATTTCTGCAATTTAAATTCAATTTCGTTGATTCTTACTTCCAAGCCCTTGTAATTTCTAAGTGCATCAAGCCTATCTTCTTCAAGAGAAGCAAGTTCATCTCTCCACTGGGCCTCTAACTTGTCGCGCAATACCTGGTAACGGCTACTCACCGCATTAACTTTTTCGATATGACTATCTAATTGCTTTTTTCTTGATAATATTTTGCTGGTAAGCGCCATTTTCTTCTTAACGAGTATTTCAATCAGCTCTTTACCCATTGCAATATTATTTTCGAGGTCTTCACTGAAAAATTTTAGGTAAACACCAGCACCTAGACTAACTCTTGAACTGCAATCGTTCATATTTGGAACTTTTATTAGAAGGTAATTACTACTCTTTCCTGCAACATAGGCCCTGCAGTGAAAGGCCGGATTGTGCTGATCCCAAAACTCTACTCTGTCTTTCTTGTTAAGATACTTAACGTTTTCAAAGTCTACCTTGATTCTCACTAGGTTTGCTTCTTCACGCAGGTATGACACCCGTCCAGAGAACATCCCATGCTCACTCATTTTCTTACTTTCAGCAATTGAGTAAGTCGAGATGAGGATAAATAGAATAGATAAAAGAATCTTCATTCTATCATTATCACTCATCAAGTGATTTTCAGGTAGTAGGTAATTATCTCAAGGGCTTTTGAAGGATTATTGAGCTCGTAAACTCTTTTAGATGAAGTGGCTCTTCAAACTTTAAAACTCTTAATTGTGGAAACATAGTAAGTAGCTCAAGTTCTTTTAAAAGATACTTATCCTCATATTTTTCGTTTCCAGGGAGTGTTTTCTGCTTCTTTGTATGAGACTCATAGATTAGAAGACCACCAGGCTTTAACCACTTCACCAAGTCTTTATTAAGCGCTCTATCAACATAGTAAAATACCAAAATAGCATCATAGGAATTTTCTTTTGCCTTAAAGTCATCCATTGATGAAACTACGGCGTTTATTCTAATTCCATGCTCAGCAGCTAAACGTCGTGCCTTTCGAACAGCGATAGCAGAGATATCTACACCAGTAACATTATAGCCCTTCCGAGCAAGAAAGACTGTATTACGTCCCTCTCCCATTCCTACATCTAAAACTTTTGAAGCAAGCGGAATATAACCATAGTTTTCAGCAAGAAATTTCGCAGGAGTTTTACCATAGAGATAATCTTCACCTGAAAATTTCTTATCCCAAAACTTTATGCTTTCTTTTTGTTTTCTTACTCCAGACAAGAGTTGATATCTATTTCCAGATATAGCTTGCCTAGCAAAGGTAGGTAGTGAAATGAAGGTAATAAGTAGAATTATTTTAAACATAGAATCATTCTAACTTGAAGTGAGGTCATTTAAAACCTCGTCAGATAATTCCTCAAAGTTTTCTTCTACTTCCTCTAGTTGAAAATCTGCAACTGCATCGGTTTCATCGAGCTCTACTAGTTCTGGCTCATCCTCAGACTCACCATCAAAATAAAGCATTAAAAGATCATACTTTCTTTTTAAATCCTTAATGAAGAAATGAACTCTATCATCAACAGTTTGAGGCATATCTTCAGTTGAAGTTAGATACCACTCCATTTTATCTACAGTTTCATAGAACTCATCTAAAACAACTAATAGCTCAGGAGAAAGAAACTTAAGATCCCCTATTCCCACTTTATTGTATCTAGACCTAAAAACTGCTGGAAAGTGAGAACGTGTTCTTTTAAGTGAAAAAATTGTTAGGTATTCAACTTCTCTCTCTTTAATTCTTTCAAAGAGATTCTTAGCGTCTAGTCTTATCAGTGTGATAAGACGAGAAACAATTTGTTCCTGACTAATTTTCACATTTTACTCCCGGCATCTGTAGGGAGTTTTGATCTTACTCCTCCAGGCCATGTTAACTTTGTTCTTCTGTCTTCATAAATAGATAGTGCAATTAATTTTACCACTTCTTTGACTTCAACAGGTAGCTGAAAATAATGGTAAGATTTATTTCTAAAACCTTTCGCAGAAATATCGGCCATAGCAAAACTAGAGATGTCATAAAGACAAAACTTCTTGGCCAGTACCATATGATCTAGAAAACTCTTTCTAGCTCTTAGAAAATTTCCATATTTTGTAATAGTTGAGCTAATAGATATAATATACTCTCTATTATTATGCTTGATATCTTTTAATTCTTTAAGAGATACAGGAACTAGTGAAATACCATATCCCTTAAACATTTCAGAGAGATAGATATAATCCTCTGAGACATTCTTGTCATTTTTTAAATAGAATATAAATATTTCTCGACTAGAGTTCATCATAAGAACTATATCGGAAGATTAGAAAGGAAGTTATAGAGCTCAATTTAGCTTACAACTTAGGTAGAACATTTTGCCTACAAAAAGCTAAATGAATTAGTCTAAATTACCGATAAAGATGTAACTAATTTTATATTCGAGGTCGAACTACAATGAAGCTAAAAATACAAACTCAAATTATTACCTTGGTATCCTTTCTCTTTGTTTTCCAAGTTATCATCTGCGCTATTAGTTACATTGGGCTTAGAGATATTAGTCATGAACTCGATGAGGTCTTTTCGAGAAGTCTTCCTTCAATAGACAACCTAGTACAAGCAGATAGAGACTTTCAACAATCTCTTGTTGCAGAAAGAACTCTATTACTAGAAGGCCTAAGCGATGAGCAGAAAAAAGCGCAAATCAAAGACTATCAAAAAAATAGAAAGCAAGTCATCGACAGGTTCACAAAATATGAAGCTCTCGCTAAAACAAAAGCTGAAAAAGAAATCATAGAGCTATTTAAATTGAGATATAAAGAATGGGCAAATATCAGTGACTCTGCAATGCCTTTAAGTGAAACAGGATATGAAGGAGAGCTCTCAGAACTTAGAGAAAAATCTCTTAATGTATCTGGAGCTGCTTTTGAAAGAAGTAGAGATCAACTAGACCAGCTTCAAGAAATTATTCAAAATAAGGCTTCCATAGAATTTGATAAGGCCAGAGAGAGCTATAATAACGCCAAGATTTTACTCTTATCAATACTAGGTGGATGTCTTCTCTTTACTATTGGACTAAGCTTTTACTTTATTAGAAGCATAAAGAAAAAAATTGGAGAAACTATTAAGACCGTTACAGCAGAAAGTACGACTCTAAATACTATTTCCGGAACACTAGGAGCAAGAGCAACTGAACTCGCTTCAGCTTCTCAGCAACAGTCTGCAAGTGTAACTCAGACTTCTTCTTCACTTCATGAAATATCAGAAATGGTTAACAAGAACACTTCAACAGCGGTTTCAAGTGCGGATCTTGTAAATACAGGTAAGCGTGAATTAGATAAGGGACTACAATTAATTTTAAACCTAGCCGAAAAGGTTCAAGAAATGAATTCCGCTTCAAGTGACCTAATTGGAAAAGTAGATAATAATCACAAGAGATTTGAAGAGATATTAGGTGTATTTAATAATGTTCAAGATAAGACAAGTGTTATCAATGATATTGTTTTTCAAACCAAGCTTCTCTCTTTCAACGCCTCAGTTGAAGCGGCCAGAGCTGGAGAACATGGAAAAGGTTTCTCAGTTGTTGCAGAAGAAGTTGGAAACCTTGCTCATATGAGTGGAAACTCTGCAAATGAAATATCCGAATTACTTGAAGGTAGTTTAAAGAATATATCTTCAATGATTGAAAGTTCTAAATCAGAAGTTAGTAGTGCTGTTAAACAAAGTGAAGAGATTATAACTCAAACACTAGATATCTCTACTCGTTGTGAAAGAACTCTTAAAGAAATAGATCAAATGTTTTCTAAGGTAACAGACTCTACAAATGAAATAGCTACCGCTTCTCAAGAGCAGAGTTCTGGAGTTGGAGAAATTAATACTGCTGTTCAAGAAATTGATAATGCAAATCAATTAACTACGAAGAGTGCTCATCAAGTAGAAGACTCTTCAAAAGAGTTGATTAGTGTTACTGAAAATTTAGAGTCTAGTATTGAAGAATTAAGAAAGCTTGTAGCGTAAATTTTAAAGAAAGGTACCCGATAGACTGTTGTTTAAACTTCTTCTATCATCAGGTCTTCGGGTACCAATACTTTTTGAGTTGATTTGTCCTAGTAAGAGAGGGAAAAGTCAGGATCATCGAACTCTAATTTCTTTTTGTTTTGATTTACTTCCTGTAAATCTTAACTGACCTTTTTACTACTATGTCTCCATCCGTAGAAACTTCATAAACCGGCTTTTATCTTCCATGATATTCTTGAGTATTCATCCTTGATTACTCATACAATATATATAGCAATACTGATGCCAAGTTTTTCACTTAAGAAGCCGTCAAATAATCTATGTGGGTGACAAAATGCCCCTACGAAACATAGGGGCAGATTTAAGATATGTATGATTTCATAGTATTAGTAGTCGTCACTTTGTCACTAGTGGGCGTCTTTTGTTTCTTTTTTCAATCTTACATTTTCTGGCCAAACCAAAACACAGAAACTTGCGAGTGACCAAACCATTCAGACTACATAAAGACTATTTAACTTATTTAAATAATTAAGAAAATTAGGTGTCAAAAGATACCTGGAAACGACATTATTTTGACTGTGTTAAAAACCTTACAACTATTTTAATCAAACTCTAGATGAGCGAGATAAGAGGAGTAGGAGAAATGGCCCCCCCATTAGTGCGGTTAAAACTCCGACTGGTAACTGAGTAGTTGAGAGAATATTACGAGAAAGAAGATCGCATATCATTAGAAGTAAGCCGCCAATTAAAAATGATGAGGGTATTAATAATTGATGTTTATGACTAAATAATTTCTTCGCCATATGAGGCCCTAGAAGTCCTACAAAACCAATTGGTCCGCACTCAGCAACAACCATTGCAACAACAAGTGAATTTAGTAAGTAGAGATACTTTCTAAACTTATAAATATCTACACCTCTAGTAATAGCAATATCATCTCCTAGATACATTATATTAAGCTTTCTTGAATGAAATAAAGAATAAGAAATACCAATTAAAGAAATTGGTATTAGCCTAAGAGTTGAATCAAAACCTACAACATCAAGACCACCCATTAGCCATCTCACAACTTGTAATGCGTCTCTTTCATTCCCCATGAATTGTAAAAAAAGAATAAGGCTAGAGCATACCATTGAAAGAACAACACCTGATAAGAGTAGAGAGTGCGTGCTTACTCTTCCGTTTTTAATTGCCATAGAATAAACAAGTAGAACACACACTAAGGCAAACGCGAAACTGAATATACTCACAGAGTTAATAAATGGAATTGAAAATGCTAAACCTAAAGTAAAGTATACAGTTGCCCCAAGAGCAGCTCCACTGGCCACACCGAGAGTGTATGGAGTTGCAAGAGAGTTTTTAAACATTGCCTGAAAAAGTAATCCACTAAGAGAGAGAAGTCCTCCAACTAAAAAAGAGAGAGTCACCTGAGGAAGTCTAATGCTCAAAACAATATTCATAAAGTTCTCATCACTATAGCTAAAGTCCCCTGGACCAACCATTAGTGATATCGATGCAAAAAAAAGTATAGCAACCAATAGAGATATAAATTTTACGATGTTCATTAAAATATCTCCGGAAGAATAATCTCAAGTTCAGACTCAGGGTGCTTAATTAACTTAAAAGATTTATCAAATAATTTATCTAGATGACTCTTATTAATTATATCTCTTGGTTCTCCATCAAAGAAGTTCATTCCATTTTTTAAACCGATAATTCTCTTACTATTCATTAGCGTTGAATTAATATCGTGAGAGATTAAAATAATATCCATCTCTTTTTGAAGAGAGAAAATAATTTTATTAATATCATCTTGTACTTTTGGATCTAAAAAAGAAGTAGGTTCATCAAGTAGGAGTAGCTTTGGCCCTTGAAATACAGAGGCAGCAATAAAAACTCTCTGTCTCTCTCCCCCACTTAAACTTAGTAAGGATCTATCCTTTAAACTCAGTAAATTAAAGCTCTCTAATATCCCGTGGGCCCTATCAATTTCTTCTTTAGTGAGCCTTCGTAAATCTTGAAGCTTAGGGTAATAACTCATTTCAAGAAAATCCCAAACTGAATACTCGGCATGAACTTCTAAGAGCTGAGGGACATAAGAAATAAGCTGTGCCCTCTCAATAACAGAGAGCTCTCTAATATCTTTTCCATTTAATAATATTTCACCAGTCCAATTTTCATATATCCCAGAGATACACTTTATTAGTGAAGACTTACCGGATCCATTTGGACCCAAGATAGAAACTAGCCCACCAGTTGAAAAGTCTAGAGATACATTCTTTAAGATTTCTTTCTTATTTATAACAAGGGAGAGATTTTTTACTGACAGCATTACTTCTTCCCTACCTTATTTTTTAACTCTTGAGCTATTTTCCAAACACTTGGACCAGGTACAAAGAGATAATTCCCAACGAGAGGGACATACCTAATTGAGCCCTCCTTTGAATCATTCAACTCCTTCCATGCGCTTCTTTTTTCTTTTAAGCTCGCTTCATTATGACTACCAAATATTTCAACAACATAATCATACTTAAGAGAGATCAGCTTCTCTCTCCCCACTTCAGGATAGCTCATAGGATAAGACTCTAAGATATTCTTCATCCCTACATGCTTTAATATATCAGAGTAGAAGTTCTTACTACCTGCTGCTTGAACCTTTACAATCTTTTCATCCTTCACTTTTGAAGATATTAAAAATAATACATTCTTCGCTCTCCCCTCTAGATTATCAGGGATCAGAGAAGCATTAATTTTCTTAATTAAATTATCTGCCTCATTTTTCTTAGAAAACGTATCACCAAGAATATTAATAGATTTATAAATATCATCAAGTCGATCATGCTCAAGGAGGATCGTTCTAATATTTAATCTTGAAAGATTAGTCACCTGTTTCTTATTTGTAGAAGAACTTAAGAGGACGGCACTCGCCTTTAACTTTAAAATCTTCTCGTAGCTAATATCAAGGGAAGTACCCACCTTATCTTTTTTGCAAAAGTCTTCATCAAAAGAGCAATACTTACTTACGCCCACAACTTCATCGCTAAGATCTAGCTCATAGAGAATTTCACTAAGACTTGGAACAGTGCTCACAATCCTCTCTTTTGAAAGAGTCGAAAATGAAAAAAATATAACTATTAATATTTGTAACATATTACCCTTAACTACTCGTCTAACTTAAATTCAAATTCAAGACTATGATATATGATTAAATCATTCCCATTATTCTTAACTGTAAAGCTACTTTTCTTAGAAGCATCTAATGCCGCTAAGTCTAATCTCTCATGACCACTACTTTTAATAATATGAGAATTCATTATTTGCCCATCTTTACTGATGGCCACTTTGACAAGTACAGATCCCTCTTCTCCAAACAGTCTCGATTTGTAAGGATACTTTGGAATATACTTATTCTCTACACTAATAGATGACTTCGCAGTTAATTTCTTCGAAGTCCTCTCCTCTTTTTTTACCGCTCTAGCTTTCTCTTGTACTGCCTTCTTCTTTGGTGCCATTCGCCTATCTAAATTTACTTTAAAACTACTTCTAGAAGAGCTTAGCTCAACAGAGACATCTCCATTTTTAATGGTAGGAAAATCGGCAACTAAAACTAAGTGCAGAAATAGAGAAATAAATATAGAGAAGAAGTATGTTAAATTCATTACATCCTAAAACTATACTTTAGGAAATAATTTCTCCGAAGAGTTCCAAACCCAAATACTTCTTCGTATTCCTTATCTAGAATATTTCCTAATCTTAAAATAAGATTATGGTCTTTAGAAAGTTCATATTTAAGATTTAAATCAACTAATGAATAAGAGCTGAGTACAATTGAATCAAAGTCACTATTTTCTCTCTGCCCTACGTATGTATAATTTAGAGATGTAGTCAGAGAAGGATTTAAATTATAACTCACACCAAGAAAGTACTTTTCTCTAGGTCTTCTGGCCAAGTAAGTGCCATCATTGCCTGATGACTTATTTATTGCTCTAAGTAGAGTCGCTGAGGCATCTAAAGTAACATTAGAAAAGCTTGCATTCCATCTAAGTTCAAGTCCTTTAGACTCGGCCTTAAAGGTATTAGCGTATTTATTTAGACTACTTTCAAAATCTATAACATTCTCATAAGTATCTTTAAATAATGTCAAAGATAGTTCTGTATTATATATATTTTGAACAACTCCAAAGTCATAACTTCTACTCTTAGTTGGTAATAAGCTAGTATTTCCAAAATTACTAAATAATTGGTAGAGGCTTGGACTTTTAAATCCAGTTGAGGCATTCATTTTAAATGTTGTGTTCTCTAAAGCAAAAAAGCTTGCTCCAACTTTCCAAGTGAGTTGATCTGCTAAGTCCCTATCTTTTGTCCATCGTCCACCGGCCTGAATCCCAAACTGGTCATACACAAAGTGAGAATCAAGATATACAGCAGTAGAGCTGAAGTTCTTTTTATTATCTACTGTTTCGATGCTTGCATTAGTTTCCTCATACTCAAGACCATTAATCAGAGTAACATTCTCATTTATAAAGAATGAATTAAGAAGTTCTACCTTCTTTGTCTTTGCGACCAATCGAGAAAGAGAAAACGAATTCGTTAAACGGTCAGACTTACTGTAATTTACAGAGAGTTCAGGAACCCAATAATCCCCCATAATTCTCTTGTACTTTATACCTGCAATTAACTGCGAATCTCTTCCCATATAATCTAATTTATCTTCAGTGCTTGAATCAAAGTCGCTCTCAGCTTTCACACCTCTTAAATTAAATTCTATAGAGTCTTTATTAGATATTTTCTTCTTTGCTTTAAAAGTTGCCGTTAAATTATTCAGCCCATCTTTTTCGGCCATAGGATTTCTTACTGAATTATATGAAGAGATCCCCTCAACATCCTGAAAGCTTAAGCCCATCGAATAGTTTAGAAACTCTCCCTTTTGAGAAGTTGAAAATGAGGCCACTTTATTATCATAGCTCCCATAACCAATACTTCCGTTAGAGCCAATATTCTCCCCTGGGTTCTTAGTAGTTATCTTAATAACACCGGCCATTGCATCTGATCCATAGAGAACACTTTGTGATCCCTTAAGAATTTCTATTTTTTCAACACTAGATAAATCAATATGTTCTAAAATAGCAGATCCACCAACAGAACTTTTATCATTGTACTCAACTCCATCAATTACAATGAGTGTATAGCTTGAATCTGCACCTCTTAAAAAAAGTGACGTTGATTTTCCAAATGCTCCATTTGAATTAATTTGAAGAGATGATTTTTTCTGAATTAAACCTGTGAGACTAGTATCTCCGGAATTTTTAATTTCATCTTCAGATATAACATCTACAACAGAGTTAGTTTTCTCCTTATCTAGGGAAACTTTTTCAGCAGTTACAATAACTTTTGAGTTTGCAAAAGAGTGGGTAGAGAGAAATAACAATAATAGAAGAAATTTTGTGTTCATAAGCTCCTCCTTAGGGATAACTTAAAAAAAGAATGGATCGGGCTTTTACCGTTGCTGGACAGCGCTAGAATTTCACTAGCTTCACATAAATTGCTTTAAAAAACCTAACACTATGAATATAAGCCCCATAGATCAAGTTATTTTTACTACCTAAACTTTGCTTCTTTTCACTTAACCAATTTTTAACTATAAAATCACTATGAATAATGAAATTAAAGAAATATTTATAGTCCCACAGCCCAAGCTTTTTATGTACTCTTCAAGAGCTGGGCTCAACCCAAATGAGCTCATTGAAAAGCTTAAAATGACTCATGATGACCTCTACGAAGCACTTGGTGGATACGCCCTAGATAGAAAGCAGTATCAATCCCTGCTTTATTTAGCAGGCATTAAGAAAACAAAGAATTATTTAGAAAAAGATAAAGAAGAGCTATTAAAAAGTATTGATACCTCCGAGCTCATAGCTGAGCTCGAAGAAAGAACTAGAGGCTAAAGAAGCGTTCCAATTCTCCATGGTCTGAAGTGAAACTTCTCTTTTGACCATGGGTAAACCATGTTGAACCAAACGACCATCGCTCTACCACGAACATTTCCAAAAGGTACAAATCCCCAAACTCTTGAGTCACTTGAGTAGTCTCTATTGTCACCCATTACAAAGAAGTGACCTTTATCTACTTTAACTTTTGGCATATTTAAGTGGTATGGCATTGAATTGTTTACAGCAGTTACAAACTTCTTTTCTCCAAGTTGAACTTCTTCAAACTCAATTCCTTTCTTATCAAATTTATCATCAAATAAATCGATATATTCTTCTTTAGCTACTGGTTTAGTCTCAATAAGCTTTCCATTTAAGTAAACCTTATTATTGTAAACCTCAACCTCATCTCCAGGGATACCAATAACTCTCTTAACGTAGAGAATATTGCGATCTCTAGGGTATCTAAAAACTATAATATCTCCCCTCTTAGGGTCTGAAGGTGTTGATAGGTAGATTGGATCACCAAATAGATCAGAGTATGGAAGCTTAAATCCATAAGACATCTTATTTACTAAGATGAAATCTCCAATTGCATTTGTTGGAAGTAGTGAACCTGATGGAATGTGATTCGGTTCAAAGAAAGATGACTTAAATGCAAATACTGTTACTATGATGTAAATCCACGATAGTAATTCTTTTTTAACTTTATTAAGCTTTTCAATTGATGGATCAACTGGAGTGCTACTCTCTTGATTATTTTCCATTTCTATTCCTTATAATTTTAAGAGCCTATAATAATACTTTAAATTAAATTCGTCATCTTCCATATATATTGTTCACTCTTGACGCGAGTCACATAGAACCATGAAAAAAGGACTCACCTTCTTCAAAAGCTGAGAATTCCAAGATAGAAAACATTATGAAGTCATTACTTATAGTTACGCTATTTATCTGGTCCTTTTCGTCTGTAGCTACAACGGATCGATCAAGGTATGAGATTCTTCCAACTGACCCGACAACATCCACTATATCCAAAGAGTTATTTTACACTGTTATCAACAGGGTTGAATCTCTCTACAATAATGACTTTGCCGCAAAGGGTATTCTTGTAGACTTTAACGCTGACTGGGAAACAAGCTACTTCAGCGCCTGGGCACACAATGATAATCCACCACTCTATTCATTAAACTTCTGGGGTGGAATGGCAAGGATACCTGGAGTTAATGAGTATGGTTGGGCCTTCGTTGTTTGTCATGAGGTAGGTCATCTCCTTGGAGGAAAGCCTCTAAACTCTCTAGAGTTATTTTCTTGGACTAGTGCTGAGGGACAGGCCGATTACTTTGCTGGAGCCCATTGCCTTAAGCGCTACTTTGATAGATTTCCCTATTCAGGTAAGAGAGTTGAATTAAGTTCAAAAGTGAGTGAAGAATGTAATGGAAGTGAGCATTGTTTAAATTCAGCTAAAGCGGCCATAAGCTTCACTAAAATTATTAGATACTTATATAGAGAGACTCCTGAATTAAATCTTGAAACTCCAAGCTCATTAGATCCACAAGCTAGTATTCTTTCTAGCTATCCAGATGCTCAATGTAGAATGGACACAATTTTTCAAAGTGGAAAATGTGAAAATGATTACTTAAGTTTAGAGAGTTGGGTTTGTGAAGAAGGTCTAGGATCTAGGCCTAAGTGTTGGTATAAAAAATAAGGCCCAAAGAATGGGCCCTAAAATAATTATGAATCTTTAATAAGATGAACATCTCGTTGAGGGAATGGAATACTGATTCCATTTTCATCTAAAGCAAGCTTCACACTCTCTAGAGAGTCATGGTGAACTCCCCAGTAATTTTCACTCGCTGTCCAAACCTTTACTACAAAATTCACACTACTGTCAGCTAAAGCAGAAACAGCAATAAAAGGCTCCGCAGGCTCTGAAAGAACTCTTGAGTCCTTTTTAATAGTATTGATAATGATATCCTTAGCTTTCTTTAAGTCATCTCCATAGCCAATTCCAAAAGTTAAATCAACTCTACGAGTTGGTTGAGAAGTAATATTATTAATTACTCCATTTGCTAATGGACCATTTGGAATAGTTATAATTCTATTATCTGGAGTTCTAAGTTTTGTATAAACCATTGTAATAGACTCTATCGTTCCAGAAACACCCTGCGCCTCAATAAAGTCTCCAGACTTAAATGGCTTTAGTGTAATTAGAAGAACACCACCAGCAAAGTTAGATAAACTTCCCTGAAGAGCTAAACCAAAAGCTAGTCCAACAGAACCTAATACTGCAATAAATGAAGTTGTTTGAACTCCAAGAATTCCAAGAACAGAAAGAAATACTGCTACTTTTAAACAAGCATTCAAGATTCCAACAAGAAATTGAGAAACTGCTTTATCAACTTTCTTTTTTGATAGTAATTTTTTAAATAACGTCTTTAAAAATCCAGATAAATAAAGCCCTACAATGAGTGTTAAAACTGCTAGGACTAACTTTGGAGCATACTCTACAGCATTCTCCATAATTACCTGTTGAAGGTTATCTGTAGAAAAATCCATTATCTCTCCTAAAAGTTTGCTAATAGTGAAAGAGTATAATTGTAATCATACTTACTCTTTCCTAATGTTGGTTGGTTATCATACTTCCAAAGGTAAGCAGTCTTCATAGAGAAGTTCTTATTTAAAGTAATGATTAATGAAGGCTCTACATTTAATAAGTAATCTTCACTCTCTGAAAAGTTTGGTAGGTACTCTACCCAAAACTTACCTTTAACATTTTCCTTAATAACTTCTGTAGCTTCTACATATAAACGACCTTTAAAGCCTTTTTTATCTTCGCTATTATCAAGTTGCTTTTCAATCGTATATCTAAGACCGCCCTCAGTAAGAAGAGTTGAAGAGTCAGACTTATAGAAGTAGTGAGTTAAACCAAGGTCAGTATTATATCTTCTGTCATATCCAGAAAATCTATCAGCTTCAATTAACTCACCAAAGTAAAGTCCTGTTAGAGCAGCAAAAGAGTAATCATATCTTAAACCTAGAGACCAGTTTTCAGCACTTCTCACTGAATCTGATTCTCCATAGTGATAAGAACCCAGGAACTTATAAGTAGACTTATCTACTGTATAGCCGTTGTTTGACTTGAAAGTGTAAGTTTTAAGATCTGTGTTTCCACCTGCAACATTAATAGATGCACTATCTTCACTCTTAAATTGAGCAAAAGATGAGATAGAAAGAGTAGATAGTAATACGATAGAAATAAATTTCATTTATCATCTCCAATTATTTAATTTATAATAGGAAAACGCTATCGCTCATCAATTTGATTGTAAATAATTTAATTAGATACACTGCTTTACCGAACTTGTGTCTAAGTAATTTCAAGATCTTCTATTTCTTGATCATCATCTTTAGCTGATTCGGTTAACTCATAGCCAAACTTTTTAACTATATCCTGGGCAGTGATAACACCAACTAGTCGCTTATCATCAAGTCGACTTACAACTGGTAATCTTGAGATTTGAAATCTCTTGAGTCTGTGAAATGCCACCATTAATGACTGATCTGGATAGATTTTAATAACTTTCTTCTCACAGAGATGTTCTAGCTTCTTATCAAATTCTTTTCGCCCTATCGCTGCACTCATGTCAGACTTAGCAATCATTCCTACCAAGCGCCCCTTGTTTAAAATGGGGTAACCTGAAATGCTTTCGCCGCGAATACCTTTATATGCTTCTAAAAGTGTTAGAGTTGAGCCTAAACTGATAACATTTGACTCCATTGCATCCTCTACATTTAGAGACTCTAGAATCTCATTGTCTTCGTGACTTGGAAGGTGAATTCCATCCTGTTCAGAGATCTTTTCATAGATAGATTTATTTTCAATTTTAGCTGAAATCACATAAGACGTGATATTGGCAATCATAAGAGGAAGAATAATATTGTAATCTCTCGTTAACTCAAAAACCATCAATATTGAAGTGAATGGCGCCCTAATAACTGCTGCGAAGAATGCACCCATTCCAACTAAAGCATATGCTCCACTTAATGTTGTAATATCAGGAAAGAAGTAAGAGCAAGTCACCCCAATAAAACTTCCCATTGTTGCACCCATAAATAGTGTTGGCATAAATAGCCCACCACTCATTCCACTTGAGTAACAAATAGAAGTTGAAACAAATTTTAAAATAAAGAGTGTTATAAGAATCTTTGGATCAAGAATTAATGAAAGTAATGTTCCTTCTAATGTTCCACTTCCACTACCAATAACTCCTGGGTGAATCTGACTTAGTAGTCCTACACAACAAAAAGCAATCATTATAAAGCTCAGTTTATGGTTATTCATAAACTTTTGATTAAACTCTCTAAACTTAAGTACTGTCCCCATCCAAAGAGGGCCAACAAATGAAGCTGTTAGACCAATAATGAGATAGAAAATTAATTCTCTATGATCCGTTAATCTATAATGAACTTCTTGAAAGACTTCGGTCGTATTTGTCAGCATTTGAGAAGTTACAACTGCAATAACACTAGAGATAATAATAGATCCTAAGATCTTTGCATTTAAGTCACCTACAACTTCTTCAAGGGTAAAGACCACAGCAGATATTGGAGTGTGAAAAGCTGCAGCAACGCCACTAGCACTCCCTACTGCAACCAAAGCCTGAACTCTCTTCTTTGATAAAGAAAAGAAGTTACCTAAGAATGATCCTAGCCCAGCAGATGTTGCAACAGCTGGCCCCTCTAGTCCTAAAGATACTCCTGAGCCTAATGAAAGGAGTGATGTGAAGAACTTACCAACAGTATCTTTAAATGAAATCTTTCCATGAAAAACGGCTAATGCGATTCGAACATTAGGAATCCCAGAACCTGCAGTCCAAGGAAGTTTTCTCGTCGTAAGCCAACCAGAAACAAATATCGCCACACCACCGTAGAGAAAACTCTCCCAAGTAAATGTACCCGATGTTTTAAATATTTCTCTTAAAAGTAGTACTCCGTGATGAAGCGCTAGAACAACTAATGCAGATAGAAACCCCACAATTAAAGTTAGAGCAAAATAAGTCCTATCTTCACTAATTGAGTCTTTAAGAAACTTTCCTAGGAGAATATATCTAACTTTTATAAATGATTTCATTTGCACACTTCTTACTACTTAGTAGCAATGGATATTGTTCGTACTCTAATTAACATTCTAGGCAAGATTCGTATTATTTTCTAGGCAGAAAAACTGAGGGGGGGGCCAGCTCCCCTATAATAGAATCGCTAACTTCAAAATAGACCTATCAGAACAGAACAGCAAATAAAGATGTCATAATAATAATATTTTCAATTTTTAGTACGGCCATAAATACAAGATATTGTCATTTAAACAAAAAAGGCCATCCGAATTGGATGGCCTTAGTATTTATGATTTTTAAAATGGTAATTTGGAGATGATTACATCATTCCTGGCATTCCACCCATTCCACCTGGCATTCCTCCTGGCATTCCAGCAGGAGCAGAATCTTCTTTAGGAAGATCAGCAATCATTGTCTCTGTAGTAAGCATTAATCCAGAAACAGAAGCTGCATTTTGAAGTGCAGATCTTGTTACTTTAGTTGGATCAATAATTCCAGCAGCAACTAGGTCTTCATATTTACCAAGTCTTGCATTAAATCCGTAGTTTACATCACCTTTTCTCTTAACATCATTCACAACTACCGACCCTTCAAGTCCAGCATTTGCAGAAATTTGTCTTAGAGGCTCTTCAGCTGCTCTTCTAACAATTTTAATACCAAAAGTTTCTTCTGGGCTTGATCCTTCAAGTCCTTCGAGAACTGTAGAAGCGTGAACAAGAGCAGAACCACCACCAACAACGATTCCTTCTTCAACAGCAGCTCTAGTCGCGTTAAGAGCATCTTCAACTCTATCTTTCTTTTCTTTCATTTCTGTTTCAGTTGGAGCACCAACGTTAATTACAGCAACACCACCAGAAAGCTTAGCTAGTCTTTCTTGTAGTTTTTCTTTGTCGTAATCAGAAGATGATTCTTCAACTTGTTTTTGGATTGTAGCAACTCTAGCGTCTACAGCATCCTTATCTCCAGCTCCATCAACAATTGTAGAGTTTTCTTTATCAATTGTGATTTTCTTAGCTGAACCTAAGTGCTCAAGCTCAGTAGACTCAAGAGACATTCCAAGTTCTTCAGAAATTACAGTTCCACCAGTTAGAATTGCAATATCTTTTAGCATTTCTTTTCTTCTATCACCAAAACCTGGAGCTTTAACTGCACAAACATTTAAAGTTCCTCTTAGCTTGTTAACAACAAGAGTTGTTAAAGCTTCACCGTCTACATCTTCAGCAATGATAAGAAGTGGCTTAGAAGCTTGAACTACTTTTTCAAGAACTGGAACTAATTCTTTCATATTAGAGATTTTCTTATCAGTGATAAGAATCATTGGTGAATCAAAGTTTGTTTCCATTTTTTCTGGATTAGTTACAAAGTAAGGAGATAGGTAACCTCTATCAAATTGCATACCTTCAACTACATCAAGAGTTGTTTCAGCAGTCTTAGACTCTTCAATAGTGATAACACCATTGTTTCCAACTTTTGCCATCGCTTCAGAAATTAGGTTTCCAATCTCTGTATCGTTGTTTGCTGAAATAGTTCCAACTTGAGCAATCTCTTCAGAAGACTTAACTTCTTTAGACATTTCTTGAAGTTTTGCTACTACTTTTTCAACTGCAATATCAATTCCCTTTTTTAAATCCATTGGATTGTGACCAGCAGTAACAAGCTTTACACCTTCTCTATAGATTGCTTGAGCAAGTACTGTTGCAGTAGTTGTTCCGTCACCAGCATCTTCGTTAGTTTTCTGAGCAACTTCTTTAACCATCTGCGCGCCCATATTTTCGAAGTTGTTTTCAATTTCAATTTCTTTTGCAACTGAAACACCATCTTTAGTAATATGAGGAGCCCCGAAAGACTTTTGAATAATTACGTTTCTTCCCTTTGGTCCTAGAGTAACTTTAACAGCATTTGCTAAAGTGTTTACTCCGTTAAGGATAAGAGTTCTTGCATCTTCGCTATATTTTAATTCTTTTGCCATGATTTATTCTCCTAAAAAGGTTGTGTTAATATTTCTTACTGAAGAACGCCTAGGATATCGTCTTCTTTCATAATTAAAAAATCTGTCCCTTCAACTTTTACATCAGTACCAGCATACTTTCCGAAAAGTACTTTATCCCCTGCCTTTACATCAAGAGCTCTAAAAGATCCGTCTTCTTTTCTATAACCTGGTCCAACAGAAACGATTTCTCCCTGAACTGGTTTTTCTGCGTGATTGTCAGGAATAATAATTCCTCCAGCAGTCTTTGTTTCTTCTTCTAGTCTCTTCACTAAAACTCTGTCTTGAAGTGGTCTCACCTGCATAGGTCCTCCTTAAAGGTTAATACGAATATTTTTAAATTTAACTTATCTGTAAAATGGGTTTGATTGGAGCATCGTCAAGGGTGCTCAGTCAAAAAAAATAAAAAAAGGTGTTCAAATAAATACACGAACGCAGTCACCTCAAGCTAACCCATTGTTTTTACTAAGGTATCATATAAGTTAATATTCTGGACTCAATGCACCTGAATGAGCTCAGACAGGGAAGATAAGACAGTAGGTGAAGCAAGCTCACCTACTGGAGGTAATTTAATATAGATCGGTGAATTCTCTACTTTAGATCGAACCAGTTAACCCCAACTCCCATATCAACATCGAGAGGTACAGAAAGGTCTACAACATTCTCCATTCCGTTTCTTAGAATAACTTTCATTTCTTCAAGCTCACTTTCAACAACTTCGAATATCAATTCATCATGAACCTGAAGAATCATCTTAGATTTTAAATTCTTATCATCCATAACTTTTTGAATATCAATCATGGCCTGCTTAATAATATCTGCAGCAGTTCCTTGAATAGGACTGTTAATTGCCACTCTTTCTGCGTTGGCCTTCACTGTCCTATTTGTTGAATGAATATCTGGTAAGTATCTCTTTCTTCCTAGAAGTGTTTTTGAAAAGCCAGTTCTTTCACATTCTTCTTTTAGTTCATCGAGGTAACCTTTTACGCTTGAGAACCTTTCGAAGTAATTAGTGATATATTCTTTTGCTTCTTTTCTAGAGATCTTAAGAGCTGCTGCTAAACCAAATGAAGACTGTCCGTACATTAATCCAAAGTTTACTGCCTTGGCCTTAGAACGATCATTTGAACTTACATCTTCAACAGGAACTCCCATAATTTCAGAGGCCGTTCTTCTATGAATATCAATCCCATTCTTAAAAGCACTAATCATAGTTTTATCTTTAGAGAAGTGAGCTAATAGACGAAGCTCTACCTGAGAATAATCCGCCGCGAGAAGTATCTTACCTGGGCCAGCAATGAAGCCTTTTCTAATTCTTCTTCCCATCTCACTTCTAATTGGAATATTTTGAAGATTTGGATGATTAGAAGATAACCTTCCAGTTGCCGCAATATTTTGATTGAAATGAGTATGGATTCTTCCAGAGACACTATTTACGAGTTCAGGAATTGCTTTAACATAAGTTGATAATAACTTTCCAACTTCTCTATACTCTAAAATAAGACCCGGAACTTCACTCAATCCCTTAGATGCTAGGTCTTCTAAAACTGATGAGTCTGTTGAGTATCCTGTTTTTGTTTTCTTTCCTACAGGAAGCCCTAACTCTTCAAATAGAAGAGCCCCTACTTGCTTAGGAGAATTTAAATTCACAGGCTCCATGCTTAATGCATCTACTTTAGCCTGAAGTCCATCTAACTTTTCCTGTAACTCTTTTTCATAGTCAGAGAAGAAAGCAGAGTTAATATGAACACCTTCAAACTCCATACGAGCAAGGATTGGTGTTAATTGATTGTCTAATTTTTCAAATATTGGAAGTAGCTCTTTTCTTTCTAATTCTTCATAAAGAAACTCTTTAACTCTAAAAGCAGTATGAGCTCTAGCTAGAGATATTTCTCTCACAACTTCTTCTTCATTGTCTGAGGCCAGTGGTTTCTTCTTGTCGTATACAGGAATTCCACTACCTAAGAATTTATCACTTAAGAATTCAACGTTATTTTTCTCACCTGCATTTGCAACAAATTGAGCTTGTACAATATCAAAGATATTAGCTTTGATTTGCGTCTTATTTTTTATGCAGAAATATAAGAGAGACTTGTAGTCAGAAACAGATATCGTTAAATCACTACGGTCAATAATATCAAGTAAAACCTTGTGAGACTGTTCTCCACTAATAAAAGTAGCTTCATTTTTCTTAGTACTTATAGCAATAGAGAAAATTTCAAATTCGTATGGATTTTGAGAAGTATATTGAATATCTAAACCAATAAGACTTGCTTCTTTAACTTGAGACTCATCATATTCTTTAGACGCTATACTTGGGCCATCAGTATTTACAGAGAACTCTCCTCCTTGATCAGCTTGATGATGAGCGAACTTCATATCTTCAAGTTTCACGAGAGCCGATTTAAACCCTAATCCTCTTAAAAATTCTATTAAAGAATCTTCTGGGTAGAAACTAAATCCTGAATCCTTTGCACTTAGACCTAGGTCTACATCTGTTTTAATTTCAATTAAGCTTTTTGAAAGTAAACCATCCTCAAGATATTCACCAAAAGCTGTAGTAAGCTTTTTACCTTTTAGAGTATCTTTAATTTCAATACACTGATCTAGAGTCCCATGTTCAGCAAGAAGTTTAGCTGCACCTTTAGCTCCTATCCCCTTCATTCCAGGAATATTATCTGAAGCATCTCCTACCATTGAAAGATAATCAACGATCTGTTCTGGATAAACACCCATCTTTTCGAAAACACCGTCTCTATCGTAGATCTTATCTTTCATCGTATCTAACATCTTTACGTTATCACCGATAAATTGCATTAAATCTTTATCACCAGAGGCAATAAGAATTTCATCAAATTCACTCTTCCACTGAACACATGCTGAACCAATTAAATCATCGGCCTCAAAACCTTCAACCGTTGAGCTTGGTAATCCCATGTGATCTATAAGTTGTTTAATTAAATCAAATTGTGGCACCAACTCTTCAGGAGGAGCACTTCTGTTGGCCTTATACTGGTCATAAAGCTCATTTCTAAAAGAGCCACCCTTTGTATCTCTAGCTAATAGAATATGTGAGGGTTGATATTTAGATAGGAGTTTCAATAGCATTGATAAAACTCCATGTACCGCATTCACAGGAACACCTTCTGGAGAATGTAGTACTCTTATCGCGTAGAAAGCGCGAAAGATGAAACTACTAATATCTACTATTATTAAACGATTCTTTGCCATACATTACCCTACAGAAATTAATTTTTTGAGGGTTAATGTACCGAGAATTAAGGAAGTTGAAAAGCAATCAAGTCATTTGGCTATCAGGGTCAAACCAACTATCTTTTCTTTTCTTAATCTGTTCACCTGAACCATCGTTGGCCATAACAGATGTATCCGCCATAACGTCACCAAGACGATGCCCAGAGTCTAGCTTATGAAGTAAATAAATTTCTAAGATAAGTAGTGGAATTCCAAGTAAGAATGCAAAAATCCATCCCCAAATAGGAACTATTGCGAAAAATAGTGGAACCAAGAAAGGAAGGTTTCTAATAACAGACTGCTTTAAAGTACATGGCTTCCCATCCTCTAAAGAGATAACTGCAAAACCCATAAATTTCTTTCCAACACTTTGACCATTTTGCAGACTATCTGCAATTCCAACATAGAATAAGGCGAGGATAATACCTACAGGGTAGAAGAATACAGACAGTATTAATGCAATAAAAAGGTCTATCCCCTTAGCTATTAGCCGAGATAAACGCGCAACTTTAATGGGTGATTTTAATAAGTATTTTCTGTCCATACAGCTATTCTATCCTATTGATTTCTTATCAAATATGAGGAATTATTTGCATTTGTCAAAGCTTGACCACTAGCACTATTGTAACATATCTATACAATTGAACACTAATAAGTTAGAAATATATATTCAAACTTTTAAGAAAGATATTAGGAGAAAGATATGAGTAACGTAGGAAAAACAGACCAAGCTAGCTTTGATACTGATGTTATCAACTCAGACAAGCCAGTTCTTGTAGATTTCTGGGCTGAATGGTGTGGACCTTGTAGAACACTTGGACCAGTTCTTGATGAAGTAGCAGGAGAAGTTGGCGAAAACGCTAAAATTCTAAAAGTAAATGTAGATGAGAATGGTGACCTTGCTCAAAAGTACGGAATCCGTGGAATCCCTACTATGATCTTCTTCAAAAACGGTGAACCAGCTAAAACATTAGTTGGACTTCAAGGTAAAGAAGAAATCAAAAAGACTTTGGAAGAATTAGCTTAATTTGCTAAACTTACATATATAAAGTTATTTAAGCGGAAGTTATCTTCCGCTTTTTTTTTAGGAGAACACCTTGTCTAAGTTTATTATCGAAGCCCTTAACGACGCAAAAAATACACTTGAAAAATTCATTAATAATGAAGCTAATATTTCAGCAATGGATACTGCCATTAAGACATTCATAAACACTCTTAATAACGGTGGAAGAATCTATAGCTGTGGAAACGGTGGTTCAATGTGTGATTCAATGCACTTTGCAGAAGAGCTAACTGGTAGATACAGAAAGGATAGAAGAGCACTTGCTGCGATGTCATTTAGCGATCCAAGTCACATGAGTTGTGTTGGTAATGATTTTGGATACGATGCTATTTTTCAAAAAATGGTTGAAGCTTTTGGACAAAAGGGAGACTCACTTCTAGCAATTTCAACAAGCGGTAACTCTGGCAATGTCATTAACGCTGTTAACGAAGCAAAAGCTAGAGGCGTAACAACAATTGGTTTACTTGGAAAAGATGGTGGAAAACTAAAAGATATGGTTGATATTGCCATAATAGTAGAATCACCTCTTACTGATAGAATTCAAGAAATTCATATTAAAATCATTCACAACTTCATCGAAGGAATTGAGCGAGAGCTATTCCCAGAGCACTACTAGAGCATTGGCGGGCAGTATTTGCCCGAAAATGAAACCATAGCGAAACTTCTATTTTCCACTACAATGTAATTATAACTAGTTGGAATAAACAAGGAGTTTTGTTTCTATGGAAGCAACAGCTGTATCGACATCAATGAACGGAATTGCACAATTTATCCAAAGTGGTGGGATCTTTATGTGGGTTATCCTACTGATCTGGGCCATAGGTATTGCAATTGCCATAGAACGTTTTTCAAAATTATCTTTTAAACTCGACGTAGACGGCGCATCGTTTATGAATGAACTACAAAGATACATCCTCTCAAATGACATTCAAGGTGCTATTAGAGTTTGCTCTGGTTCAGTGGCCGCTCTTCCTAAAGTACTCAAGAGTGGACTTAAGAGATCAAATCAATCAACAGCTCAAGTTCAAAATGCAATCGACGCTACTGCACTTGAAGTTATTCCAAAAGTTGAACTAAGACTTAACTATCTTCAGTTAATTGCAAATGTTTCAACTCTATTTGGTCTACTTGGTACGATTCAAGGTCTAATTCAAACATTCGCTGCCGTAGGTTCAGCAGATCCTGCTCAAAAGCAAGAGTTACTTGCTCTTGGTATTTCTAAGGCGATGAACACGACTTTCCTTGGTCTATTAGCAGCGATTTCAGTAATGATGCTTCATGCTTTCTTAGCTTCTAAGTCTGACAAGATCATTAATGAAATTGATGAATTTTCAGTAAAGCTTTTAGACTTACTTGGAACAAAACAAGAAAAAGAAAACTAAGAGAATTATTTAGAGGTCAATGTGTATAGAGCACCTAGTAGAAGAAAAACGAAGAAAGAAGTTGAAAAACCAAATCTAATTCCAATATTAGATGCGGTTTTCATATTTATTTTCTTTTTACTTATGTCTTCTAGATTTTTAAACATAAATGAAATTCAAAGTGACGTGCCTATCGTTTCAGATAGGCAACCACCAAAAAGTAATAAGAAGCCTTTAGCTCTTACACTTAGAATTCTAAACACAAGAATTCAAGTTCTCACTGGTGTACCTGGTTCTGTAAAAAAGAATATTGGTAAAAATGCTGAGGGTGATTATGACCTCCGCTCTCTTAGAGAGTACCTAATTTCATTAAAGAAAAAGAATGTTGATGAGAAGTCTATAGTTCTAGAGCCTCTTGTGGACATTAGCTACGAAGATATTGTTAAGATTATGGACTCTGTAAGAGACTTAAACAAAACAGATCCAGACATTTGGACAAAGACTAAAGATGGAATGGACTTAAGAGTCAAAGAGCTATTTAACAATATTGTTTTCGGTAACATCCAGAGTTAATTATGAGTAGAATCAGATCAATTGCAGGTAGAGGAAGAACGAGAAGGAAAAAGAAGTCTTTCGAGATCGATATTACTTCACTTCTTGATATTCTTGTAATTCTATTAGTTTTTCTAATTAAGAATTACAATGCTTCCGGTATTGTTTTAAATGTACCAAAAGGAATTGAACTACCTACTTCTAAGTCTCAATCGCTAAATACATCAGGGATTATTGTTCAAGTCTCACCTACTACGATATGGGTTGATGACAAGATCATTCTTGAATCTAAAAAAGATACCTTAGCCGAAGATAGAACTGGTCGAAGAATCATTCCTCTATTTAACGAGCTTGTAAAAAAGAAAGAAGTTATTAAGCAAATTGAAAAGTCTTCTCCAAACGCTAAGAAGTTTTCAGGTGTTGTTAATCTAGTTGTGGATAAAACGATTAAATATAGCTACATCAAAAAACTAATGTACACTGCTGCTGAAGCAGGCTTTGGAAAGTATAAGTTTGTTGTAATGACTGAAGAGTAAACCTTACAGTAAGAAAATGAAGCTCATCACAAGACAGAAGGCCACTTGAGTTATAAAGACATTATAATAACTAAAGGCCTTCTTAAGTTCTTTAATTGATACTAAGAAGAATACACTCCCCCACAGAACCATAAAGATATTCACAATTAAATCATTCATTCCATGAGCAACGATATTTAGATCTAATACTAGCGCAACAAAGAATATAATAAATATTGTAATATTAAAGATGAACCGAGACATTTGCTTCTTATCAAGCATTCTTGCCCACTGAATAAATCCTAAGTTCCCTCTTTCAAAAATACTTAATTGAGTCGAGGCATCACTATACTCAACATTACTAAGTCCTCTTGTTCTCATAAATGTATAGAATATTTCAGAGAAAACAATAAAGAGTAGTGCTGGTATTGTGAAGTCAGAAACATCCACACGCCCATCTATAAACTCCAGAATACAAAGCACCCCAAAGAGCACTGTCAGTAGGAGTTTAAGTCTAAAATCTGTGAAATTTCTAATCTTTTGAATCATGGGACAAGTATACTCGATGAGTGTCCCCTACTAAAAATCAACACCTTAAAAGCACTATAGAGAGACTATAGTGCCCAATTTTAAGGTCGCTTAACTCAAGAAGTTATAAGCAATATATGATCCAACCCATGCTAGAACACCCATATAAGTGAAAGCAAATATAGGTTGTTTCCAATTTCCTAGCTCCCTTCTGAGGATGGCCAGAGTACTCGTACATTGTAGGGAGAATACGAAAAATATAAGAATTGACCAGGCAACCGCTAAGTTGAACTTAGGCTCACCTGTAACTTCATCTTTTTCAAGCTTAAGTCTCTGCCTGAGTGTAGAAGATTCTTCATCAACTTCACCAAGAGCGTATACAGTTCCCATAGTTGAAACAAATAACTCTCGAGCACCAAAGGCCACAAGTAGCCCAACGCCCATTTTCCAGTCCATACCAATAGGCTTTAAAACAGGTTCGATTGTCTTACCAATTTTTCCCATAAGTGAATTTTGTAACTGAAGAGAAGCTACTACTTCAGGATCTTTATTTAAGATTTCTGATGGATTAAGCCTTGGAAAAGTTGAAGCAAACCAAATACCAATTGATAAGACTAATATAATTGTTCCGGCCTTCTTACAGAAGAACTTCACTTTCTGTAGTGCTGTACCTGCAGCAATTCTTAATCTAGGCCTTTGATATAGAGGTAAATCAATAAAGAATGAACTCGTCTCACCCTTAAAGTAAGTAAGCCTAAAGATTAATGCCATAAATAAAGCAAAGAAGCTTCCTAGAAAATATAAGAAAAAGAATGAAAGAGCCTGAGCATTTAAAAATCCAAAAACTTTTTCATCAGGAACAAAAGTTCCAATCAAGAGAATATAAACAGGGAGCCTTGCGCTACAAGTAATCATTGGAATTGTCATTATTGTGGCAACTCTCTCTTTCTTACTTGGAATCGTTCTCGCGGCCATAATACCGGGGATAGAACATGCAAAGCCAGAAAGATAAGGAAGAAATGCTTTACCATTTAATCCAAATATACTCATAACTCTATCACTAAGAACTGCTGCTCTAGAAATATATCCAGACTGCTCTAGAAGACTTAGTAAGAAAAATAAGATACCAATCTGTGGAGCAAAAATAATAACTCCACCAACACCAGCAATTACTCCATCAACAATAAGACTCTTTAAATAACCATCAGGAAGTACACTTGATACCCACTCCCCAAGTTGTCCTACTAGAGAATCAACCAGATCCATAAGAGGTCCGGCCCATTCATAAATAGAATTAAAGATAAGATAGAATATTATGACAAAGATAATTGATCCCCAAAGAGGATGAACTAGTAACTTATCAAGCTTTCTTGTGACCTCTACTCTCTTAGAGTCAGGACGAACAATCTTCTCTACTATTTCTCTAGCTTTGATGTGGTATTGGTTTATTTGGTCGAGTACAACCTTCTGATCTTCTTCAATACTTACCTGAGGAATAGGCTTATAGTCTGGAATATACTCTAAGCACTCTTTAGATAAAGTTACTTTTCCAGTAATCGTAACTTCTTCTTTAATACTATCTCTAATAAAGCGGTCAATTTCTCTTACATTAGACTGCTTAGTAGAAGTCGTTAGAGTTTTAAGACCTGTTGCATCTTCTATTAACTTTCTCTGATCATTTGTAATTACTTTCTTATCATCTTTATTAATAATAAGGATTAACTTGTCTCCGATAAGATCTTTCAATGCTAAACAAAGAGACATTGAAGATTCAAATCTTTCGAGATCAATTACAAGTGCTACTAGATTATAATTTACGTCATTAGTTAAATTGAGAAGACTATTTAAAGTTACACCTTCATCAATACTTGTTGGAACAAGATTATACATTCCAGGTAAATCAACAATCTTCACTTTATTCTCATACTGATCATTAGAGAGTAGATCTCCTTGAGCAGCATCAACAGTGATACCTGAATAATTTGTAACCTTTCTTCTTTGGCCACTAAGAATATTAAATAGAGACGACTTCCCTGAATTAGGGAATCCTACGAGTAGTACTTTAGAATTCATTAATTAATTAACCTTACTAGAATTTTTTTAGCGTGACTTCTTCGAATGGCAAAGAATGTATTCTTACAATGCTTTAGAGAAAGAGGTCCAAGAAATAGGGCCTTTGAAGTTACTTCAACTTCATCACCTGGAAGAATTCCAAGAGAAAGAAGCCTTAGCCCCTCTTGTGAATTATCAGGAAAACTATCAATGACAGCTTTTTCACCTATCTTTAGTGTACTCATACGAACTTGCATAAATTCTCCGGTCAGTCTTATTGTTAGAGAATACAACATTTGTTTGAGCAGGCATACCCTTCTGGAAAAAATACATTAAAAAGGGCCCATCTAGGACCCTTTTAATTATATGTGAATTTTATTTACTTTCTCTTAGGATAGAAGTTAAATGGCTGATTTACTTCAACCATTCCACCACCTCGAGGCTCTGGGAACTTTATACCTTTTAAGACACTTACAACACATCCCTTAACTTTTGATGGTAGGCCATTAGATGCAGACTCAACACTGGCCCTAGACACATGTCCAGAGGCTCCAATAATAAAGTCTAGTCTTACAACACCATTAAACGCAGATTGTGCCTTATCAAGCTCTTGCTGATAGCAATATCTAAACTGAGGTATATGATCGATCAGTATTCTTCTAATTACATCTGGGTCCATTCCACCAAGAACAACTTCTTCAAATGGAACTCCCGCAGTATATATACTCTTCTTATTAACAAGCCCGCTTACACCCTTTGAAGAATCAAGCTTTCCAGAAGCGGCACCTGTTAAGCTACCGACATTATTAGAAACCTTCGCACGCTTAAGAGTTGATGAATCACTACCACCAAGGCTTGATCCCGAACCGGAACTAGCACTTAATGTATTAACGGCCTGTGCAGACTTTGCTCCCCCACCCTTTGCCATTAGTGAGCTAAGTGTACTTGAGAAATCCACAGACTTAAATGTATCTACAGCACCTCTAGATTTACTATTTGCTCTCGCCTTTCTAACAGAATTTCTAGCTTGAGTTGGGCTACCGCCAGCTTTCTTTGTTGGTGATACCTTATTAATGTTCTTATTAACTCTACCCTTATTTGCAGTTGCTTTCTTAGCTGGAGCTTTTGACTTAGCTGACTTAGTTCCAGTTTTAACAACTTTCTTCTTAGCAGGTTTCTTCGTAACCTTTTTAATTTTCTTGGCAACTTTAATTTTCTTCTTAGAAGGAGACTTCTGAACTACCTTTTTAGGAGCTTTCTTTGTCTTATCTATTGCCTTAGATTTAGATAGAGTGAGCTTCTTAGGTTTGTATAGAATTGTTGCAATTCTCTCAGGAGCCTTTTCAGTTTCAAGCTCTTCATCTACTGCATATAGAGAAAAGAATCCTAAGAATAAGAAACACAGAAGAAATACGAGCATAAACCATTTAAAAAATTCTTTATCTCTTCTTAAAATTGGAGCATGTGCCACCTTAGGTGGAGCCTCTGTTCCTCTAACGTATACTTGAAGATCTCCATTCACATAGCGAACGATATCACTATCATTAAGAAGGTATTGCCCTCCAGCAAATGTTTTCTTTGAGTCATTAAGACAAATTTCTTTGTACCCAGGTAGAGATGAAAGTAAGACTTCACTACCTCTAATTTCAACAAATGGAATCTTTTCGTCTTTACCTAAGTAAGCGTATTCAACATCTTTACTTCCAGGCTTAGCACCAACAAAGTTATAAACCCCTTCTTTATTTGAAAGATAGTCAACGCTATGAACTCTATCCTTATGAAGAATAATAACCTCTACGGCCTTCTTAGATGGAGTATAGTCAAAGATTGGATATAGAGTTTCTACATCCTCAAATATATATTCTGTAAAATCAGCTTTTGGGTCTGCCCCAAGTGGATACTCCACGCGAGGAGCTAAGTCAGCTACCTTATCAGCAACAGGCGACTTAACTGGTAACTTAGGTTTTTTAGGTGTAATTACTGGAGCTTCAGGTAGAGAAGATACTTCCTTAGGAGTACTACTTTCTTCAACAACAGGAGGAAGCGATACAGCTAACATATCTAATGGTGGCGGTAAGTCTTCCTTTGCGAATACTTTAAACGCAAATTCAAGAGATCCAAACTTAATCGTATCATTAAGCTCGAAGCTATCTGTTACAACCTTTTTACCATTTATATATGTCCCCATTAAAGTATCCATATCAAATACTTTAAAAGTTCCATTTGTTATTTCAATTACAGCATGAATTGAATTAATAGATGGATGATTTATTTGAACATCACAAGCACTCGTACTTCCAACGAGAACTCTTCGTTTCTTAATAATCTTTCCTTCTTGGCCATGACTCACACCTACTGGTAAAAGTTCATAGGCTTCATTTAATTCTGCAAGAACATCTATGTTCACGTATTAATCCCTGTTAACGAACTCTTTCAACACCTGTTCTAATCTCGGAGTTAAAGTTTTTTCTATATGGTAATTTATTTTTAAACTTTCTTTGATATCTAGGAGCAATTGAAAGGTCCCCAGGACTCCCTGTCTCACCTTCAATTACAAGATCTTCAAAATCAAATTTCTCATACTTCTTGTATCTATAAATTATATTTTTCTTATTACTCTCTTGCGCTCGAACAGAAGTGAACGCCATCAATAATATAAAGAGTGGTGCTAAAACTTTCATTTACCTGCTCCAGATAATTTTGTTAAAACTTTACTATAATAAGGGGCATACGCGCCTAACTCAGCTGTATTAATAGAAGACAAAATAGTTTGAGCATCTTTTGTTCTACCAAGATCAGCAAGTGCTAATGAAAAATTAATACCAATCTGAGGTTTTGAATAATGAACTGAAGTCAGTCTTGAAAATAAAGATACAGCGGCTTTAGCATTTCCTTCCATGAGATAACTTGTAGCTAATCCATTTAAAGCATCCACATCTGTAGCATTTCTCTTCACCAATCTTGAAAAAATAATCTTTGCATCACTTGTTAAGTGATATTTTAAGTATAATTGTCCCATATTAAACATTGGAGTCATGCTAAATGAGCCAACTTCAGAAGCTCTCTTGTATGCAGAAAGCGCTTTTTGCTCTAGACCATTATATTGATAAATTACACCTAGATTATTAACAGGTGGAGCATAATCTTTTTTAAGACCACGAGATTTATTATAATAAAGAAGAGCTGATCTCATTTTACCTTGTAGGTAGTAGCATGTTCCTAACATATTCCAGTAACCAGGATGAGACTTATACTTTCTTAAATTGTCTTGGAATATCTTCTTCCCTTCTTCAAAATTTCTTCTATAACAATGAGTGATACCTTGAACTAAAATATCAGCAGACTGATCAACCTTCTCAAGCTTAGGCTCTGGGACTCTTGCTAAAGACTCACTTGAGAGTGAATCAACTTTAGCAATCTCTCCTTGGAAAGAATCGTTTCGGCTATTAAAGTTCACTTCAGGAACTGCATTGAAGTCAGCGTTTTCAACCCATGAAAACTCTTCAATTGATCCAGTTGAAGGACCAGCAACCTGTTTAGTCGAACTTGTTGAACAACCCACAATAACTAAGAGAGGTAGAAGTAATAAAAATTTCATCTTTGTCCTCCTCTATCCATCATCACACCATTATTTCTAAGTACATACTCAGGAACAAATCCTTCTCCAAAGAGAATGGCACTATTATCAGAAGATAGAATTTTACTTTTCTTAATTTGAGTAATGGCCTCTTTTTTAAAGTCAGAAGTTTTGGCCATAAGTGGTCTAACAAGATTATTCATACTCTTTTTAAACGTATCTACATACTCCTTAGATTTTCCAGGAGGAGTAAAATTACTGATCTCTTTGATTAAATGTGAGTATGCATCAATTAGAATCTTGTATGCTTTAATGATTCCCTTTCCTGAACCAATATCCATAGTCTTCACCGCTTCAGCAGTTAATCCATCAAGAGCAAGAAATTTCTTTTGTAGAAGTTTGTTAAACTTCTTATCTGGAAAAGCTAGTTCGATATTTTTAAATTGCTGAACTCTTCTTTCTACATTATCTATTTTAATCATTGCAACTTCATCTAAGGCCTCAAGCTCAAAACTTCTTTTGTTTCTAACTTTTGAGTAGTACTTCAAAATATCTCTTTCAATATTTCGAGCATTACTAACTCTACCTGCCGCAAGATAAGCATTTCTAATTCGACCTAATGGATGAATTAACTTTGCGTATACACCTTTAGATCTACTAAGTTTTTGAATTTGCTTTAAAGCACTAGTCCAATTTTTCTTTTCAATTTCATATTCTAAGATATCAAGTTCTAATTCATCTAGCTTTGCTGTAGAGATATTACAACGATATGCTCCATCTAAAATATCTCTTGCCTTATCACCTTGTTCATTTGCAAGAGCAACAACAATAGCGTTCTTTAAAAAGACTGCTTTATTACTACTTCTTTCTCTACATAGCTTTTCTAAAACAAGAGAGTAGATCTCCACACTTTCGCTATTTTTTTGATGATCAAAAAGCCCATTAGCAATCACAAGAAATGATCCTTGAAACTTTTTCACATGCTTAGAAGACATGTGACTTAAAGCTCTCTTTGTCCAGCCGTAACTTCTATAAGTATCTCCTAACTCATGAAATAGAGTAGCGATATTATATGAAGCATTTTGCTTAGCCCCAGCATCAGAAGTTGGGTCTTTATAAATATGAACGTAAAGAGCTAAGGCCTTCTTCTTATCACCTTTTGAACTAGCCTTTTCAACATTTTCAAACTGCATAGTAAGCATTGTTAATTTAACTTTCTTTGCAAATTTTGGAGAAACTCTAAATTCACCTGTATTTATTTTTTGAACCCAAGACTTTATGCCATTAAGGTCACTTTTCTTCTTATAGTGATCCATAATTTTTGCAAGCATTACTTCTTGAGTTGAGAATTTTCTTGGAAAGCTTCCCTTATAAGAGATAAGTGTTTTTTCACAAGAAGGTATATCTCCTCGATCAAAGTATAGATTAAAAAGTCTTTGGTAAATCTTATCAGCTTGCTTTGATTTAGAATCTGCACGAAGAGAGTTAATATAAGCAATTTCTATATACTTATCTTTACTTTTCTTGCTTATATTCTTACCACCTAATGCGGCCATCATACCTTCATTAGATAACTTGATATATTTAGCATTATTGATATCTTGCGCTCTTTTTAATGATTCAGAGTACCCTTCTACTGCGCTATTATTCATTCCTGCAGCATAGTAAGTCTCAGCTCCTAAAAATGAATATTTGTGTGCATTTAGAGGGTCGTATTTAGCTAGAAGAGTAAAGTATCCTACTGCTAGTTTAGCTTTACTTCTCAGAGTCTTCTTTTGCTTTTTATATTGTTTACCACTCACTTGTTTTTGAACAATTCCACTAATTCTTTTCATTTGATATTCAAGTGTTTTTATCTGCTCAGCATTTAGCTTCTTTTGCTCATAGTATTTAAATAGTAATTCCGAAACCATTAAATGTTTGTGATACTTTCCGAATCTCTCATAAAGCGTTAAAAGCTTAATATTAATCTCAATGTCTTCTTCGTCTGACACCTTGTAGTTAAGAGCTTGTTTTAATGTTTTCTCTGCGGGTGAATACTTCCCTCTACTCATAAGATATGTAGAAACCTTTAAAAGGTTTGAGGCTATATTCTTTCCTATGCTTTTATAAAACTGAACCGCCTGATTTACTCTTCCAGAATCAGTATAAAAATAAGCAAGATCTCTCTCAATTGAGAAACTCATATCAATATACTTAGAATTTTTACTTAATTTATAAGCACTTCTCATTAATGAGATTGCTCTCTTCTCTTTTCCTGTTCTGTAGTATGACCACGCAAGGTTCACACTATCTTTTGTGTACCATTTATCTCTAAATTTTTTATTTCTAAATGCGTTCTCATAAAGAGGTATTGCTTTCTTATACTGCCCTTGATTGAAATAGATTTCGGCCAAAGCAATTTTAGATCGAGTTGAAGTAAAACTTGTCTTCTTGGAAGATTTAACAGATCTAGAGAAGTAAGTTTGTGCTTTCTTATCTTGCTGAAACTCTTTTGCGTTGTAGGCCATTATATAATAAACATCAGATCTTCCACTAAACTTAGGAAATTTCTTTAAAATCAACTGACACGTTTTCTGGGCCTGCACGAAGTAGCTATTTGATTTATTGAAGAACTTTCTTCTATCTATCTTTTGCCTTTTTGAAGGATCAAGTTTAACAAATCTAGAATTTTCTAACTCTTTTACGAGCCTTGCTTTTTCTAAGAGTAGCTCGGCCATTCTCAATAAAAGATCGGGATTAGAAGTTCTTGTCTGTTTATTTAACCTAGTTACCTCTTTCAGTTCTAGATCAATAACTTTCACAAGTTCATTTCGTCTATTATTATCGTTAGAAAAACTAGTAAATGAACTAGTAAATAATACGCATATCAATATTGTTTTAAATAATTTTTTAAAGAGCATTGCCGCTACACTCCGATTTTAGAGAGAATACATAATCACCGAGCTCATCTGCCCAGAACTCTCCATTGAAATTCCAAAAATATTGCTTATCAGTTCTTTTAAGATTTTTAATATCCCCACGACCTCTATTCATAGAGACATCTGGAGAATAAAGACTTTCCTTTCTTCTCGCTAAAACTTCTAACTTAATATAACTCATATCAAGAAATGTTTTTCTAACTTGATGCCAACCAAGGTGTAGTCTTTTTCTAACGTATGCCCCTACTAAATTTCTCTGAAGTAGAAGCGCTTCTTTAAGATTTAACTTTAAGATATTTTTCATTCTACTTTTTGGAAGTTTATTAATTACTTCAAACTCATCACGTCCAGTGTGGAAGCTATCAAACATCTCTCTAAATGTAGGGTCTCGAGTGATTGATTTTAACATTTTATTTAACAATGTATTTCCACTCTTCTTACCCTTCATTATAGATTTAGAAAGTAAGTAGAAATACTTATAGTCTTTCCCATGCTTTTTTAGAAAAGACTCTACATCTCTATGGCTTTTCTCATTTTCTTTATAGAAGTCATCTACTACCTTCAATGTATCTTGCCACAGACAAAGCTCCATATAAGTAAGTGATCTAAGAACATCTATTTCAGGATTAAAAACAAAAGATAAAAATGGAGAATTATAAGTAACGAGCTTTCCAAGAGTTCTATTATAGTCTCTCATATAAAAGCTATTCCATGCCTCTTCGAATAAAATCTCTGGCCAGATATGAGAAGATTTCGACAGATCAAGATAATCAAGATTTGCCAGTTCATACTTCCCTCTTGAGAAGTTAGCTCTTGCCTTACCTACAATACAATAGTCACGATTGATATTGAGCTGTCTCTTTCTATTTATATTTCCATAATTATTGGTAGACTCAGACTTACTGATACACTCTTCATAGGCCTTAATTGCAGAAGAATACTTCTTAGTGATCGAAAATATTGATCCTTCTAAAAATAATGCAAAAGGCTTTGATGGATGATTGCTAGGTATCGTTCCGTTTAACTCTGTTAAAGCTTTTTCAAACTTACTTGTTCTAAAGTACTTCTTAGCTAAAATATATTTCAATGTTGGTGCATTTGATTTTGATAAAAAAGAAACAGGTAGGACTTCAAACTGTTTAACTCCAACATTAGAAACAACTTCATCAATCAATGAATCCAGTTGCTTACTATTTAGACGATTTCCTCTAGCGAGGAGTTCTTTAATATAAGGAATTGAAGCGTAATAGAGCTTCTCCTTAACCAAATTTTGAATTACGTTTGGATAATACTTTACACTACCACTACTCTTCTTTAAGTAGCTCCATGCAACATCAGTACTTGCTGCAACGTTAATACTCATTATCGCTGCTAATAATATTATTTTTCTCTTCATGAAGAACATCCTGTTCATCCTTATTTAGAAAGTTATTCCAAGTGCAACTGTTAGGTCGTAATTGCTATACATTACGTCTTCTGCTCCAACAGTCTTAGCTTCAGTAGCTGAATAATTAACAGATGTTAGGTCAATTCTTAGATCCCATCTCTCTGAAATATAAAACTTTGCTCCTATATCCCACATAATTCCTGTATGTGATTCAGTCGTTAAGCTTGTATCTCCACCACTTGTTGTTATTTCATTTCTATTATTAGTTTCTTCTAATTTTGCAAAACCAATACCTAGTATCCAATCCATATATATAATTTTATTGAATGTATTAATTTTATTATAAAAAGGAGACCATAAGAACATTGCACCCATATAGCTATCTACGATTCTTCTAAATGGAAATGATCCTGGTCCACCTGGATTTCTAACAGATGTTGCTGTTGAATTTTCTTCACCACTATTCATTGAATAAACAAATTCAACACCCATTTCTTCTTTAACAAAATAACCTACTCTTCCCTGAAATGCCGTTGCATCAACAAATGCACCAGAAGTAGTCATTCCATATCCTGCAGTAGCATGTAATCTACCTGCTTTTCGAAATTTTCTATTTTGTAATACGAATACTTCTTTATCTGGATCTAACCAAGAGAAGTCATACGCGTCGCCTTCTGCTGCATAAGACTGGATAGAGAAAAAGAAATTTACTAATAAAAAAGAGAATACTATGAACTTATTCATATAATACGCGTCCTGCTAAATTAAAAAGAGGGATTCCTTCCCTCTATATTCATGGACTTATTCTATCATATCAGTGACTAAGTAAAAACCTGCCAAGCTAAAAGTGGCATAAATTTCCAAATGTACACTGCGAACAATGATCTTGATTAATCATGTCAGGTTTTGAAGTTAATCTCCAATCATTATGAAGAGAGTCTTTTAGCTCTTCATGCGTAAAGATCTTCTCTATATTTTCTTTCATATCAACAAAAGATAAAACAAGCTTTACAGAAGTGCTCAGGTACTCAGGGTAAAGAATTTGATAGGCATATGCATATGCTTTTAATTGGAACCAATAAGGTACTTCTTTTGATTCTTCCCTATTTCCTGTTTTAAAATCCCATATTTCAAGAGAATGATCAGAACTCTTTGGAGTCAAGACCAAATCAGGAGTACCTGAAATCATTTGGTCAAAGAATGGAAACTTAATCATCTCTTCTGAGATATATTCAAAGTCATCGTTTTTTTGTTTAAGCTCTTCTATTGCCCAATTAAATGAGTCTATATCTTTCTTAACATTCTTATCAATAAAAGAAGCTGGAGCAATCCAATTTCTTTTAATTGCAAAGCTTAAGGCCTCGTGAATTTCTGTCCCTCTCGAGGCACTTGAACTAACGACGCCCTCTTCTTCAATTAACTCATTAGACTTAACACCACTATAAACAGTTTCCTTTCCAGTGAGCTCTACTACATCTTCTTCAGTAAACTTGCAGACATTCAGTAGATAAAACTTTCTTGGGCACTGAGAAATTGTGGCCAGTCTTGTAACAGAGAGTTCAGAAATAATACCTAAGCTATTATCGTTACTATGAGCCGATGTAACCCCTAGAGAGTCCATATGAAAGAGAGGAGCTTTTAGTTTCACAAAGTTTACATCAAGTCCTGTAACCTCTCGCTGGGTTGACTTTATTGTTTCCATAAAATCTACTCTATTAATTAGATCTTCCTCCTGCCATTTTCTTAATCCACAGACCCAACTATTTTTTGCACTTTGCAGTGGTTCACCGTTTAAAGAGAGATCTGTCCAATAAAGATTTTTCTGAGCTCTAGTGCTGGCCACATAGAAAAGTCTTTTTGATTCAGCGAAGTCTTTCTTTTTATAAAGTAGTCCTTCATAGATAAATATAGGTGTTGCATAGGCCTTCTTCTGTCTTGAATCTTTCTTCCACTTAAAACTCCAAGGAAGTTTTCCAAAGAAGCTCATCTCAGGCATAGTTCTTCCATTATTATGGATTCCACCAACAAAGACATTATCAAATTCTAGCCCTTTTGAAGCGTGAGCCGTCATTATTTGAACACGTTTAGAATCTTTACCGTACTCAAATTCAATTGAATATTTTACATCTGAATACCCTAATAGCTTAATTTGAATTTGCTCTAGGTCATCACCACACATATCGCAAAGCTCTTTAACAATTTGTCCGTTATTCTTATGGTTAGAATTTAAAAGACCTACTAAGAAAGAGAATTTCAAGAAAGAGTTATAAACGCCAAGAGTTAATATATCGGCCTTAAACTGCTCAACTCCATCTTCAAAATTTTCAACAGTAGAGAGGTTAAGTAATTTGAAGTATCCATTAAGATAGAACTTTAAATTTTCAAGGCTCCCTTCTTCTTTATCTGAAAGAAGAAAATCAATTAAAGTTTTAAAGATAGCTAGGATAGGATCTTCTGCAAGAGGAACTTTTATTTGGGCAGTAAATCCCACATCACTTTTGATTAATTCATTAATTAAATATTTTGAAGGACTTAAATTCTTATATAGAATACAAACATTCTCATCTGTATTTTTAATAATATCTTCTATCTGAACGAAGAAAGATTTAGATTCAAAAATTGAAAAGTCTTCACTCTTAGGCTTTTGTTTTTCTTCAAAGAATTCTCCGACATCGTATTTTGAGACTACTATTTTCCCACAGTTCTCATCATTTTTTTCAAATGGAAAGGTTTGATAATCAACTGGGACACTATGTGAGTCTACACCTTCAAAGTTATGTCCAATTTTGAACAGGTAATCAAAGAGGTAATTATTCAGATCTATTATATTTGAGTGAGATCTATAGTTATTTGTAAGCTTTAAAGTTTGTGGAGATTTCTCCATACAACTTTTGAATACACCTAACTCTCCTCCTCTAAAGCCATAGATGGCCTGTTTCATATCGCCAACAGTGAAGAGTTTATTAAAATCTCCCTCAATTATATGGCTAAGCATTTCAAATTGAACTTCAGATGTATCTTGAAATTCATCTACGATAAAGTAACTATAATTATTAGAGATATTCTTTCTATTCTCTTCATTATCTAATGACAGAGACACATAATACTCTAAATCGGAGAATGTAACCCCTGGAATATCTCTATAGTGTTTTTCAATATAGCTAAATATTAAATATGTTGAATCCCACCAGCTACGAATATCACCATTTAAGGAACTAAAAGTCAGAGATATATCTTCAGCGTATTTCTTGAGGAATGCTCTAAATTCTTTAACAAGATTAAAGTGCTCTTCAAGTTCTGGAGTTTTTATTTTTTTACCAGGACCTGTTAACCTTGAAATCTCATCAAACATTGAGAGTGAATACTCAAAGTCTTCTAAGCTCCACTCTTCTTTATTTGAATACCTAGTCTGAATTTTGTGAAGTACTTGATACCAAGCCTTGTCATTATATTCACTAAAAGGAACAAGATCGATAGGTTTATTCCATAGTTCATCGACACCAAGGAGGTCCCAGATCTTTGGCCATATATCTGATAGGTCTTTTTCTATTGTTTCAAAGTCTAATTTCTTCCACATTAATCTTATTTCAGGAGATCCGAAAATATTCAACATAGACTTAATAATTTGAGAGGAGTTCAATGAAATAATTTTTCTAAATTCCTCACTTGGTATTTCATTTAAATGATTTTCAAACCATCGTTCATAGAGCTTCGTAATTTTCTCACGGTACTCACTTTCAGAAATAATACCGATACTCGAAGAAATACCTGGGACAAGGCCTTGCCCTATTAATTTATAGCAAAAACCATGAATAGTACTTATTGTCATGAAGTCTATTGCATTCTTTATAATGAGCCAATGTTCAAGGTCTTCTTCAACAACCTCAATTTGGGCCTCAACTCTTAACAATAGTCTTTCATAAATTTCACCGGCAGCTTTCTTTGTGAAAGTCATTAGAACAATCTTAGAAAAGTATGATTGAATACTCTGCTCAAATTCCATTAAATCAAGTTTCTTATTCTCATTGATAAACTTGGTTGCTAAAAAAATCACATGTTCAACTAAAACGAATGTTTTACCTGATCCGGCTCCAGCACTTAGCAGCACTCCACCAGTATGTTCAATAGCCAACTTTTGTTCTGAATTAGGTGCTCTCATTATAGTGACCCTCTTGTGCATAAATTAGAGACAGAACAAAACGTGCAAGTGTCATCTTTGGCAGGTTCTGCTTTCCAATTTGTCTCACTCTTCAATTCTTCAATTACCTTGTCTTCATACTCACAGTAATCAGCAAACCAGCCAACAACATTGTCAAAAGCAGACTTTCTCTGTTTCTTAGCAAGACCTACTCTATCCAAGAAGTCCATCGCCAACTCATGTCCTCCATGAATAATTAAACATTCATCAGTATCTGATAAGTTAACAAATCCCCAGAATAGAACATCTTGAATTTCTCCTCCAAAATGCTTTAGATAGAAAGGTAGTTGAATTTTTGTAAACTTTTCGACTTCGCTTTTACTTGGAATACTATAGCCAGATCTTTTAAAGTCTAAGATTATAATCTTATCTTCAAACTTGATAAGACAGTCAATTCTACCAGATACAAAGTCTTTATCTGCAAGGTAGTCTTCAAATGCAATAGTACTTCCAGGAAGGTTTTCTAAAATATTTAAAATATACTTAATTCCATTTTCACTATAGTTATATATTTCATATAGAGAAATCTTCTCTCGGACATCACTTAGATACTTTCTATTCTCTTGAACAAATCTTTTATAGACCTCAGATACAACTTCTTTTAAAGTTGACTCACTCCAAGCCTTTGTCTTTTCAAAATATTTCTCAATAACTTCATGCTCTAAGCTTCCAATTTCATTTGGCCTTAAATCTCTAGAGTTATTTGCATCAATTTCTCTTCTTTCAAGATATGTATAAAAGAACTTTCTCGGACAATCTATATATGTTTGAAGCTTACTAGCAGAAACCTTCTGTTCAAATACTTTCCCTTCAGTATCTAGAACGTTCTTATTTATAATTTCTTTTGGTGTAAAAATATCTTCTCTGTTAAATTCAATTCCTCTAAAAAATTCACTCCAGTTACGATCTGACTCAACAAGTCCTTCCTGAATACAAAAAGTTATTTTATCTGTATCGAGCAGCTCTCTAAACTTTTCTCTCACAATAAGAAACTCAAGCTCTGGCCTCTGAATTGGGCCTAAAGAAGATAAGAACTTCATAATATCCTCTTGATACTTACTTCCGCCTTTCTTAACTCCTTGATAAGAGTCATTTAATAAGAATAAGGTTTCTTCCTCTTTACTACTTTCAAGCTCATTTAATCCTAAAATAGAAATCGAGTCTTCTGTATTCATAATAGGAGCAAAATAATCTCTTGGTAAATTTAAACTAATTATTTCTCTAATGACTTGAATGTCATAGAACTTAAACACTTCATTATCTTCAGATAACTCTCTATAGCTCTCAATGACTCTAAGAAGAGCACTATAAACTTTTATAAGACGAAAGTTCTTCTCTTCAATATCTTTAGTTAGTTCGAAGTTAACTTTCTCTTGAATCATTTCAACTAGTCTCTCACTCTCCACTCCTTCACCAACAAAATTTTCAACTTCATCAATGGCCCTTTTTGTATAAGCACTAAAAAGGTCTGCAGTAGTTCTAAACTGAGTTGGAGAAACACTCACCTCTAAGCAAGAGTCTAGGGTTACCTTCTTCTCTCCTAGTAGGAGTTGTTTAGGGTTTTCTTCAGTAAGGATATCCTTTAACTTTTGGGCTAATCGTTTCTTTGGAAAGAAGTAGGTTTTAATTTCTTTTTCGAAACTAGCTAATTCTTCTTTTAATTCATCAGCCTTAAACCAACGAATCCAATCACCAGGTCTTGTTTGCTTAAATACTTCTTCTGAAAATGGAATAATTACTTTATTTCTAATTGAGAGAGAGTTGAATAAATCTACCTGCCCTGAGTTTATATGGTTAAAGCCCCAAAATAGATATGTTGTTTCAACTTCATCTTCTATTCCAACTTTTAAGTTGTGAGAAAGTATCTCATTGGCCTTATGCTCATCTATAATTTCTAACTGCTCGAAGTACATCCAGTAAATAGGAAGACTTTTCTGAATGGCCTCATCATAAAAAGGAAGAACCTCTTTAATCATTTCAAAATCAAGAGTGTACCCACGTAATTCGGTAAATAAATTAAAACTATCGAAGAATGAATCCGCAGCAAAATCACTAAGCTTTTTCTTCCAGATTGTGGCGAGCTGACCCAAGAGGTCTGCTTTTCTTTTTAGAACAATTTCGCTATCTATCTTCTGTAAAAGATCTGATGAAAACTTTGAAATTGTAATGACTTCAGCTCTAGAAGGGTCTGATATTTTAGATCTTAATGAATCCGCGGCCATAGGATGTGGGCAAATGACCACTACCTTATCGTCACGGCTCTCTAAAAAGTCGAGGTTATATATTTCACTAGATTTTTTATATAAATATACGCTTAGCACAAGATTTTCCCCATGACACAACAAGTCTCATCGTGTTAATGATTTGAAAAGTAATCATAGCAAAAAAAGGTTAAAAGCATAATGATAGATGATAGTAGATTATATAGTTTTTTAGATACTGAAAATAACTTCACTGTTCACTTTCTTGATGGTCAGAAGCTTATTCATGACTTAGCAATTATTCATGATGTTAAATCGAATGGATTTGCTTACTTTAGAGATTCTATACTTACTGCACAAAACTTGATTTCAACTCTAAAGTCAGGAGAAGGCCTTGGTCTTTTTATTGATTCAAATGAACCTTATTTCAAACTAAAAATAGAAATGAACTTTGCAGGTAGAATGAGAACACTTCTTATGCCTGAAAATTTTAACTCATTTCCAGAAAAAATTACTGGAACTTGTAGACTCTCAAAAGTATTCCCAAATAACCCTTCGCCTTACACTTCAGTAATTGAATTGAATAATATAGGGTTTCATGAGGTTGTGAATAAAATTCTTAAAGACTCATACCAATTAAAAGCTGATATCCATATTAGTGAAAATTCGGACCAAAGTGTAATGGTTCAACAACTTCCAAAGGTTAATATCAACAAAGAAGAAGTTGAAGAAGTTCAACTTACTCCAAAAGAATATTGGGTAAAATCACAGAAGCATATTCAAGACTTATTCTCTAAATCAACAACAGAGCAAGTAGAGATTCAAAAGCACTTTGAAGACCTTGGATTTACTTTCCTAGGAAGTAAATTAGTTGAATTTAAGTGTAACTGTTCTCGAGAAAGAATGGTTAGATCTATTTCATCACTTTGTCAGTCGTCTGGAATCAATGATATCTTTGAAGGTAAAGATGAGTTAGAAGCAAAATGCGATTACTGTAAGACATATTACCTCATCACAAAGGACGAGGTAATAAATAGCTCCCTCTAGAGATTGATATAATCTAGAGGTATTTTTTGATCTTCAGGAGACCATAAAAATCTCTTGAAGACTTCGTTTTCATCAAACAGCCCACAGAAATTTTCAGCGCCAGCTCCACTAGATAGAACAGGAGACATTAGAGAGTTTCTTTTATAAAGAACATAACTTCCTTTTTGATCAAATCTCTCCCACTGCTTACCCCTTCTCGGTAATTCAATATTTCGTCCACCAGAACCAGTTAACACAACAAGTGTCTCTCTATTTTTACTTGATTCATTTAGAAAGTACCCATATAGCTTTTCAATACTTCCAATACGCTCTCTTAAAGTTTCAATATCTTTTCTCTGGATAGAATTCTCTAAGCTAAAGTCTCTAATTATCAACATACTTCGAATAGAGTTCTTCTGAAGAGCCTTATACATTTCAATTGAGTTGTTATAAAGACTCGCATAACAAATCCCTGCCTTACAGCTTCTATCATAGAGAACTTCACCATCTACAAAATCCATTTTTTCTTGAAAATGAAATCTCTTGGCCGACTCATTAGAAGTATCAGTCATTTTCCAAAGACTCATCTTTTTTGAGATATTGTTATTATCAGACTTACACTTCCATGCATTAATTAGTGATTGCTTATCACTTACACCATTTTCTAATGCACTAATTTTAAATCCTATATTATGAAAGTATTCCCACACAGGTTGATTTTCATAATCTTTACATTGTCCGCTTATATTCTTTGTTCCAAAAGACTGAGCCAAGAAACCAGAGGTTGCATCAGGCCTAAGCTGATAAAAGTTATAGTTCCACATTTTCCCCATGCAGGTTGATTTCTCAAAAGAAGTCTTCTCTTCAACTACTGAACGAGTAAATTTAGATAGAGCAAAAAGCTCTTCTGTTAATCCCGCGACCTGAATCCAAACTATTCTCTTTGGCTTAGAATTAAAGTGATGAGTTTTTAATCCAATCGTATCAACCTTAGAGCAGGAAGCGAAAATAAGTATAAGTGAAATAGCCGTAATATTTTTAAACATTCTTATCCTCAAATAAGTAAATTCCCATAGCAAAAGAAACTGTAACCAGAGCCTCTATTATACCGGAATTCTCAAAAAAACCCGATAGAAGTAATGGCCAGGAAAAAAACGCTCCTGCTAGGTTCCTTTTAAGAAATAGAATGGCAAGGCCTGCAAAGGCATAGACATAAAAAAGCTCTACATGATTTGAGAGAGTAAAGAAAATAACTATAAATAAAAATGGTAGTTTTTGAACTGCCCTCTTCTTCTGTTTGAGAGAGTCATCAGCTAATTGTCCAATTAAGTGAGGGTAACTCAAGTAAGCAATAAAACATCCAAGAGATGTAACTGAGGCATTAATTGCGATTTTAGACTCAAGGCCTAACAGCGGAACCAAGAAAAAGAGTAAAAGCGTCAGATACTCTAGTTGTTTATATTCTTTCCAATTATTGTTTTTGAAGAATAGTTTGATGGAAAAAAACATTAATAATACGATATTAATACTTATGATTTTGGATTCTAATAGTGTTTTAATCAACTTTTATCCCTAAAGCCCGCCATATTTAACGAAATGGCCTATGTGCCTAAAATTTCTCATTCAATTATTACCCTAAATCAACTATTCTATTTAGGAAACTGAAAAGAAAATTGATTAGCTTAATCACTCTAGGAGAAGAGTTATGGATGCAACTATGGCAACACGCGAAATTTTGTGGAACATTCCCCCGTCATTTAAGGTGGCGATGTATGTTTTATTTTTTGCAAGTCTCGCCTACATGGCCAAAGGGTTTTATGACAAGATGTTATTTGTCACTGCTGGTGAAGGTTTTAAGGGACTAAAGAAATTACTTCCAGAAAAACTAAACTGGGGCGCATTCTTTAAAACAGCACTACTAACAGGAAAAGTTCCAAGATCAAAAGACGTTAAAATCTTTCATGGTCTTATCTTTTGGGGATTTTTTATTCTTTGGATTGCTACAGACTTAGTCGCTATTCACTATGATACTCCTTTTAAAGTATTCAAAGGCCCTCTCTATATCGTTGTTTCATTTGCTGCTGACTTTGCAGGACTAATGGTTCTTGCAGGTATCGCAATGGCGTTCAAAAGAAGATATATAGATAAGCCAGAGTACCTTTCTTCAACAAAACCAAAACAAGAATTATTCATGTACGGAATGCTTTCAGCGTTAGTTATCATTGGATACTTAATTGAAGGTATTAGAATTCTTGGAACTGGAATGCCAGAAGGAGAAAGAACTTGGGCACCAATCGGTTGGTGCTTAGCAAGCCTTTTCCAAACATTTAATATTGGAGACGGAGCTCTTGCTACAACTTATAGAGTTCTATGGTTCCTACACATGGCCAACACAATGGCCTTCATTGCAAGTATTGGTCATTCAAAATTTGCTCATATTTTCTTATTACCATTTCAAGCTTTAGTTACTCCTCCAAGAAGAGGAGCTGTTTTAGAGCCTATGGATTTTGAAGATGAAAACGCTGAAACATTTGGCCTAGGTAAACTATCTGAATTAACAGCTAAGAATAGATTAGACCTTCTTACTTGTGTTGAGTGTGGAAGATGTACAAATGTATGTCCTGCACTAAATGCTGGAAAGAATCTAAATCCTAAGACAATTATTACTAAAGCGAGAGATTTCGTTAACGAAGTTGAAGCTAAGGGCGAAAAAGATGCAGATATCTGGGAAAACCCACTATACGCATCTAACGAGCTAGATGCATGTACTACTTGTGGTGCCTGTATGGAAGAGTGTCCAGCGAATATTGAGCACGTTGATATCATTATGGAAGCAAAGAGATACAAGACACTTACTCTTGGTGATATTCCTCCAGCAGCAGCAGACGCGGTAAATAAAGTTAGAAATAATGGAAACCCATGGGGAATCACTCAAGATGATAGATTCAACTGGGCCGATGGAATGGACGTTCCTGTTATTGAAGCTGGTAAGAAAGTTGATTACCTTTACTATGTTGGTTGTGCTGGGTCTTATGATGCTAACAATCAAAAAGTTGTTCAAGATACTGTTAAACTACTTACAAAAGCAGGTGTTAGCTTTGCCGTTATGGGTAAAACTGAAAAATGTAACGGTGACCCAATCAGAAGATTTGGAGATGAGTACTCTTTCTACGAAATTGCAATTGAGAATATTGCTAATATGAATCAATATGATTTTGATAAAGTCGTTACTCACTGTCCACACTGCTTACATACTATCGGAAAAGAGTATGGAAAGTTCGACGATGGTGAATTTGAGACAGTTCACCACACTGAATTACTGGCAGAATTGATAAGAAGTGGTAAACTAAATCCAGAGAAAAAGCTTAATGAAGAGCTTACATTCCACGATCCTTGTTATTTAGGTCGTCACCATGGCGAATACAATGCACCAAGAGAAATACTTAAGGCCTCTGGAGCAAATATTAAAGAAATGGAGATGAATAAAGATAAGGCAATGTGCTGTGGAATGGGCGGTGGAAACATGTGGTATGAGCTTCCAGAAGGTGGACACCTTGCTGAGAAGAGACTTGAGCAAATTGGAGAGACAAAAGCTCCAAAACTTGCGACAGCTTGTTCATACTGTATGATTAATTTCCACTCATCAAAGAATGAGAAGACAAATACTGATGCAGTTGAAATCGAAGATGTTGCCTCAATTTTGGCAAAAACAATTTTATAAAATAATTCTATGCCTGGGGCTTCTGTCCCAGGCTTATATTTTTCCTACTTATTCACAAGAAGATCTCTCCGCTAAAATTGAAACAACTCCAGGTATAATAGAATCTCTATTAGAGATAATAGATATAGAAAAAACTCAGTATGCTGCACTCATTAAAGAAGCAGAAACTAAGAGTTTACTCATAACTGATGATGATCAAGTAAAAGAAATTAAACTTGATCCCTTTTTTGTAAAGTCACTTCTATTAAATAGTGAAAATAGATACTTAAACTTTCTTAAAAATCAAAAAGACGAATGTAGATTAATTTCTCTTTTCCAAAATAACTTAATCAAAACATCTAGAGGTCTCGTAAATAGAGTTATTGTAAATTACGTTGATAAAGATAATGAAAGAAAAAGAGCTCTACTAACTAGAAGTAACTTTTTAGAACTCTACTTTAAAAAGAAATGTATAAATAATAAAGAACTTGGCCAATTATTCGAAACAAATAATCTTAGTAAAACAATGAAGAGTATAAGTCTTCCAACACCTACGACACAAAACCAATGTGAACAGATTCTAGAAGACTGGCAAAAAAATCCAAATACTCCCTTCCTATGTGGCGTTCATGAAACAATAAGTAGAGGAGAAAAAGCTAAAATTATTCTTCCGGCGCTAAGTACAATTCAAAGAAATAGAAGATCTGTTCTGCAATCTAGAATAAATAGAGCTGAAGTATTAATTCCCAAAGTTCCCTACTTTCAAAGAACTTATCTTAAAAATCTTTGTGAAAATATTGATAATCAAAAAAACTTTTGTGATAAGTACTTAGCAAAAGATATCTGGTCTCAAATAGTAACAGGAGAAAAGCCTGATTACTTACTAAAGTTTAAATGTAAAAATGTTTTAGGAAAAAAGAAAATTACTAAGAATGACCTAAGAAAGTGTGCCTTAAAATTTAAGAATGAACCAAAGTACTGTCTTTCAAACGGAAATAAGGATCACCTTTCGATATACCCTCTTGAGAATTGTAATAATTTATCTGACTCATACAATAACTCACAACTAGTTACGAAGTACCACGATTGCCCAGGAGCGGTTGATAACGAAGGAATAATAAATACACATAGACTCCTAAGTCACTTCAATGGAGCTGAGTACTCTTCAACAGAATTCACTTGTGCTTCAGAAGTAAACTTAACTTTTGCCGATTTAAATATTAATGCTAATAACTCAAGTGGATGGCCCTTAAAGATTTGTTTCAAAAACTTAGCGACAGAACTAAAGGAGTGTTACCCATATGTTCCAGGAGCTTCAAAGAATACAAATTTATCCGAAGATCTAGTTATTTCTAAAATAATAAAGAAAACAGAGAGAACTCCTTTCGATGTAAAGTGTAAGCTTGTTAATTCTAATATCTACAATCCAAATAGGCTTGGATATAAGACGGGTTGTCATATTGTATATGATCCAAGAAATTGTACTTCTATCCACTGTCCAAAGAAGATTTACTTTGAAACCAAACTAATTGATTACTTAATATATGAAGGTAAAGTCCTCTATGATTACTTTCCTACATCATTCTCAAATGAGAAGTATGCAATTTCAAACCTAATGAATGACTCATTAAAGAAAGAGTCAAAAATGATTAGAAACCTAACAGCACTAAAGTTCTTCTTTAAAAATACAAAGAAAGGGATTATTCACGGAATAGGCTGTGCTGAAGACTTATACCCTAACACATTTCAACGACAATCAATGAATGAATGTAAACCTATCCCTTTCATTATTGATGGAATTATTCAAAATAAAGAAAAAACGACTTTAGTATTTAGAGGAGCAATATCAGATATTCATACACCAAGAAATATCGCTTGGAATATGATTTTTAATGCTGTTGCAAACTATAAAGAACTTCACCCTCTAGAAACATGGACTCTCTATGGTATTAAGTAAGTATACGTCGATATTCTTCCTATGTATGGCGAGCCTTGGAGCAGAGATAAAGCTCCCAGAGATTGCAACAAAACAGGCAACGAATAATTTAAGATTTATATCTAAAGACGGAAAGTTTTCTTTTTATCAAAGAAGATCAGGAAGTTTATTACTTTCAACTAACTACAATGTAGAAGAAGTACTCAAAGGAAAAGAGGGATCGCAGTATAAAGTCATCTCTAGCCCAGCTCAAAAATATCAACTAATTGAGCAAAATGAAAATTTCCATACATACCTTAGTATCAGAAAGTTAAACAATATTTACATTTCTAAATATGGTCAAAAAAAGGTAAGAAAAATTGGGGAAGGTGTCGATGCACGCTTACACTTCAATGATACATGGGTATCGTTCTTCAACCCATATATGATGACGATCAACTTTGTTGGGCTTAAAACCTTAGGCTCATCTTTTCAAATTAAATTGCAGAATACAAAAAATCCATACTTCATTCCACAAAGAGTAATGCTTAATGATAAGTCAGTCCTCTTTACTGATTTAAATGGAAATGCCACTTCTGGACTAATTGAATTCAATCGGAACACTGGAAAATCAAATCTCTTACTAAAAGCAGAGAACGAATTCTCTAAGTACGAACTATGCGCCCATAGCGATAATCTTTACATTGGTTCTTTTGGTATACGCTCTATTTCAAAGTACTCATCAATAACTGAATACACTCGTAGTAATTTTAATATTTCAAAAGGAAGAATTATTTACGATAGTAAATTTAATGATAGAGGTTCTATTATATGTAATAGTTCTGACGAACAGATCTACTTCATTCAAAATACTAGCGCAGCTAATGGAGAAGAGAGCTACGAAGCTGCTACTTTAAATACTAAAACTAAGAAAGTAAGTACACTGAGTAACTTTAAATGGGTAAGCTCAATTATAAACATGGATGATAAGTTAATTCTTCCCTATCATGGTAAGTTCTATTTACTTAATTCTAAGCAAGCTCAAACGACAAATGATTCTCTTTTAAATAAAGATGAGGGATCCAAATGAGACTTGTACTTATACTCTTAATTTTAACGACTAGTTCACTTGCCACAGACTTTAGAGATGCCTACAAAGGTAAAATCAATTTAAGTGTTAGTGATATGCCAAGTGAGTACAAGATAATACTCAACTCAGTTAATCACTACCTTCTAAGTAAAGAAGACAAAGATGAACTCCTTACAAGCGTTGTAGTAAGTGATACTTTCTTTAATAAAATACCCAAAAAAGAGCTATTTCTTTTATCAAAAATGGAAATTTATAAGACAGTTCTTTCCTACTTCAAGACATCTGAATATAGGCCCTTAAGAATTAATCAAAAGACTATTAATGAGCTCATTAAAATCTCTGAAGATAGTAGTCATGAGCTACACCCTTTTCCTCTATGGATTCTAAAAGCGCTAATAAAAGATTTAAAAATCATTATTAAGTATAAATATTATCAAACCTATTTAACTCAAAAGGCTCAAAGTAAGAAATTACAAAATATTGAATTATTAAAGCTAGATAAGAAGCTCACTCTTCTAACCCCTTGGGTTAGGACATTTAAGCTTTCTTCTGCAGAAGAGATTAATCTTCTTCTAAGGCCTCTTCACTTTAAAATATTAAAGAGGTTAGCATTTCTCTCGGAAACAATTTATCAAACCACTAGCTTTGAAAAAATGCCTCCCCTCTCTAACTTAGATAACTTAAAGAAGTTTAAGTACTCAAGAGAGTTAACAAATCAGGAGTCTACGCTTAAGAAGATTGATGATGTTTTAGGAAATATAAAACTCTTTCCATCAAAAGAAGAAAATAATACTAATATTTCAGATCTTCCGAAACCATCAAATGATTGGATTCCAAAAGATGATATGCAGCCTTTAAAAGTAAAAAAGAGTGATCTCTTCCCTAGTCCAGATCCAAACTACCAAAAACCAGAAGTTCTTCCTGAACCAGTGAACGATTGGCTTTTAGATATTTAAAAGATCCACTTAACTAAAAGCTTTAAGTTATTCTCTACTGGACCACTCTCTATTCCATACTTTCTACTCCAGTACTGATACTCCATTCCTAGATAAGCAATATCAGCATGACCATAAGCTTTCCCAACATCGTAGGCCAGCTGTTGCCCAGTATGCCAATGAGAGGTTACATAAGAATTGTCTGCTCTATTTCCCTCACTATTAAAAACTATATCTATATATGCACTATAATAAAGAGAGAGCTTCTCAGATATATCCATTGGAAGATTGTAAGCAATTGTAGACTGTACGCTTGTTCCCTTTGAATCTAAATTGTCTCTTAAGTAAAGGTTCACTTGAAAGAACTTAAAGTAAGGTATATTTAAATCTACCCCCGCTCCAATAAGCCTTGCTCTTGTAGCGACAGTACTTTTTCCGTGCTCAAAAGTAGTACTCAATAAAACATCTTTCACAAAACGCTTATCACTATAGAAATCAAATATTTTTCCAAAACTAAGTCTTGGCGCCCACTCTCCATAGAGAGCAGTTTTAGATGAATCGTTAGAAGTCTGTGGATCTGTTACATCGAACCAAAAGAAATTATCTCCATACTTCCATCCCCCAGCGTGTTCAAAGCTATATTCAACTCGATTATTATCACCGAGCTCAAAACTTGAGCCATTTAAATAACTCAATGAAGTGCTAGACCACTCGTACGATAGTGCCAGAGGGCAAGAGACACAGCAGATAATTATAAACTTGATAAATATTTTCACTCTAACTCCTTAATTTTTTATTCTTTATTATATAGCTATTATCTATTTAGGTGGAATTTTCTTTAACACCCTAAGCTGCATCGCGACACAGCCACTATTCTTAAGAGCAAATGATTTCTCTAGCGTACCTCTTATGTTATAGTTTCAGCATTTTTAAGAGTTAATATACTAATAGGAAGTCTAATTATGTCTGCTGATGAAACAAGCAATATTTCTACTACTTATTCACCAAATGAAGTTGAAAATAAGTGGTACAAGACCTGGGAAGATGGGAAATACTTTAAGCCAAGACCTGGAAAAACGGGAAAAAGCTATTGCATAATAATGCCACCACCCAATGTCACAGGTAGACTTCATGCTGGACATGCTCTAGATGTAACAAACCAAGATACATTAATTAGATGGAAGAGAATGAAGGGCTTTGAATCTCTTTGGCTTCCTGGAATGGATCACGCAGGAATTGCAACTCAATCAGTAGTAGAGAAACAAGTACAAGCTGAAGAGGGTAAAACTAGACATGACTTTTCACGTGAAGACTTCCTTAAAAAGATTTGGAAATGGAAAGAAGAGTACGGTGGAATTATTGCTCAACAACAAAAAACAATGGGTGCGTCTCCAGACTGGGACTACTCTATGTTTACAATGGACCCAGAAGCAAATGAAGCTGTTAGAAAAGTATTCGTTTCTCTATATAATGAAAAATTAATCTACCAATCAGACTATATTATTAACTGGGACACTGTACTTCAATCAGCTATATCTGATGCTGAAGTAGAGCACAAAGAAGTTAAGGGTGCATTCTACCATATCCTCTACTCTGTAAAAGACAGTGATATAAAATTAGAAATTGCAACAACAAGACCTGAAACACTTCTAGGTGATACAGCTGTTGCAGTTAACCCTAATGATGAAAGGTTTGCACACTTAATAGGAAAAACAGCAATCGTTCCTATCTCTAATAGAGAAGTTCCTATTCTAGGTGATGAGTATGTAGATATTGAAAAAGGAACAGGGTGCCTAAAGGTAACTCCTGGTCACGACTTCAATGACTTTGAAATTGGAAAGAGACATAACTTAGAAATCATTAATATTTTAAATAAAGATGGAACACTAAGTGAAATTACTGGTGAATTTCAAGGACTAACAACTAAGAAAGCAAGAAAGTTAATACTTGAAAGACTCAAGGAAACTGATGCTTATGTAAAAGAGATTGAACATACTCATCAAGTAGGCCACGGAGATAGATCTAAGTCTGTAATTGAGCCAATGGTTTCAAAGCAGTGGTTCCTAGATGTTCAAGACATGTCTAAAGAAGCACTTGAATGTGTTCAAAATGGTGATACTAAGTTCTATCCAAAGCAGTGGGAAAACACTTACTACTCATGGTTAAAAGAGCCAAGAAACTGGTGTCTTTCTCGCCAGTTATGGTGGGGACATCAAATACCTGTTTTCAATTGTGATGATTGTTCACATCAATGGGCAAGTGAGACAGATGAAACAAGTTGTTCAAAGTGTAATAGTGAAAATATTCACCAAGATCCAGATGTTCTAGATACATGGTTCTCTTCAGGACTATGGCCTATGACTACTCTTGGTTGGCCAAACAAAGAAAGAATGGCAGAAAGAGGATACGATAAGTTCTTCCCTACTTCATGTCTCGTCACAGGTTTTGATATTATTTTCTTCTGGGTAGCTAGAATGATGATGATGTCTAAAAAGGTTACTGGAGAAAAGCCATTTAGCGATATTTATATTCATGCACTAGTAAGAGATAAGCTAGGTAGAAAAATGAGTAAGTCTCTAGGCAATGGACTAGATCCTCTTGAGACAGTTGAAGAATATGGAGCTGATGCTTTCAGATTCACTCTCGCTGCAGGTTCTGGATATAATAGAGGACTTAACCTTGATCCTGAAAGAATCGGTGGTTACAGAAATTTCATTAATAAAATTTGGAATGCTTTTAGATTTATATCACCTTTCTTAGAGAAGGGAGAATCTACTCTTCCGGATAACTTAGACCAACAAGAAAAATGGATTCTTTCTGAGTTAAATGAAGTTACTAAAGTGATGAATGATTCAATGGAAGAATATAGATTTGATGATTCTTGTTCTGCTATTTACGGATTTGTTTATGACAAGTTTTGTTCTTGGTTTATTGAACTTTCAAAGAATGTTCTTCACGGAGATGATGAAGCAGCAATGATTAGAAGAGCATCTGTACTTAAATACTCTTATAGACAGATTGTAACACTTCTTCACCCTATCACTCCATTTATTACAGAAGAGCTTTGGAGTTATCTAAAAGATGATAATGAAGACTTACTAATTATTCAGGATTACCCAGAGTTTGATAAGAATCTTTCTTTTGAAAAAGATCAAGAGATGATGAATAAGTTTATTGAGGTAGTAACGTCACTAAGAAACTTACGTTCTTCACTAAACTTGAAACCAAAAGAAGAAATTAATGCTTCTCTTTATACTGATCAAGCTGATCTTCTAGAATTTTTTAAAGGTACAGAAAAGGGATTTGCAGACCTTGCAAAAGTTAAGTCTCTTACAGTAGAAGATAAAAATGCACAGAAACCAACAAAGTCTGTAATGAAAGCAACGACGCATACAGAGGTCTTTATTCCTCTTGATGGTTCTATTGATTTAACAGAGCAAATCAAAAAGCTTGAAAAAGATCTTTTAAAAACAGAGAAGGAAATTGAAAAACTAGATAAGAAATTATCTAATGAGAAATTTATCTCTAATGCAAAAGATGAAGTAATTGCAAAGGTTAAAGACGAGCATAGCAGTTTAACTGAGAAAAAATCTTCAATTGTAGAAAATTTAGAAAATTTCAAATCATAATTTCATAACGTCATGGATGAGGTCTAACACTTCATCCATGACTCTTATTTCTTTCTTTTTTCCATCTTTAAATATTTCAACAACATCATTCTCTTCAGTAATGATGAGATCTTCTACATTTGAGAAGTAGTTTGATTGTATTCTTGTATAGTTATCTTCAGAGAAGAGGAACGCTCTTTTTTCATAAAAGATACATGCATGCGCTAAAGGTTTATCATCAGTAATTACATACTCAGCTTTTTTAATTAGCTCTGGTAGGAAGCTCTGTCCTTCAACTTCCCCTTGAATTATAAGTTCTACTTTTAGATTCTCATCAGATTTAAACTCTTGCCAGAAGTTGAGATTCTTCATATCCCAAATAACTACAGTCCCACTATCCATTAATAAGAGAAGCTCTTTCCACAACTCAAAGTTCTTTTCTGAGTTTTTAAGAAGAAAGAAATTTGGCTTAGTATCCTCAAAGAGTTGGTAAACATTACTCTCTTCTTCAACTGCAATCTTCTCTGGTAGCTGATAGAAGAAATCGTCCATATCTTTTTCAAGAATTGAGTTTAAATAATTGATAGATATGAGATCAAGAGCAGTAAGGTTAGATGCAATTTCCATTTTCTTTGTATAAAGAAGTCTCTTACCTCCCGAGTTTTCACCTATCCTATTCTTGGCCCTGAAACAAAATCCTGTTAAGGCCCCTTTATAATCAAAAGAAAAATCAAAAAAGTAATCTACATTGAATACATCAGTAACATTTACTGCAAACTTATGAATACCAACAATTGTATTTAGACTCTCAGGGAGAGGATAAACTCTAACTTTATGTGGAAGAAGCTCCAAGACATCCTCAAGCCCTTTATCAATGACTACGTTAACTTCAGCCTCAGGAAAATATTCATTTAGCTTCATAAAGAATGGAAATAAAGAAACTACTTTATCTCTATCTCTTGGCCCTTGAATTAGGAATTTCGTTTTCAAATCGTCAGTCCATTTTCTTTACTATAAAAAAGTACAGAATAATAAATAACAGCAAAAGGAAGTATGAAGAGATTAAGGATTGGCATTGAGATCAGTCCCATAAATACACAGCCCGTTATCAAATAAGTTAAAAATGACTTCCTCAAGCTAGCGACACATTCTCCAAAGCTTAAATCTTTACGTGACCAAGAATAATCTAAAAAGGAAATAGCTAATAGTATCGCTGAAACACAGAAGGCTATTGGTGGAAAAAATAATCCTAGAATAAATGAAAGAATTGAAAGAATAATAATAAAGGATATTTTTTTTGATTCATTTATTAGAACAGTGAGTATTCGCTTGAAGAATTTTTCTGAATTAAAGTCTGGTGACACCTCACCTAGAAGTCTCTTCTCAACTCTCCCTGAAATAATATCATTAAATGGAGACGAGATTATTGAAACAAATAATACAAATGTCCAGCTTACTAAGAAATATAATATGACTGTTAGTACTGCTGTAAATATCCATGCAATATAACTAAGCCATTCACTATTACCAACTTTCTCAGCTACAATATTTTTTCCCCAGTCTAAAAGATCTACATAGAAAAGGTTCCCAATATAGTAATAAGCAATAATACCAATTAGAACAGGGATGAACGAAAGAAGTAGAATAACCTTATCTTCTTTTAACAAGCTCAAAGACTTATGAAATGCTTTAATTGGTCTAGTCATATTTTTTCCCAATGATTTGGATTTTTAAATTTAAATGAATAGAGTTCATTATAATCATCAATCGTACTCTTTTCAGGTATTTTTCTAATAATTTTTTTAAATTTTTCCCAACTTAAATACTTATAAAGAAGCTCGGTTTCTATATTCTTTTTTTCACAAATATCTAACTTTCTCTTAGCTTTACGAATCATTCCCTCTGCGCCATTTAAGTTTCCATCTAAATAATGATAAAGGGAGGTGGCCACTTGAATTACAGTCCAATAAACGTAACGCGCATCATCACCATAATCTGCAAGCCAGAGATCTTCTACCTCTTCATGACACTCCCAGAACTTACCTTCATTATATAGAGATATGCCTGTTTTCAGTAAGTTAAGATGTTCTTCTGTGAATTGACCGTAGTGATAATTTGTTTCCATTCAATCATTATAAAAAGCATACTCATTTGTTACAAGGTGAATTTCATGAACACAAAAGGCCTCAGAAATGATAAATATTAATATATGCATTAATTAAGGAGACCCAATGGAAAAGCTAGGAAGAACGTTAGTTCCTGACTATTTAAAAGACTTAAAAGTTTATCAAGCAGGAAAGCCAATTGATGAGGTTGCTAGAGAGAAAGGTCTTACAAAAATTTCAAAATTAGCTAGTAATGAAAACCCTCTAGGTCCATCACCTTACGCCATTAAAGAAATGACAGGTGGTCTTTGGGAATTACATAGATATCCCGACATGCATGCTTATCAACTGAAGAAATCTCTGTGTGAGCTTTATAACCTAAAGCCTGGGAATATTATTCTTGGAAATGGTAGTGAAGGAATTATGGCCTATATTGCAAGGGCCTTCCTTCAACCTGGAGATGAGGTTTTAACATGCGATAATACATTTATAGGATTTTATATTCTTGCTAGAAGTGTTGGAGCTAACCTTAAGAAAGTTCCCCTAACTAGTGATTACCGCTTTGATGTAGAGGCTCTTGCTGAATCTATTACAGAAAAAACAAAAGCAATCTATATTGCGAACCCAAATAACCCTACAGGAACTTATATTACCAAGAAGGAATTTGATTACCTTATGAAATATGTTCCTGATCACGTTATTGTACTTCTAGATGAAGCCTACTTTGAATTTGCTCAACATTGTGATGATTATCCAGACTCTATGGACTACCGCTATGACAATGTTATCACTCTAAGAACATTCTCTAAGGCCTACGGACTTTCTGGAATTAGAGTTGGATATGGTTTTGCACACGATGATTTAATTTCAAACTTAAGTAAAGTAAAGCTTCCATTTGAGCCAAACCTTATTGGACAACTTGGAGCAAGAGGAGCTCTTAAAGATACTCCTCATTTAAATAGAACTTTAAAGAATAATGTTAAAAGATATAATGAAACATTTGAATTTTTAGAGAAGCATAACTTTAAGCCAATAAAATCAATCACAAACTTTATCACATATAAAACAGGCTCTATTGAAGCTAGTGAATGGATGTACGAAAACTTACTCAATGAAGGTGTTATTATTCGTCCACTTAAGGCAAATGAAATGCCTGACTACGTAAGAGTCTCACTTGGAAACAAGGAAGAAATGCAGCATTACTTTGAAGCAATGGAAAAAATCCTACCAAAGTATAACGAATTATTTGGGAGAGCTTAAATATGAAAATTTGTCACTATAGAAATAACCTAATGACTGGTGGAAAAACAAGACTAGGTATATTAGATGAGAATGAAGGAATAATTATTGATCCAAACTTTGTGTGGGCATGTGACTACGAAAGAGAAGGACGTTTTAATCCTTACGAGCGCGCAGATAGAACTCTTCCAAGCTCACTCTTTGAAGTATTAAACTACTGTGATGATCCTCTTGATGCTCTTCAAGAAAGCTACGGACTCTTTCAATTTCTAAAACTTGTTGGAGACTTAAAACTTAAAGATGGAACTCCTACATTTTTTAAACTTGATGATGAAAGTATCTCACTAGCTAAGCCACTAGATAAAATTGCTACTTATAGAGACTTTTATGCTCATGAAAAACATGTTGCTAAAGGCTTTGAAAAAAGAAATGAGCCAATCCCTGAAGCCTGGTACGAAATACCTGCTTACTATAAAGGGTCTACTCACGGGTTTATTGGACCAGAAGAAGAAGTACTTTGGCCAAGCTATACAAACGTTCTAGACTACGAACTAGAACTTGGAATGGTTGTAGGTAAAGAAGGAATAAATATAAAAGAAGAAGATGCTTTAAAGCATATCTTTGGATTTACTATTTTAAATGATATTTCTGCTAGAGATATTCAAAAGAAAGAAATGGCCATCAGACTAGGACCAGCAAAAGGTAAAGACTTCTGCTCAATAATTGGTCCAGTAATCACTACAATTGATGAATTCGACAATATTGAACCTGACCTATTAATGACAGCCAAAATTAATGGTAAAGAATGGTCTAGAGGTCAATCAGGTGATTCTCACTTTTCTTTTGCACAAATGATTACTCATGTCTCTCAAGATGAGTGGGTTCTACCTGGAGACCTTTTTGGATCTGGAACAGTTGGAACTGGATGTGGTCTAGAGATCGATAAATGGATTCAACCTGGAGATGAGATTGAATTATTTGTTGAAGGAATCGGAAGTCTAAAAAACAAAATAGGACATAAGAATGGAAAGCTTTAAATCAAGCGGCACTTTTTCAAAGCAAGCTCACGTAAAGATACCTGAAGGACTCTATGAAGAAGAGCATGGAAGAAAAGGCTTCTTTGGAAGAGTTAGCCAAATCTATCATCAAAATCCTCCCGTTAATTGGACAAATATTGAAGGTGACTTAAAGCCAAGATGCCAAAGGCCAATGTTTGGAGATCATTTAGAAGTAAATTATTTTCAACCAATACTTTTTAATAATGATGTAACCATTAATATTGCTCACTATACAGTAAGCTTTGAGTGCTTTTTTAGAAATGCTGATTTTGATGAACTCTACTTTATCCACGATGGAGAGGGTCACTTTGAAACAATCTATGGACACCTTACTTATAAAAAAGGTGACTACATCAATATCCCAAGAGGAACGACCTATAAACTATTCACTAAGGTTCCTACAAAGATATTTAAAATTGAATCTAATTCTGAATTCGAACAACCGGACAGAGGAATGCTTGGACCTAATGCTCTCTATGATCAAACAGTTATTGAAACTCCAGAGAGCGCACTTGGATCAGAACAAGATTTAGAAGAATATAAAGTTGAAATTAAGAGACTTGGAAAGATTACGACTATAACGTACCCTTTCAACCCTCTAGACGCTAAAGGATGGAAAGGTTCAGTATATCCAAGCAAGCTTTCGATCTATGATATCTGTCCTGTAATGTCTCACAAATATCACATACCACCTTCTGGTCATACGACATACGTGTGTAGAAACTTTGTCGTATGCTCTTTTGTTGAAAGACCTCTGGAAGATTCAAAACATGGTGTTCTTAGAGTTCCTTTCTATCATTCAAATATTGATTATGATGAAGTTCTTTTCTACCATCAAGGTGAGTTCTTCAGTAGAGATAATATAGATGCCGGAGCTCTAACTTTTCATCCACAAGGTATTCATCATGGGCCACACCCTAAGGCATTTAATAGTGTTGATGAAAAAACTCATACTGATGAATATGCAGTGATGGTTGATACGAGATATCCACTAGAGCAAACAGAATGGTTTAAAACAAATGAAGTAAAGGATTACTGGAAAAGTTGGATGTAAAAAAGGATTAAATATGAAAATGAAAAGTTTTGATACAAATGGTGAATTCACAAGTAATTATAAATTTTTAATAGGCTCAATACTTCCGAGACCTATAGCTGTTATTTCTACTGTAAACGATAATGGAACTAATAATGTAGCCCCATTCTCATTCTTTACAGCGGTTAGTGCAAAGCCAATGATTATTGCATTCTCTCCAATGATTAAAAGCTCTAATGGACAAATGAAAGATACTCCTAAAAATATTTTTAGAGAGAAAGAATTTGTTGTTAATTTTGTAAGCGAAGAAATTATTGATCAAATCAATACTACTTCTATTGAGCTTCCATACGGGGAAGATGAATTTAAACTCTCCGGACTAACTCCTGTAGATTCAGACTTAATTAAGGCAAAGAGAATATTAGAAAGTAAGATTCAATTTGAATGTATCTATAGAGATCACTTAAGTTATGGTGATGAGCCTGGTTGTGGCCAAATCATTACTGGGGAAGTAATTAAAGTTCATATAAGCGAAGATCTTCTAGACTCAGGTAGAATTGTGACAGAAAAATTTAAACCTGTCGGAAGAGGCGCTGGTAATGATTGGGTTCTCTGCGATCACCTAATTCAACGTGAACGGCTAATGAAGACACAAATTCAAAAATAATTTCAACAACTTGAGGGAGTACACTACTATTTTCCTCAAGTTTTCTTCCCCGCTTTCCGATACGTAATGTATGAAAGTAAATCAATCGACACAAGAAAAAATTAGAGAGATCAACAGGGCCGGTTCAATTGCGACTAAGACAAAGATCACTTTGGATGCAGTAGAAAAGAATGCTAAAGAATCAAATGCCCAATTAAAAAGTCCATCTAAGTTTATAAAACAGATGGCTTCAGCATTTAATAAACTCAATATTTTCTAAAAAAAGGCCCACATAAAAGTGGGCCTAGATATAATTATAAATTTCTTTAAAATTATTTTACTTTGATTTCTTCTTTTAATTTTTCAAAAGTTTTCTCTTCTCTAATTGCATACATTAAGTTTCCTTTAAGTTTTGCATCAGAACCGTAGTAACTTTTAATTTGCTCAGCTTCCATTCCAGAACCTGCTGCCATCTCTTCAATTTTTGCATCAAAGTCAGAATCACTTGCTTCAACATTATATTTCTTTGCAAGATTATCAAGAATTAGACCTGAACGAACTTGGAAAGTTGCTTTCTCAGAAAGATCTCCGGCCCATTTCTCAAAGTATTCACCTAGCATTTGCTCGTTGAAACCTTGTCCTTTAAGGTTTCTAGAAAGGTCTTCTTTAAGGCTAGCTTCTTGTTGAGAAACTAAAGATGCTGGAACATCAAACTTATTTGCTTCAATTAGCTTCTCAAGAATTTCTTGGTGTAGCTTTTCAGAAGCTTCTCTTTCTTTTTGGCTAAATAGGTTTGCCTTTGTCTTTGTTTTGAAATCTTCAACAGACTCAAAACCAAATTCTTTAGCTAGTTCATCAGTAAAATCTGGGAACATTTTTTGCTTAATTTCAAGAAGTTCAGTTTCAAACTTAACTTTTGCATCTTTAAGCTCTTCAACGTGGTAATCAGTTGGGAAAGAAAGCTCAATAACTTTTTTCTCACCTTTTTTCATACCAATCATTTTATCTTCGAAACCTGGGATGAATTGACCAGAACCAATTTCAAGAACAAATTCTTCACCTTTCATATTCTCAGGCTTTTCACCATCTTCTTTTTCACCTTGGAAGTTAATCACTGCAAAGTGACCAGTTTCAAGTTTTACATCTTCTTCGATCTCTTTCATTTCTGCTTTAGATCCAAGGTAGTTCTTTTCCATTGCAGTAACATCTTCATCAGATACAGCAACAGTTTCTTTAGTTACAGTAATCTTATCAAGACCTTTAACTTCTACTGTTGGGAAGATTTCAACTAGGGCATCAAATTTAACTGATTTACCTTCATCGTAATTCATATTTTCAAATGTTGGGTAACCAACAATTCTTAATTCTTCTTTTTGAACAGCATCAAAGAATTGATTTTGAACAAATTGGTTAAGTGCTTCAGACTCAATTTGTGGTCCGTGAACTTGCTCAACCATACTTAAAGGAGCTTTTCCTTTTCTAAAACCTTTTAATGAAGTTGTTTTTTGCTTTTGCTTAACTGCTTTTTTAATTTCAGCTGTTAAATCTAAAGTTTCAAAATTAAAAACAAGTTTTTTTGTACAATCATTAATCGTTTCTACTGTATAAGACATATCTTTACCCCGCACAACAAGTTGCATCATTTTTGTTAAATTTATTGCAGCTGAAAATATCGAAATTGACCCCAAAAGTCAATGAAAGTGACCTATTAGAGCAGGGTTTTAAACTCTTTATAAGATTGATTTAGTAATTTACTTCCGAGAGAAATAGACCTTGAGGAGGAGCTACTGCGGCAAGCTTTCTTCCTGTAGGTTTGGATAGGGCTCCTCTCAAATCCTCAACAGAAACCTTCCCTTCACCAATATTCCAAATAGTTGAAACCATTAGCCTAACCATCTGTTTTAAAAAGCCACTTCCCTTTACCTCAAAGACAAAATACTTTGGGTAAACGCTTCCCATGAATCCTGCCGGAGACTCCTCATAGAGAGAGCATTCAAAAATAGTTCTCACAGTTGAGCTCACCTTTGTTCCTGTAGTAAAAAAGTCAGCAAAATCGTGCTCACCAATAAACTCTCCACACGCAGATTTCATCTTTTCAATATCTAGGTCACGAGACATAAAAGTCATCATATCTGCAGCGAGGGCATCACTTCTCTTTCCAAGGCTAAAGACATACCTATAAGTCTTATCTTTTGCTCCAAAAGTAGGATGAAAATCTTCAGTTGAGTCCTCACAAGTGAGACATTCAATATCTCTAGGTAAAATAGAATTAATTGCTTTTCTTAAAGACTGAGCCTCTATTTTTAAAGGCATTCTCACTCGAACATATTGAGAGAGAGCATGAACTCCAGAGTCTGTTCTCCCTGATCCAATTGAGTGAATTTCATTTGATTTAGATATCTTTGAGAGGGCCTTTTCTAACTGCCCTTGAATTGTCATCTCAGTATGGGTTTGCTTTTGCCACCCTTGATAGCGAGTTCCTTTATATTTGATCTTTAATTTATAAAAATTCAAATGTAAAACCTAGCCCATATGATGTACCTGTAATCTCTATATCTTCATCACCAAAACCTGAATAACTTTGAGTTCTCATAATGAAGTCTAAAGACATAAAGCTTACTTCATGACTTGTATAATAATCAAAACCTGTATCTGTAAACATGTAGCTCAAGTTAAACTTAACCTTACCTTCGGCAGAATAACCAAAACCAACTTGCTTTTTTTCCTTATCTTTATCACCACTGTCTCTATCACTTCTATTTTGGATAAGGCCCATGGCACTAGGTCCACCAGCAACAGATAACTTCATAAAATGACCAACAGGGATTTCAATTAAGAGTCTTAAATCTAGCGGAAGTGAGTATAAGTTAAAGCTTGTATTACTTACTGTTCCGTCCGCTGCAAAAATCCCTTTACCTGTAGAGTAACCAACACCGATTCCACCACCATAGCCAAGATTAATATACCCTTTATAAAGATAGCTATCTCTAGTGATATGAAGGGAGCCACCTTTAGCTCCAGAGTCTGAGTTGAAGGTTCTCTCGTATACTCCTCGAGAGTCTACATAGTCGAAATTATTTTGAAAAAACTCAAAAGCGAGTGACGACTTAGACTTGCCACGAATACTTGCAAGAATTTCTTCATTTGTATAAGTGAGGTACTTATCAGAATTTAAACCGCTAAACGGTGCTCCTGAATTAAATTGAGTTGATGAATTATTTCCAGATACAGTCTTTCCATAATTATTAGCACCAGGAACCATAGGAGAAGCTGTTGCATTTTCTTTAACTTTATCTAGTGGTTTATCGTCTTCATCTGGAAAATATGCATTTTCTCCACCTTCAACGTCTTCCATTGGCTTATGATTTTCACTAGGAAAATAAGCACTTTCTCCACCCTCTGCGCTATCCATAGCAGGAGAAACTTCTCCTCCTGGAAAACTTTGAGAGCTACTGTCATTTGCATAACAATTTGCAATCAAACAAGTTAAAAATAAAACTTTAGTTATTCTCGTTAACTTCATCATTCTCGCTCTTCCATGAAAATACGTCTTCTAGTGCGCCCTTGTGGGTAATAAAGTAAACTAGGCCTCCTAAAACGTAGGCTCCAGTAATAACTCCTATCATCAATTGCTCATAAGTAAATATTAGTGCAAGCAATAGAAAAATTATCGCTAAAACTCTCTTCTTATGTGTTTTAACCCAAGCTGCATTCTTAAATGAGTAGAACGGAACATTTGAGATCATCAACACTGAATAGAGTACTACATAGAAAATTGTAAATGGTGTTAGAGATTGAATAAGTTCAAACTCTATTGCTAATAATACATAACCAACAAGACCTAGTGCTGCAGTTGGAATCGGTAAACCTTGAAAGTAATCACTACTTACCTTATCAATATTTGCATTAAATCTCGCAAGCCTTAAAGCACCACATAGAAGGTAAATAAATGAGACTACCATTCCTAGTCTTCCCATATCTTTAAAGAAGCAATTATAAACTAAGAAAGAAGGAGCAATCCCAAAAGATACGACATCACTAATAGAATCAAATTGCTCACCGAACTGAGATTGAGTCCCAGTCATTCTAGCAACTCTCCCATCTACAGAATCAAAGATAGCTCCTAAAAGTAAAATCATACTCGCATTATAAAATTGTCCGTTCCAAGACATAATAACTGAGGCAAAACCACAGGCCATATTTAACGCAGTAAAAGTATTTGGCAAAAAGAACGCTAACCTTTTAGGTTGATCAATCATATTATTTTTTCCTCAATATCAGTAGGAATACCGGCTAAAATCCCTTGCCCAGCAACCACTTCATCTTTTTCATTAATTAATACTTCTAAGGCCGATGGGATGTAAACCTTCACTTCTCCACCCATTGGAAGGAAACCAAAGTTTACCTTCTGTCTTCCTCTATCTCCAGGAAGAACTATAATCTGAGGGGCAAGCCTTAGTATATTCTGCCCAACAGCTAAACCTATATCTAATCTACTTTTTAATCTAAATTTTACAAGGTGATCTAGACAAGCTTCACAACTGGCTTGCACTTGATGAATCTCAGAGCTTGCAGGAAAAAATAGTCCGAACTCTTTCCAAAAAGGAACTTGAATCTGAACACATGTCATGTCCTCTCCAAAGAACTCATGAGTCACTTCTTTTTCAATTTTATAAACTCGCCCATTTACTGGGGAAACAATGACGTTGTCATTAGAGTCTTCTCTGAAATCTTGTTTTTGTTTTCTAAAAATTCCAAAAATTATGGCAAAAGTAACGACTGTTACAAAGAGACCTATTAGTCCAAATATGAGCATTAAAATTAATGCTATAAACGAAATAAAAAAATATATCCATCGAGGTAAGTAAGTTAGTCCCATACTCTAAATCTATCAACAAATTGCGCCGATGTCATTTATTGCTTACGCGGAACTCATTTTCTAAAGATCTGTAATAAAAGGGCTTTTCACGAAGACAACTCTCTGCAGCATGTACAAATAGCTTCCCTTCATTATCTTTAATTAGATGTGAGCTAAACCTATTGATATTTTCGAATATTCCCTCAAAGTGAGTCCAAAACTCTCCAAGCTCATCTCTTAGACTCTCCTGTAGAGAATCGAGTTGATCTTGAGCATGTAAAGACTTCTTCACCTCACTCCCTCTCCACTCATAGAGGAAGATCTCATTCTTAAAGGCCTTTGAAACCCATGCACCTTTTTCGACACCTAATATCTGAGGGACACTAAAGTGGTAAAAAGAATAGATTGGGATATTTTGCCACTCAAGAACTTGAGAGATTCCTTCCGAAATTCTCATTCCAGTGTATGATCCAGGACCCGCAACTTGAAAGAGTCCTTTTATATCTTTAACTTTAAGGCCTCTAGGGTCTAATAAGTTATATATATGTGAATGAATTGAAGCAGAACTTTTTCTGTCCTGAGTTTCAATTAGCTCCAACCATTTATAATCTTTGTCTAAAAGACCTAAGACCAAATGGTCGGACGTATCAATAAATAAGTATGCCATTAGAAGAATCTCACCACATCGTTAAAAATAGCCCCAATCATTAGCATTAGAAGCATAGATAGGCCAAACTGTTGTGCGATTTCCATCTTTCTTCTAGAGACTGGTCCTCTATTGATGAACTCAAGAACAAGAAACATGATATGTCCCCCATCAAGAACAGGGATAGGGAATAAGTTTATAACTCCGAGATTTACAGAGATCAACGCCATGAGCTGAAAAAAGTAAGATAAACTTGTTTGGAATGAGTCCGATGCCACTTTTCCAATGGCCAGAGGTCCTCCAATATTTTTTAGAGAAACTTCTCCAACAATAAGTTTTTTAAATGAACCAACTGTCTTAACAATAGTATCCCAAGTTCTTGTAAATGCTCCTGTAAAAGATCCAACGAAACCTTTTGATGGAGTATCAACAAATCTCATTCCTTGAAATATACCATTTGAGTAAACACCAATTAACTTAACTTCTTTATCGCCTTGTTTCTTAATGTCTGGAGTTAGTGAAACACTCTTTTCTTCACCTTTAGATAGAACCTTAACCTGAACTACTTCTGAATCAGTCTTTTGTAGAGTTGATCTAAGTATATCAAAGCTATAAATATCTTTTCCGTTTAAACCTAGAATTATATCTCCACCTACAATTCCTGATTTCTCAGCAGGTGATTTCATAGAGATACTCTTTACAAACATATCATTAGGATAAAGCTTGGCCTCTCTCATCGTTTGAAAGAATGCCTCATTTCCATTTGACTCAAATTTTATCTCAGCAACAAATGGTCTTTCTTCCTGGAGCTTTATATCTCCAAGGTCTGCATCTTTTTTAATTTTAAATAAGTAAATTGATTGATTACTTGCGTGATCAGCCAGCTCATCTAAAGACTCAGACCAGTTAACAGAATCTTTATTTAAAGATAGTGCAAAGACATCACCATTAAATGACGTCATTACTGGACGTCTTAAGAATGGAGGGTAATTCACCATTTCTTCAAAGAACTCTTCTCCAGTCATTCCTATTTTTACAGTCTTAAGTTCTCCAAATCTTTCAACAGTTAGCGTCTTTACTCCGCCATCCATTAAAACAACATCAGAAGGATTTGAAACAGACTCTCCGTTTACTCTTTTAAGAATATCTCCAGTCTTGATACCAAAGCTTGCAAACTTAGAATCATTTGCCACTAGACCCATTTTTAGCTCAGGCATTTTTTCTCCACCAATTAATAGAGAGAAGAAAATAACGTAGGCCATAATGAAGTTCGCAAGTGGACCACCAAAAACGATCCAAAATCTAGCCCACTTACTCTTGTGAGTGAAACTATATTTGCGCTCTTCCTCAGGAATTGCATCACCATTGAAAGGGTCATCCCCATACATTTTCACATACCCACCTAGTGGAATTAATGAAACAGCGTACTCAGTATCACCTTTTTTAAATTTAAATAACTTTGGTCCAAAACCAATTGAGAAGACTTGTACTCTCACACCAAATAATCGAGCAAAGAGAAAGTGTCCTAACTCGTGAAAGAAAACTAAAGGGCCAAGAAATAAAATAAATATTAAAACTTTTTCTATCATTTTTTACCTATCCAAAATAAAAATACTTGATCGCCACTGCATAGAATGGAGTCAAAAACATTAGACTATCTATTCTATCATAAACTCCACCGTGACCAGGAATAAGAGCAGAACTGTCCTTAATCTCACACTGTCTCTTGAGCTTAGATTGAATAAGGTCGCCTACTTGTGACATAAGCCCTAAAAAGGCAAAGAATATAAATAATTTTACTTCCATTTTTCCAAATAAGAAGTGAAAAGCGATTCCTCCAACAAATGCCGAAGTTAATGCTCCACCAATAACACCTTCAATTGTTTTATTCGGACTCACACTAGGCCAAAGCTTATGTTTTCCAAAGTTCTTACCAAAGAACCATGCACCAGTATCCATTCCAAAATTAACTAATAAAAGAACAACTACTAGGGATATCCATTTATCAAATTGAAATAATGAGGCCAGAGACATTAGAGGTAGTAGAATCAAAAATGCAGATACAAATGAATATTTTTCTACTTTTTTAATAATAAAATTTGATTCCATTGGAATATAAAATAGATATATCAACAGTAGTAAGTTCTGCACTAGCCCAGCATTTATAAATACATCTAAAAAGTGAGGACTATAATCTAGAAAGTTAAAATAAATAAAAGGAAGAATAAGAGTGAAGAAAGATAGTAAGTAATTGATACTTTTTCTTGAACCCTTAAAGAAGTTAACAAATAGTTCATCAATACTAATTATACCAACGACTAAAATAAAGCCTAGTGCGGTTTTAGTACCAAAATATAAACAAACACTTACGATCAACGCCATTACAATGGCGGAAGCAATTCTTTTTTGAGTATTAGACATGTGAATACACCTTAAAGGTTAGTAATAGTTTCCTTATTCTCTACCGCCATCAACTTTGAAGACTCTAGATCGGAAGAACAAATATTACCAAATCTTCGCTCACGTTTTGAGACAAATTCAACTATTTTCCTAAACTCTCCTCTCGTAAAGTCTGGCCACTTTGTTTCAGTGAAATAAAGTTCTGCATAAGCAGACTGCCATAATAGAAAATTAGAAATTCTCTGATCCCCACCTGTTCTGATCAAAAGATCAACATCACCAAGTTGAGGCATGAGTAAGTATGATTGAAGGAGCTCTTCCGTTAACTCCTTTCCTGGATTTTCTTTTATAAATTTATTTGTAGCCTGGACAATTTCGTCACGTCCGCCATAACCAAAAGCAAACGTTAACATCAAGCCAGTATTATTTTTGGAATCTTCTTCTAAGCTAGCAATAAGACTCTTTGTCTTATCGGGTAACTTAGAAGTATCTCCCATCACAGTAAATTGAATATTATTTTTTAGAATTCTGCTTCTTTCTTTAAGTAAAAACTTTTTAAGAAGTTTAAAAAGAACTGTTACTTCTCCAACAGGTCTACTCCAGTTCTCAGTTGAGAAAGCATAGAGAGTTAGTGCTTTTGCTCCTAACTCATCTGCCTCTTCTACAATCTTTGAAACTATTCTAGACCCGCGGATATGACCCCAAATTCGCTCATGCGAACGACTCTGGGCCCAACGCCCATTTCCGTCCATAATTATAGCAATATGTTTAAGGTTCATTTCAGTCATCTTATATTGAAAGTAGCTCTTTTTCTTTTGCTTCAATAATCACGTCTACTTCTGCAACGTACTTATCAGTAACTGTCTGAATCTCAGCTTGAAACTTCTTAGAATCATCTTCAGAAATTTCTTTAGCTTTTTCAGCTTTTTTTACAACTTCATTTTGATCACGACGAGAGTTTCTAATACCAATCTTCGCGTCTTCTCCACTCTTCTTGATTTCTTTAACTTGTTCCTTTCTTCTCTCTTCAGTTAGAGCAGGAAATGGAATTCTAATTAAGTTACCATCGTTAGAAGGAGTTAACCCTAAGTTTGCACCTAGAATAGCTTTTTCAATTGCAGCAATCATTGTTTTATCAAACGGTTGAATCTGAAGAAGTCTTGCTTCAGGAGTACTTATTTGTCCTACTTGAGCAACTGCAGTTGGAGAACCATAATAATCAACAGAAACACCATCTAAAACACTAGCAGAAGCTCTACCTGTACGTACTTTAGTTAATTGATGCTTTAAAGAATCAATTGATTTTGTCATTTGTGTATTTAATGTAGATTTAATTTCATCCATCATATTTTTAATCTCCGTTTAATTCTTAACTATAGTACCTATTCGGTCACCAATCACTGCTTTTTGAACATTACCTTTTTCAAACATGTTGAAAACAATAATTTCAATCTCATTATCCATACATAATGAAATTGCAGCAGAATCCATAACCTTTATACCTTTATTTAGTACATCAATATACTTTAATTCATCAAATTTCACAGCGTCATCATGAACCATTGGATCTCTGTCATAAATTCCATCAACTTTAGTTGCTTTCATTATAACGTCAGCGTCAATCTCATTTGCTCTAAGTGCTGCAGCTGTGTCAGTCGTAAAATAAGGATTACCTGTACCTGCAGCAAATATTATAACTCTTTTCTTCTCTAAATGTCTCACAGCACGGCGGCGAATATATGGCTCTGCTATTTCGGCCATTTCAATAGCTGACATTACTCTTGTACTAATATCTTTTCTTTCTAGGCAGTCTTGTAATGCCAAAGAATTAATTACTGTAGCCAGCATTCCCATGTGGTCAGAAGTTGTCCTATCCATACCTTTTGTTGCGCCTGCAACACCTCTGTGAATATTTCCACCACCAACAACTAGAGCAACTTCAACGCCCATTTGGTGTAGATTTTTAACTTCATCACAAATTTGGTTTAAGACATCATTACAAACGCCACCATTTTTGTCACCAGCTAGAGCTTCCCCAGATAATTTCAAAAGAATTCTATTATATTTCACACATTCTCCAAAGGTTTAGAAGTAGGTCAAAAAAAAGGGGACAATTGAAGTCCCCTTTATATTTTTTAAATTTTGTACGACTTATTGTCCACTTGTCATTTTTGCAACTTCATCAGCAAGGTTATCTTCTTTCTTTTCGATACCTTCACCAAGATTTAGTTTGTTGAATGACTTAATAGAAATAGTTCCACCAACTTTAGATGCTGTTTCAGCAACAAGCTTCTTAATTGTTAAGTCAGGGTTTTTGATAAATGGTTGCTCAAGAAGACAAACTTCTTTTGCTAATTTACCAAGCTTACCAAGAACGATTTTTTCAATCATTTCAGCAGGCTTCCCTTCTTCTTTTAATTGAGCTCTATAAACATCAGCTTCTCTAGCTTTAAAATCTTCATCGATATCATCTCCACTTAAGAAAGTTGGAGCTGCAGCAGCAACGTGCATAGAGATATCTTTTGCAAGTTCTAATACTTCTGGAGCATCAGCTTTATCAGTATCAAGATCAACGATTACACCAATCTTTCCACCGTGATTGTATGAACCTAATAGTCCTGAAGTTGAAAGAGATACTAATCTTCTAGCATCAACTTTTTCACCACATTTCATAGTTAGTTCAGTAATCGCAGCTTCTTTTGCTGATTTTAATTCATCAACAGAACCGATTTTATTTGAAAGAGCATACTCTGCCATATCTTTCGCGAAACCTTGGAAATCATCACCCTTAGAAACAAAATCTGTCTCACAGTTTACTTCAAGAATAACACCATTTTTACCATCTAATAGAGATACAACTACACCTTCAGCAGCAACACGACTTGCTTTCTTAGCGGCCTTAGCTAAACCTTTAGTTCTTAGGTAATCAACAGCTGCTTCTAAGTCACCATTAACTTCAGTTAATGCTTTCTTGCAGTCCATCATACCTGCGCCAGTTTTCTCTCTTAGCTCTTTTACATCTTTTGCAGAAATTGCCATTTTTATTCCTCGCTAATATTTAATTATAAATTAATTACTCTTCACCCTTAAGGTCGATATCATTTTCGTATTTAGAAATGATTTCTTTTTCTAATGAAGTATCTCTTGCAGATTTTGCATCTTTAGAAAGCTTTCCAGTTTTCTTAGCTTGACCTAGACCTTCGTTAACAGCTCCTGCAAAGTATTCTGCAAATAAAGAAACTGACTTGATTGCATCGTCATTTCCTGGAACTACAAAATCAATTCCGTCTGGACTACAGTTAGTATCTGTAATTGCAACTACAGGAATACCTAGTACGTTTGCTTCTTGAACAGCAATTCTTTCAGAGTTAGGATCTACAACAAATAGTGCACCTGGGATTTTTCTCATATCTTTGATACCACCAAGGTTTTTCTCTAACTTGATTACATCTTTTTCAATCTTAGATCTTTCTTTCTTAGTTAAAAGTCCGAAGTCACCTGTTTCTTTCATTTTTTCAACTTTTCTTAGTTTATCAACTGAAAGAGTGATTGTTTTATAGTTAGTAAGCATTCCACCTAGCCATCTGTAAGTAACGTGGTTAGCTCCACAGCTGATCGCTGCATTTCTTACTGTTTCAGAAGCTTGTCTCTTAGTTCCTACGAAAAGAACTGGCTTACCTTCAGAAGAAACTTTCTTAAGGAAATCATATGCTTTCTTTGCAGCTGGAATAGTTTTTCCAAGGTCAACAATATAGATACCGTTTCTTTCACCAAAAACGTACTTCTTCATTTTTGGGTTCCACTTGTGAGTCTGGTGACCAAAGTGTGCTCCGGCAGATAATAATTCTTCGATTTTTAATTCATTAGACATGTATGCTCCTAGGTTGGTTAGTCTAATCCCTCAAGCTACCAGTTGGTAGACCGTCCCGAGAGGGAATGTTTATTTTGCATGATTGCAATTAAGTGATTTTAAATAACATAGAGATCATAATGCTTCAAGGTGTAAATGACCACCTAAAAGCATTATTTACTTAGTAATTTTTGACTTTTATAGACTGTCTGACGCAGCAAGTACTTTACGTGGTTTCGACCCTTGAGCCGGACCAACAATCCCCTTACCTTCCATTTCTTCAATCAAATTAGCCGCTCTATTATAACCAATTCTCAATCTTCTCTGAAGCATAGAAGCCGAAGCTGATCTAGACTCCATTACAACTTTAAGTGCTTGGTTATACATATCATCATCCGAGCTAGTGCTATCAGGAGATACAACATGAGAACCATAAGTGTACTCATCTGTTTCTACTTCTCCACCATTCTCAAGAAATTCTATTGCATTCTCATTAAACTCTTGAGGTAATTTACTCAACTCTTCAGTTAAAACTTCAATCTCAGCTTCATCTACAAATGAAGAGTGAACACGTGTCATCTCAACACCTCTTTTATAGAGCATATCTCCTTTTCCAAGAAGCTTCTCTGCACCCATCTTATCAAGAATAGTTCTTGAATCCGTTGATGATGTCACTCTAAATGAAACCCTTGTTGGGAAATTGGACTTTATTACACCTGTAATTACATCAACCGAAGGTCTTTGTGTCGCTAAAACAAGATGCACACCAGCTGCTCTTGCTTTGGCAGCTAGTCTAGAGATATTCATTTCAATCTCTTTTCCAGCTTTAGTTAGAATAAGGTCAGCGAACTCATCCACAACAACAACCAGACAAGGAAGCTCGTACTCATCAGCTCCTGAATCTTCATAATAATGATGTATTTTAGCAATCATTGCTGGATCTGCTGTTTTCAACTTCTCATTAAAACCAGCAATATTTCTTACTCCAAACTCTTTAAGAATAGAGTATCTACGATCCATTTCCTGCACGGCCCACAATAAAGCAATTGAAGCAGTTTTAGCATCAGTTACAACAGGCATCACTAAGTGAGGGAGCTTCTGATAAACAGCAAGTTCTAACTGCTTAGGGTCAATTAAAATTAATTTCATCTGTCTTGGAGATTTTTTTACAAGTAGTGAAACAAGAAGCGAGTTAATAAAAACAGACTTACCTGCACCAGTTGCACCTGCCACAAGCATGTGAGGCATAGCCGCTAAATCAACAACAAATGTATCACCAAAGGCATCTTTCCCCATGGCAACAGGTAACATTGTTCTTGAGTCTTTAAAGTCTTGAGAATCCAAAACTTCATCTAAATATATAATTTCACGAGGGTTTCTAGGAACTTCAATTCCAATTGTAGTCCTTCCCTTCATAGGGTAAACAATCCTAATAGGTGCACCATATAGTGCCATTGATAAGTCTTCAGTTACACCAGTTACCTTAGAAACCTTAATACCAGAACCTAACTCAAGTTCAAAAGTATCAACAACAGGCCCTTTAAGAACATTGATGATCACTCCATCAATTTTAAATTCACCTAACTTCTCTTCAATAATATCTGTAATTTCATCGAAGTACTTATCATCAGGATGACTAACACGTTTTATTTCTTTCTTTTTAGATATTGTTTTAACTAGAGAATAATATCTACTTTCTTCTTCAGTTCCAGCATTAGAATTTTTTAATTTTGAAGCACCAATAGAAGAGGCCATACGAACAACACCGCCACCTGGAGCTTTCTTATCTTCATTGATAACTGATTGGCTTGGATTGCTAGCAACCTCTGTTTTTTCAATAGGTTGAACATCTTCAACATCATCATCGTTACCCGTCATAGACTTCTTAAAGAAAGAAGTAATAGCTGAAGACTTCTCTTCTTTTTCTTCTTTATCTTCTTCAATAGAAGGAGGAGGACTAGCTTGTTCCATCCTCTGAGCAAACGCAGGTTTTTCATCAGACTTATTTGATTCACCCTTTAATAACAAAGGAACTTTTGTCTTAACTTTAGAAACAAAATCGTCACCCTTATTCTGTATTTTATTATTAATTTCTGCTGGTGAAATCTGAGCTGAGGCTTTTACTACTTTTGATGGAGCATTCTTTATAAAATCACCAATAGCAATAACACTATCTTTAAAAGATTCTCTAAATGATCCGGCCAAGAAACCAACCAAACAGAATACAGTACATAGGAAAATCATCATTCCGGAAAAATTATTCTCCAACACATAGAACGCACCAGCTCCTAAAAAGCTAGGATAGATTAAATATGTAAAAAATAAAAAAGTACCAAAAAGAGTAAAAGCATTAAAACTATCAAGCAATGAATCTCTCTTAGAGAATACAAATGTATAAAGTAATGCAAAAAAGAAAAAAGGAAGAAATATCCAAGGACCAGTATAGTATCCAACTAACGCAACAAAGGTAGTTAGATAGTAACTAAAATAATTAACATCACTTGAACCTGATGAAATTAAAAAGAAGTTATCTGGTAAGACATCTGAAAAATAATACGCATAGAATGCGATTAAAGTCAGAAGAAAGAGGCCTATTAATTGTATTTTTAGTATTTTAGATATCATCTTGTTATTGTAACGTGTTAGAGATTGCTCTAAAAGAAAAAACTGTTACCAATTCTTAATAAGAATCGATTTTTTTTAGCAATAAGAGTGGTAGTTAATTTGAATTTTAGGCAAAAAAAAAGCTCATCCGAAGATGAGCTTTTTTAAAATAATGGGTGCATCGTGCTAGCCTCACACCAAGTCCCCCTGGCAC